>Ga0302140_10006823_pt1 | contig 14307 bp, 12 predicted proteins | sample I_Bog_E1_1_FD_202095 | JGI IMG/M metagenome (GOLD analysis project Ga0302140, IMG submission 202095) | Peat permafrost microbial communities from Stordalen Mire near Abisko, Sweden - I_Bog_E1_1 | ecosystem: Environmental > Terrestrial > Soil > Wetlands > Peat | place: Sweden: Abisko, Stordalen...
AGTGTAGGGCTGGGGCGAAGAATCGTCCAATTGGCTCCGAAGGAGGCTTTTTTCTCCCAAGGAGACCCGGCAGACGCCGTCTTCTATCTGCAAAAGGGCCGCGCAAAAGTAACCGTAGTTTCCAAATCCGGCAAGGAAGCCACCATCTCATTGGTGATTCCCGGCGAGTTCGTCGGCGAGGGAGCGCTGGTAGTCGGCGCCGGGTTGCGTTTGTCCACAGCCACGGCCATCACCGCCTGCACAGCTCTCAAGATCAGGCGTGAAGAGATGGTGCGCGTCATGCATGAGGAACATGAGTTCTCCGACATGTTTCTTAAGTTCCTGTTGGAGCGGAGCATGCGCATCCAGGCCGACCTGGTCGATCAGCTTTTCAATTCCAGTGAAAAGCGTCTCGCGCGGATTTTGCTGTTGATGGCTGAGTTTGGCAAAGAAAGTGAGCCAGTCCAATTCATCCCAAAGATTTCGCAGGAAACCTTGGCGGAAATGATCGGCACAACGCGGTCGCGCGTCAGTTTCTTCATGAACCGCTTTCGCAAGCTTGGCCTGATCGAATACAACGGTCGCATCAAGGTTCACAAGTCGCTGCTGAATGTAATTCTGCACGACAATATGCCTGGAGATGATGCTCAAAAGCCTGAAATTAAGGGCGTTTGAGTAAATTTACCCCTCTCGGCCAGCGCCTTTTTGTCCCCTTTGATCTAAATTGAACAGCATCCAGATTTGTTGAATGGAATACTCATCTCAATTCCCGAATGCCGAGCGATTGGTGAGGTGAGAGATGAATGAGACAAAAGCAAATCTGTTGATTGTTGACGATGAGCCATCCATTCGGATGTCGTTATCGCACGTGCTTGCGGAAATCGGCTATCGAGTGCGCACCGCTGAGGATGGCGTGACCGCATTGGTTGCAATCAACGAAGAAGTCCCGGACATTCTTGTTTCCGACCTGAACATGCCGGGCATGTCGGGCTTCGAACTGCTCGCCAACGTGCGCCGTCACTTTCCCGCTACGCACACCATCGCCATGAGCGGCGCATTTTCCGGCACGGAAGTGCCCTCCGGTGTTGCTGCCGATGCCTTCTATCAAAAGGGCAGCAGCCTGGGCTCACTTCTGAGGATGATAGAGAACTTGCCCTCACACGGCCGTGTGCTCGTAAGACCGCCAACAGATCCGCCACTCTCGCGGCAATTCACGACGTGCGCCACAACTTGAGCGAAGCCAGTGCTACCGCCCGTCGTCAAGAAGCGTCAGGAACTCTTTCTCAGACTGTCAACTAACCAACAACCCAGAATGAAACGACTCAACAACTACTTGACGAAAAGAGCCGCAATCATGTGCACTATTGCTGAATCAAATGTCTTTTTGCGCGCACAGGCAGAGCTGCCTGTTGGCTTCAAAGTGGCAACCGAAGAGTTTCGCGATGGCTGGAAACTCATGCGCTCCGGGGGCAAACGCCGCCTGGAGAAAAAGGTCCAAATCCGCGGCTGGAACTTCATTAAATTTCCTGAAGGAGCACTGCGCAGCGGAGTAGGCGAAACCTCGCAGCAGGCCATTGCCAGTGCCCTCAAACTGGCCCTTCGTCGCGTAGCTGAACACTCGAACGCCGTCGAAGTGGAACGGATTGAGTTGACTCGGTATCCGTGGTTTTTCCTGGCGCGCGTTCTCGTGTTTCCGTATCGAATCCAGCAGGGAGATGTCTTGCCTGTATCGGACGATGCGCCCATAACAGCTGTGGCCGCGCGACAAAAGCGCCCATCTGCTCAAATCCCCGGAGCATTTCCCCAATTCGGCAGCACAATGCCCATGCTCAAAGAAATGCTCGTTTCACCGACGAATCCAGAGGCCTGACCTCCATGATTGCATTAGGCATCGCGATCCTCTTCCACAGCTTCCTGTGGAAAAGATTTGGAATTCAGCGTGACGTGATTTTGAGCCGTGCACGCTCCCGTTGAAGCTCGCGATAGAGATCGCTCTTTGATTGGCCAAGCTCTCTCGCCAAACGCTTGAGAGCTTCCTTTTCGTCAATCCCCATTTCCGTTTGCAGGCGTGCCACGCGCACCGAGATTTTCTCTGTTGCAGAATGAGCGGGCGCCGATCCAGCCTCGGGCTTTCCTTTTGGGAGTGCCTCGACAAGCAGCGTAATTTCACCGCGGATGCGTTCGCGGCCGGCGAGTTCGCGACGGGCTTCGGCCACGGTAGAGCGCACAAACTCTTCGTGAATCTTGGTTAGCTCACGCGCAACAACAACGCGCAAATCCGGTCCCCAAACAGCCTCAAGATCCGCAAGAGTCTCAAGAATCCGATGGGGCGCTTCGTAAAAAATCAGCGTGCGCGCTGCATTCGATTTGGCCACCTCGGCTGCCAGTGCCTCCAGGCGGCTTCGCCGCGCCCCAGCTTTTTCCGGCAGAAAGCCAATGAAGTGAAACTCCGCAATCGCAAGGCCTGAGGCCACCAGCGCGCTCAATGCAGCATTGGCGCCAGGGATCGGTATCACCGCAACGCCAGCTGCAATCGCCTCAGCAGCCAGCCATGCGCCGGGATCGCTTATGCCTGGCATGCCCGCGTCGGATACAAGCGCAATGCGTGCGCCTCCATTGAGTGCCTCTACCAGTTCCGTCGCCCGACTGCGCTCGTTGTGCTGGTGGCAACTGACGGTGGGCGTTTCAATCTGGAAGTGGTTGAGAAGCTTCTGCGTCTGGCGTGTGTCTTCGCATGCGATGCGGTCAGCGCGTTTTAGAATATCCAGTGCGCGTAGCGTAATGTCGCCGAGGTTGCCGATCGGCGTGGCGACAAGATAGAGCCCGGGGGCAAGCGGCTTTTCCTCACGCGAAGCCATTGAACTCGGTGCCATCGGGCCGGCTTCCATGAGCGGGATTATTCTCCCTTTTCCTCGTGTTCGATGCGGCGTTGCTCGGCCAGCAGAGACATGGAACTCATCAGATTTTGCACGCTCACAATGCCAACTACTCGCCCGCTTTCAGCGACAGGAATAAGCGCCAATCCGTGGCCTGCCGTAAGCCGGCGAATGGTGGTGCCCAGCGTGTCCTCAGGGCGCGCAACCTGGAAGGCACGTGACATCACCGACTGCACATAACCGTTGCCGTCATTCCGCAGTGCATCCACAATCCGCTGGCGTGAAACGATGCCGACCAGTTGCGGACCGCGGACGACAGGGAAGTCCTCCTGCAAAGAATGAACGCAGCGAACGAGTGCGTCGGCCAAGGTGTCCGAAGGCGAGAGGGTTGCGAAATCGGTGAGCATCACCTCGCGCATGCGTACGGTATCGACAACAGTTTGGAAGAAGACTCCCTGGTCTTCAATCTGCGCGCCGATCATGATGAAGAAGCCGGCGATGATGAGCCAGTAATTATGCAAAAACATGCCGCCGATCATAGCCATCAGCGCCAGCACTTGGCCAAGGCCGGATGCTGCGCGGCCTGTGGGTGCAAACCCATGCTTGCGCGCAAAACTGCCTCGCAGTAGCCGTCCGCAATCCAGCGGATAGGCGGGCACAAGGTGTATGAGCGCCAGGCCGACCTGCATCCACACCACGCTGCGCAGAAGGTATGCGGATGTAATCAGCGGCGAATCCAGCAGGTGCATGCCGCCCCCTGCGCCGACGAACGTTGCCGCCAGTACCAGCGCAGTAGCTATGTTTGCAACCGGACCGGCGAACGCAAGAAAAAACTGCGCGTTTCCGCGTCCGGCATTCTCCTGGCTCTCCGGATCGGCGTACGCAAACAGTCCCCCAATGGGCAGCAGCAGCACGGCGCGCAGGCGCAAGCCCAGCCACGCAGCTACCATCAGGCGAACAGACTCGCGGACCGTCACCGCTGCAACAACAACCAGAAACAGGGCGAATCCGCGCCACAGAGGATCCGCCGTACTGAGGCCCAGGCACAGAGCCGCCAGCAATGGAAAAAAGACGTGAACGCGCATCTCGACGCCCATCCATCGGCCCAGCGGGATTGACCAGCCTCTCATATTTCGATTGTAGTAGGTCAGGGTCGGATATGCTGTTGAACGATGCGCATCATTGCCGGATCGTACCGTTCCCGCTCATTGGAAGCTCCGCCGGGCCTCGCGACGCGCCCCACCAGCGACCGTCTGCGTGAGACTCTGTTTAACGTGTTGGCGTCGCGCATTGCAGGTGCAGCTTTTTTGGATTTATACGCTGGCTCCGGCGCGGTAGGAATCGAAGCAATCAGTCGCGGCGCGGCCAGCGTAGAGTTTGTTGAGCGCGCACCGGCGGCACTTAAAGTTCTGCGCGCAAACCTTGGCCGATTGGGATTGTCGGAAGGCTTTCGCATAAATTCGTCAAATGTGAAAACCGCGCTGCAGCGGATGAATCCGGCTGCAAGGTTCGATCTGATATTTCTCGATCCGCCTTATGATGCGGCCGCAGAATATGAGTCAACGCTGGGCATGCTTGGAGTGCCTGCGTCAAACCTGCTTGCCGCCGATGCCCTTGTCATTGCCGAACACCGCAAGAAGGAACGGCTGGAAGACCGATGCGGAAAACTGATGCGGACAAGGCTGCTTGAACAGGGTGATGCTGCTCTGAGCTTTTACGCGGCTGCTGCAGAATAAAGTAAGAAGCGCGCCGCCCGTCCGCAGGTGTAGAGTTGCGGCGTAGCGCTTTTAAGAGGAATCACGGCAGGAAAAATGGGAATGACGATGCGAGGAAGATTAATACTGGCCGCTTCATTGGTTTTCGCGGCTTTCATGCAGGCGCAGACAGCAGCGCCCTGGCAGATTGGTCCATTCATGCGGCCTGCAAGCGGAAACCCGGTTATCGCTCCGCGTCCGGAGTCCACCTTCACCGATCCGATCTTGAAAGCTCCTGCACATTGGGAAGCGCTCCACACCTTCAACCCCGCTGCGATCGTGCGTGAAGGAAAAATCTTTGTGCTATACCGCGCTGAGGATGACTCCGGCGCAATGCAGATTGGCGGCCACACATCCCGCCTGGGCCTGGCCGAGAGTTCCGACGGAATTCGCTTCACACGCACGGATGCTCCTGTATTTTTCCCTGCCAAAGACAAGCAGAAGTCCCGCGAATGGCTCGGTGGCGTTGAGGACCCCCGCATCGTCGAGCGTGAAGACGGTACCTATGTTCTGACTTACACGCAATGGAACCGCAAGACCTATTCCGTGGGCATCGCCACTTCGCGCGACTTGACCCATTGGACCAAGCACGGACCTGCGTTTCTGACTGCCGCAGCCGGAAAATATGCCAATCTCCAATACAAATCGGCCGGCATTGTTACACGCCTGGATCCCGACAAAAGCCGTCTCATTGCCGCGAGGATAGACGGCAAATATTGGATGTACTGGGGTGAGGGCTTCATCCATCTTGCAACCTCGCCCGACCTGATTCACTGGACGCCGGTCGAAGGTCCGCAGGGCTCTCCGATTGAGCTTCTACATCCCCGTCCAGGGCACTTCGATAGCTCATTCCCTGAGACCGGCCCGCCGCCTGTGCTGACCGATGCGGGCATTGTTGTGCTTTACAACGGCAAGAACGCGGTCGACGGAGGCGACCCCGACTTAGGTCCCAATGCGTATGCGGCCGGAGAAGCCTTGTTCGATGCACATGATCCAGCTCACCTGTTGGCACAAGCAGATCACCCGGATTTGAAGCCAGAAGTTGCCTACGAGAAGACCGGCCAATATGTTGCGGGAACCACGTTTGCCGAAGGCCTGGTCTACTTCCATGACCAGTGGTTTCTCTACTACGGATGCGCCGACTCGCTTGTAAGTGTTGTCACGGCGCCAAAGAATCCGTTTGCCGGGGTGCAGGGGTTCTATCTCAAGAACAACGATACCGTTGTTTTCTATGGCGATAGCATTACCGAGCAAAACCAATACAACCAATACGTCGAGTTATACACCGTGACGCGCTTTCCAGGCATGCGCGTTCATTTTTACGGCGCCGGTGTAGGTGGCGACCGCGTCACTGGAGGAGGCGGCGGCCCCATCGATGAACGGCTCGCCCGCGACGTGTTCCCGCTCAAGCCCACGGTAGTCACAGTCATGCTCGGAATGAACGACGGAAGTTATGGGCCAACAACCGATCTAATTCAAACAACCTATACAAATGGCTACGAGCATCTGTTAGATTCGATCCGCAACCATGCCCCCGGAGCACGAGTTACATTGCTCGGCCCGTCGCCATACGACGACGTCACCAGAACTACATGGTTCGCAGGCGGCTACAACGGCGTGATGAATCATTTTGCGGAAATTGACCGCGACCTTGCGCACAAATTCGGTGGTACCTTCATCGACCTGAATGCGCCGGTAGTCGATGCGATCCAGAAAGCGCAAGCTCTTGATCCCAAACTGGCCAGGATGCTGCTTCCGGACCGGGTGCACCCAGGCGAGGTAGCCCACTGGGTCATGGCCGAGGCGCTGCTCAAAGGCTGGAATGCTCCGGCCCTGGTTTCGTCGGTCACGATTGACGGGAACGCGGCGAAAGTTCTAGATGCCCAGAACGCGACCGTCGATCAGGTAGTTCGCGAGAACGCCGCCCTGCGCTGGACGGAAACCGAAAACGCATTGCCGCTCGCCTTCATTCGCGATAACGAGACGCAGGCGCTGCTATTGGACGTAAGCGACATCGAACAGGAACTCAACCAGGAACCGTTACGCGTGACCGGACTGGATGCAGGCACCTATAACTTGACGATTGATGGAACTTCAATCGGCACCTTCTCTGCGAATGATCTAGCCAAGGGAATCAATCTTGCGGACTATCAAACGCCCATGCGCCATCAGTCGCAGGAAGTTAGCTGGCTGGTGCGCGACCGCGACCAGGCACACTACATTCATTTGCGCATGGCTATACGAAAGTTTGATGCGAGTGCGCAACCGGGTCAGCCGGATGTTATGGACGCATTCGAGAATTCGCTTGAAGACTCAATTTATAAGACTGCCGCGCCCAAGCCGCACATCTATCAGGTAAGCCCGGCGACAGCGACGCCATAACCAACAACCGTGTCAGCCCTTGCACTGCGGGAAAGCGGTGATGCGCAGTTTTGCCGCCGCGTATGGGATCAGCGTGATAGTCTCCTCTGCCTGGTCGCTTGCAACGGGGCTTTGCGGCAGTGCATTGGCTACGCCATCTTCAGCACGCCACTTAGCGATCTTGCGCGCCTTCACGCTGAGCCGGACAGGCGCGTGCCGGGCACTGAAGGGTGCGTCGCCAACCTCACTCTCATTGACAACGATGCTCTTGTCCGGTGCAGCTGCACCCACGTTCAAGCCATAGTTCCAGGCGGTTGTTGGGAAGACTTGCCAGTCGGCCGTCATCCCGCGGTCGCGCAGCTTGACCCAACTCTCTCCAATAGGAAATGAGAAGACCAGCGGTCCCCGTTCCGCGGCGACAGAATCATGGAACCAGCGCGAGATGCGCGGAGCCATGGGAAAGATGATCTCGATGCGGTCACCGGCATTCCACGTGCGCTCAATGCGGGCCCATCTCTGTGCCGATGGGTCGAGCCAATCTTTGCCGTTTACAGTGATTCTGGTTCCGGTCGCAGCCCAAGCCGGTATCCGCAATTGAATCGGAAAACTTAAAGGCGATGATGGATTTACAGTGAGCCGAACTGTATCTCGGAATGGATAATCCGTCTCTTCAACCACGTGAACAGGAATTCCGCGCAACATTGCACGCACCTCGCAAGGCGCATAAACAGAGGCGACCAGTCCATCGTTTGCAGAAGAATCCTGATCGCCGGAAAGCATAAACAGACTGCAAGCAAACTTGGGCCAACCCTGGCTGAAGTTCGCAGTGCAGCAGCCGAAGTTAGGTTCGAGGCCAAATAGGTTTGACTCCGGGCCGTCCGAAACCCATGGTTTATGGTGCAGGCTGCACTCCACCTGGTTTGGCTCCTGGTTGTATTGATGCGCCCACATATCGTCCGTCAGCGTGCCCGGGAGCGCATTGAAAGCCAGTCGCTCCAAGCGGTCGCCCAGCGCTGCATCGCCCACAATTGCAAGCGATCGTTCTAGAGAAAACATGTACTCGACCACCGTGCACAACTCAGAACCCTGCGAAGGATCGGGCCCCGCCAGGTGCTCGTCGCAGGAAAACATCCCATTCGGCAGGCCGTGATATCTGTCCAGCTCGGTAATCATTTTCAGCACAGCCTTACGTTCGCCCGCATCGCCGGAAACCAGCGACCACACTGGCCCGGTCTTGATCGCCTGGCCATTGTTCACGCCATGCGTGGCCAACGCCAGGTCCTTCAACCCATTGCCTTCTTCGAGCTTCAGGTATTCAGCCGTTATGCGGTTGGTGTACTTGAAGTCTGCATACTGACCAACCCAGTCATAGCCCTGCTGGCGAAGCAGGTGAGCAAGGTCAAGCAGCCATTCCGAACCAGTGCGGTTATAGAGCCATATCACGGTCAACAATTCGTCCTGCCAGCGGAATTTACCCCAGTCGCGCAGTGGTCGACGCGGCAGCTCGTTCAACTGATAGCGGAAGTATTTTTCCATCACCGGAATCACGCGAGAGTTGCCAGTGAACTCTTGATATTGCGCCAGCACCTTGAGCATCACAATGCGCGGCCACCAATCGTCGTTGGATGCAGGACCAATCATGCCGCTGGGTGCCTGGTGGTCGAGGGTCCAGTCGATATAGGGCTGAGCTTTTGTCTTCAGGCGTGCGTCATCGACCAGGTAAGCCAGCGGAACCAGCCCATCGAGAAAGTAAGGCCCGCGCTCCCAGGATTCTCCCTTGCCACCAAGCCAGCCGCTGTTGGGGCCGACGTCGGGCCAGGTCTCGTCGAGGTGACCGGAAAGACCGTTTGCCTGAATCTGCAACTGCCTCTTGAGCCAGCCAGCCGGGCGGATCGAGCCCAGCGGCAACATGTTGAAGGCGCCTGAGGCAAGCGGTGCGCGGTCCTTAATCACCGGTGAAGCCGCAGAAGGCGACGGCGACGCCAGGACTGGATCGTTCGAATCGAAGAGCATCCGGCCAACCGGTAATGACGACGCCAACCCGAGGAGGCTAGCGTTGTTCAAAAACCTGCGGCGCGTTGTGCGCGTTCGAGCGGGTGCAGACATGGCAGGCTCCTGTGAAATGCCAGCCAAATGGTAATTCATTGCGCCATGGCGAGCCATGGCGTGCGACGCTCTCGATCCCAGAAGAGTTGAAAGGCTACGCGCCGAAAGCCCCAAAAACAGAGATGTGCCAGCGCAGTTTAGAGTGATGTGCATGAAGATTTTGCGATTGGTTTGCAGTGTAGCCGGCTTGGCGCTGGCGTTTGTTGGAGCGCAGGGCTTGAACGGCCAGACGGCTGGCGGCGGCCAGGTAGCGTCAGGGCCCTCAACTACTGAAATGACCGCCCAGCCTCAGTTGGCGATTCTCGACACCGATATCGGCGATGACATCGACGATGCGTATGCGTTGGCACTAGCCTTGCGGAGTCCGGAGCTGAAGATTCTAGGGGTCACAACGGCGTTTGGCGATACGGAACTGCGGGCGCGCCTCGTTGATCGTTATCTCCAGGCCATCGGGCGGGGCGACATCCCTGTAACAGCCGGGGTTCCAACGGCACATAATAATGTGTTCACGCAAGCCGCATACGCCCAGCGGGAGCCGGAGCGGAAGCATCGCGACGGCGTCGAATTTCTTCTGAACCAGATCCGAGCCCATCCCGGCCAGATCACCCTCATCGCCATCGGCCCCCTCAACAATATAGAAGCGGCGATCAAGCGCGACCCTGCCACTTTCCGCAAGCTCAAGCGCGTAGTCATGATGGGCGGCAGCATTTATCGCGGGTACGATGACGCCAAAGGCCAGCGCCTGACTCCCGACTCCGAGTGGAACATCAACCGCGACCCCGCCGGAGCCCAGGCCCTCTTCGCTTCAGGCGTCCCCATCTTCATGATGCCGCTCGATTCCACCCAGATCCATCTCGAAACCAAAGAGCGCGAGCAGATCTTTGCCCACGGCTCGCCCCTCACGGACCAACTCACCCTCCTTTACCACCAGTGGAAGGCGGGAACCGACGGCCATTGGGAAGCACCCACCCTCTTTGACCCGGTAGCGGTCGCCTACGCCATTCGCCCTGACCTGTGCCCGGCCACCCCGCTCCGCATAGAAGCAGACGACAAAGGCTTTACCCGCCCAGTAGTGGGGACGCCCAACGCCCAGGTTTGCCTCAAATCTGACGAGAAAGGGTTTCTGGACCTGTTATTAGGCCGCCTGACCAAAGATGGCAGACCTTGAGACTGGGGGCTTCCGACGACCGCAGTGGCCGCCTAATCGGCGAATAATGCTCAATTTAGGAGGAAATCTTCTCGGTTGTGGGCAACATCGCTTCCAACTCCATTGACAGCAAGCGAAAGTAGGAGAAAAATGGCGGGTCCAATCAATTCAGGCCGTTTTGTGCCGTCTACGGAGGGAAAGTGAAAAACATGAGAGATATGAAAGTCTTTGCATCAGCTGCCGTTTTGGGTATGGGTATTTTTTTGAGCGGTTGCAAGTCGGCCCCTGAGCTGACCGCCGCGCAGGCGCAGTCATTGATCCAGGCCAAGTACGACCAGGATCCCGCCGTGGGCGCCAACATTAGCCTCCACGATCTGGGTATGCAAAAAGGTGTCACCGCCAAGTACTGGGACCGCTCCAAAGCCTATCCAAACAAGTTCTGGGCTGATTTCACCCTTTCAGCGGACGGGAAAAAGGCGGTCATCCTGCCCGTCACAGGCGACGTGATCCAATGGCGTCCGCTCAGCCTCGAAGATAAGAACTTCTCCGTCGTGGTGACCACTGTTGTCAAAAACCACCTGAAAGCCCATGATGTAAAGGATCCTCAGGACGAGGTGGGCGACACCAAAACCGCCGTCTTCACTGAGGCGGTGGACCTGACTGGCGTTCCCCCCGCCCTGCAGGACATGGCCCACGACCCCGGCAACAAGCTGAGCAGCAAGCGCACAGCCACCTTTGCCCTCGACGGTGGCACCTGGAAATTGCAGTCAATTAACTAGGAATCCAGAAAAATCCATAGGGTGAGGAGAGAAATCGTTGACCCCACCACGGATTCTTGCTATTGTAAGAAGGTTCGGCAAGAACGCGCTCTTCCGTGTGTCTTAACGGTTGGGTAGTGTAAAGGGCATTCCGGCCAGCGGTAAGTCGGTTTGGAATGATCCAGGGTCAGGCGCAGTCAGCCGGCCAGACAAGTCCCGGAACGGCTCTCATCTTGCAGAGGGCAGGGACGAATCGCTACGGTGTTCGCGCGTTCTCCACCTTGGAGGGCTATGCGGGCCGGAACCGCGAAACGGAGTTGGCTTTAACTGCGAAAAGCAGGGAAACGCCCAGCCACCGTCCCGGTTTTCGTCTGAGATTGGTACGAAGGCAGACGCGAAGCAGTAACTATGGGCTTTTCTGCGCCCCTGCGGCTTTTATGCCGTCCAGGTGCGAGAACAGCTCGAAGGGCTCTGCGCGCGGCTGAGTGATTGGGATTGGTTAACGCTGGGAAGCAGCAGGGTTTTCGTCGCAAGGAGTTTTGGTTTGCCTACATTTAATCAGTTGGTTCGCAAGGGGCGCACGGCCCCCCGTTACAAGACGGCATCGCCGGCCCTTCAGGCTTCGCCGCAGCGGCGCGGCGTTTGCACGCGCGTGTACACACAGACCCCCAAGAAGCCGAACTCGGCACTGCGCAAGGTAGCTCGCGTCCGGCTGACCAACGGGATCGAGGTCACCACCTATATCCCCGGCATCGGCCACAACCTGCAGGAGCACTCGATTGTGCTTATCCGCGGCGGCCGTGTGAAGGATCTGCCAGGCGTTCGGTATCACGTTGTGCGCGGCACTCTGGATTCGGTGGGCGTGGCCAACCGCAAGCAGAGCCGTTCGAAGTACGGAGCCAAGCGCGCCAAGGGCGGCGCGGCGCCGGCGAAGAAGAAGTAGTAGTGCAGTTCTCAGTTCTTAGTTCACAGTTCACAGTTGCCCGGGCGGGTGATGTGCTGGGAACGATGAACCGGGAACTGTGAACTGTGAACTAAGAACTGCGAACTGTTTTTGAGGGATTATGCCAAGAAAAGGGCACATTGCGAAGCGGGAAGTGGCACCTGATCCGGTTTACGGATCGACGCTGGTTACGAAGTTCGTCAACTCCATGATGTGGGGCGGGAAGAAGTCGACCGCTCAGGGCATCTTCTACGAGGCAATGAAGAACCTCGAGGAGAAGGGTGGCGGCGACGACGCGCTGAAGCTTTTCAAGAAGGCTGTTGAGAACTGCAAGCCGCTGCTTGAAGTGAAGACCCGTCGTGTGGGCGGCGCGAACTACCAGGTTCCGATCGAAGTGAATCCAGAGCGCCGTACTTCGCTCGCCATTCGCTGGCTCATTACCTACGGCCGCAACCGCGGCGAAAAGGGTATGACCGACAAACTCGGCAACGAGTTGCTCGACGCAGCCAACGGTCGCGGCGCGGCGATGAAGAAGAAGGAAGACGTACACCGCATGGCTGAGGCCAACAAAGCTTTCGCTCACTATCGCTGGTAGTACGTTGGGACTAAGGACTCAGTGAATCGAGTTCTCAACAGGGATTTAACCGCGGGAATATCCCGCAAGGAAGAAACTGCCGTGGCTCGCACCATACCTCTGAATCGTTGCCGGAATATCGGAATCATGGCGCACATCGACGCCGGAAAGACGACAGCGACAGAGCGCATCCTGTTTTATACCGGCATCACCCACCGTATTGGCGAGGTGCATGAAGGCACTGCGACTATGGATTACATGGAGCAGGAGCAGGAGCGCGGCATCACGATTACGTCCGCTGCCACTACCTGCATGTGGAAAGACGTTCGCATCAATATCATCGATACGCCCGGCCACGTAGACTTTACGGCTGAGGTGGAGCGCAGCCTGCGCGTTCTCGACGGTGCGGTAGCGTTGTTTGATTCGGTGAGCGGTGTGCAGCCCCAGACCGAAACCGTTTGGCGCCAGGGCGACAAGTATAAGGTTCCCCGCATTTGCTTCGTCAATAAGATGGATAAGAACGGCGCCGATTTCGAGCACGTTCTGGAAACTATCCGCAAGCGCCTGGGCGCACGGCCCGTGGCGCTGCAGATTCCCATCGGCGCGGAAGCAGGATTTAAGGGCGTTATCGACCTTGTAGAGATGAAGGCGATTCTGTGGCATGACGAGACCATGGGCGCCAAGTACGACATCGAAGAAATTCCGGCGAACCTGCTCAAAAAGGCAGAAGCTTTCCGTCTTCAATTGATTGAAATCATCGCCGAAACCGACGATGTGCTTCTCGAAAAGTTTCTCGAAGGCGAAACACCTTCCATCGCAGAGCTAAAAGCCGGCATTCGCCAGGCAACGATCGATCTCAAGGTTTTTCCGGTCATCTGCGGAAGTGCCTTCAAGAACAAGGGCGTCCAAACGCTTCTTGATGCCGTGATCGATTACCTGCCCAGCCCGCTCGATAAGCCTCCCGTTGAAGGCCCGAATCCCTCCCATCTTGAGACCATTGAAAGCCGCAAGCCGGCTGACAGCGAGCCGCTTTCGGCTCTGGCCTTCAAGATCATCAACGATCCTTTCGGCAAGCTGTGCTTCATTCGCCTTTACTCAGGCACGCTCAAGACCGGCGACACCATTCTCAACCCGCGCACCGGCAAAACCGATCGCGTAGGCCGCCTGGTCAAGATGCACGCCAACAAGCGCGAAGACATCTCCGAGATTCAGGCCGGCGATATTTGCGCTTGCGTCGGACTCAAGGAATTAAAGACCGGCGACACGCTTTGCGATCCGCATCATCCCATCGCGCTCGGCGCCATCACCTTCCCCGAGACGGTTATTTCGGTAGCCATCGAGCCCAAGACCAAGGCCGACCAGGAGAAGATGGGCGTTGCTCTCTCCCGCCTCGCCGATGAAGATCCTACCTTCAAGGTTCGCACCGACGAAGAATCGGGCCAGACCATCATCAGTGGCATGGGCGAGTTGCATCTTGAAATTCTTGTCGACCGCATGAAGCGCGAGCACAAGGTCGAAGCCAATGTTGGCGAGCCTAAGGTGGCCTTCCGCGAGACTATCCGCAAGTCGGCCGAGGCTGAGGGCAAGTACATTCGCCAGACTGGCGGCTCCGGTAACTACGGCCATTGCAAACTCCGCATCGAGCCGAATACGCCGGGCGCAGGCTACGAATTCATCAACGCTATCAAGAGCGGTTCGGTTCCCAAGGAATACATCAAGCCCATCGATCAGGGCGTGCAGGGCGCAATTGAACTGGGCATCCTGGCCGGCTATCCGCTGGTGGATATCAAGGTGACCCTGTTCGACGGC
>Ga0302140_10006826_pt1 | contig 14306 bp, 17 predicted proteins | sample I_Bog_E1_1_FD_202095 | JGI IMG/M metagenome (GOLD analysis project Ga0302140, IMG submission 202095) | Peat permafrost microbial communities from Stordalen Mire near Abisko, Sweden - I_Bog_E1_1 | ecosystem: Environmental > Terrestrial > Soil > Wetlands > Peat | place: Sweden: Abisko, Stordalen...
TGGGAGGACCTCCATACCTCCTCCATGATACTGCAAGGCATGAAGTCCGAATCCTCTACGTATTGTCGACTTGAAATCGTACCCAGCCGATTATCTAATGCAGGCCGTATCAGACACTGTGCGCATACTTTCGGTCCCTGTCGATCACGGGACAGCAACAAAGTTGCAGCTACAAGTCCACCTCCTGCTAAGATTCCTCCAACCATAAGTCTTTTCGGATCAATTCCTAGCTCTACCATGTGCTACCCTATCCATTTGAGGCCAGTATAGCAATCTTCCACAGCAACAGAGAAAGGATATTCAGGCGCTAGACGATACTAAACGCTGACACAGATAGCATCGCATTCGAGAACTATATCAGTTGCGAACTAAAGGGTGTAAAGCCGGTCACCCTAATGGAATCCACCTCCGTGGATCCGGGAGATGTAAGGCTGTGGTTCGGAAGCATATGTCATTTGTTGAAGGATCGAAAGTATGATTTCGTAATTGCTGCCGTCTTCGCTTGTGACTTTGACTTCTTTGTGGGATATTCCTCGCTTCTCCTGGTCGTCCAAGAAAGTCGGCGGAGTTGAAGGCGGCTTGCGCATTATATCGTTGGCCCCTTGTGTAAGACGTGTAACCGCCAGAAACGATAGGGTATCGATGATGGCTTTCAAACTGGAATTTATTAAGGGTTTGGAAGTTGAGTTCGCCATTTTGAGGATTCCTACTTTTGATGTGTATAATGTTTTGAGATACGCATGAGTACGCTGACTTTCTTCTTATACTCTTCGGCCCATCTGAAGGAGGCATTATTGATTATCGATCTTGACGGTAAGAAGATTAAGACGATGCTTCAACTGGATGTTAACTTTCTGTCATCAAACGCGGATACCTGTATACCGATGCCCCACACACTTGCTTCACCGTATGCATCCAGCTCTTCTTTCTCCCTGTTTACTACTAATAGTTGGTCGATTTGCACGGTGCGATGTACAATATTCTCATTATACTGCTCTATCAACCATTTATTTCAGATGAGCACCTCCATTTTGAAAACATGTCCGCTGCTCGAGAGGCATTCTCTATGTGCTTAAATGCTGCGTTTGAGCTGAATTAGACCTTGCAGACTTACGAGCAAGCCTTTGGTTTGAAAGCAATGCCGTATGTAATATCCTACGCTACATATGTGAGCGCAACTATCCACATTCGCCTAGCGGCTCAAGGGAGACGTGGAGACGATGCGGATAGGGCTCTGCGGGCATGTGTGGACGTACTTGACATCCACTAGACTATCTACTGGTCATCCCGAAGAGCAAAACGTGTACTCGATGGACTACTCGCAAGTATGAGTGTCATCCTCAGCTCAGAGGAGTCACAGGGTCAGAACACCGATACGACACTATCAAATCTCGATATTGATGAAATTATCCGGACTTTCGCCTTAGAGCAACAAAACTCAAGATCACCATGTCGGCACTTGCATACTAATGACAATGGGCCTATTATCTCCAAGAGCCCACAAACACAGACCTCGGCTCCCTCTAACAATAGCAGTGATCAACTTGAGAATTATTCAGCAACGCGGGTCAGCGAGGACTTTGGCCTGTTGTGCGAAGTGATCTATGGCTTCAGTGGATCTGTTTTTGATAAACTTGACTTCGGACTCGCAGACGGATCCGTCTAAAGGGCTATTGCTATGAAGTCTACTTGCAGTAGACAACGTTGAATTCGGATGTTCGGCGTGCTTGCTGTGGGTGCTGTTCCGGTTCTGGGATATATTTAAACTTCACATGAGTATGCCTCGAATCCCGAGGTGTTGGAGCTCTACAATACCCTAAACTTGGTTACTATAGTCGAGTATATGTTGTGGATGCCCCTGAAAATTTGACCCTTCGCTAAACTTGGAGATGTTTAACCCCTGAATTGACCCAGAGAGTTCCGCAACCACAACTGTAAGTCGTAACGAATGAATAGAAACGTAGATTGTGTTTCCCTTTGCTCCAAGTGATTCTTGATCAATCGTTGATTGAGATGGAATATCTTAGCCGTGGAACTGATTTATTTTACATTCTTAATCAGGAAGGTGCTGAGCCTGTTAAACATGCATCGAATGGCCCACTTAGCGCTGATTCGCGGGCTCGACTACTGCTACTGCAGCAAATAATTTCAACCTCTGAGTCACCATGTACCTCGTCAATGCAGCGCTTTCTAGACGTTCGCATCTTACGAAAGGGATGCAGTATTTATATCTTTCGACTTCTCATCCAACGCTTATTCTCTTTCTTCCTTCGAAAACCAAAAAGCCTATTGCAAATTACAATGACTACCCAAAATCCCCCTACTCTCCCCTCTCCTCTCCCACCGTGGGCCAAACCGTCTCACACCATCTCCACACCACGTCTACTATTGCGAACAGCTGTCCCTTCAGATGCTCCAGCGTTTACACATCTCTTCAGCGAGCCCCTCAATAACCCTTTTGGTGGCGTGGTGGGCAATTCACGAACCGAAGCGGAACAACTGATTAACCTCACAAAACAAGGCGGTCCCACCGGTTCTACAGCGAGAGGGGAAAATGCCTGGCTGGTGGTCATCCTCAGTCCTCCACCTTCTGAACCCTTACCGGATAGTGCCGAAGTGTTGAGAGCCGAAGATGGCTTGTTGATCGGGAGCACCGGCTTCAACGAATTCAAGCTTGAGAAAGATGAGGCAGGAAACGAAATTTTGCGGGCGGATATAGGATGCCTCATAGACTGGCGCTTTCAGAGGAAAGGGTATGCGTTGGAGACGCTAGAGGCTATTATCGAATACGGCTTTAATGAGTTCAAGGCAAAGGAGATTACTGCGGGCACGAATGTTGAGAACTTACCGTGGAGGAGGTTGATGGATATCATGGTACATAACCCCCTACCGACCTCTACTGCTTTGCGGCAAGGGAGCGCCCAAATATAGAAGAAAAGACGTGCTTACACAAGATAGGGTATTCCGAATGGTACAGTGAAGAAAGCCGCAAGACCGAATGGCGAAGGGGATGAATTGACTTATCGGTTTGGAGATAAAGAATGGGCAGTAGCGAGGGAGAAGTTGAAGAGCAGTGGGAAGTGGTATTTGAATTGACACTGCTAAATAGGTACAAATCTAAGTCTTGATTCTAAACCATCTTGAAAACCGCACGCCCCCTACTCTCTCCAATTCTGTGGCACGTTATCCCGTCACTCATCACAACAATCCTTGGATCTCCGAAAGGAAGTATAATTTCCAGGTCTTTCCAGAGCGGCGCGTAGCTTCCACTTTTCTCGAGCTTTACTTTCACACTATCAGCAGTTGATCTCCATCTCAAGGTGAACGTGGCCATCTCCAGCTTCGACGAAATTCCATCATCTTCGTACCACACATACGAATATTCCTGGTGGGAAGTTTCCTTTGGAGGGAAGATCTCGATCGCTCGATAATCATCTTCGACGGCATTGGGAGATGGAAATCTGTGGTCACCAGTTGATCGGGTCTGCAAGTTCTTTCCGACAGCAACAGCTTCTCCAACTCTGGCAAGTAGAGGTATGCTGTCCTTCCATTCGGAGTTGATGTCCACCCACTGACCGGATGGTAGGTGTTGATGCGGTGCATTGAGATTCAGGTATCCTTCATCGTCGGGCCCTCTTGTTGGAAGGTACATCCTCGCGGTTGTGTTCCCAGGTTCATAGACGCCGCCAACGAGGATGGTATCACCTAACCAGTACTGAGTCTCACCCGCCATTACTTCAGGCGTCCAGACTTCTGGATCAGACTCGTAACCATGACCAATCCATCGTTGGGGAGGCAGGGCGGTCATATGGCTTTCCAGCATCAGTGAGTACAGGTAGGGGATAATCTCGTAACGACGCTTGATCGTGTCTCGGATGAGAGGAGTGATCTCTGGATACATCCACGGCTCGATGACACCACCGATGGTATTATCATTCTCGTCTGTCTTGAAACAGTTGATGGCAAATCTGGGAGAATAGATGCCAAGCTGGGTCCAGCGAAGCAAAAGTTCTGGAGTTGGCTGCGGGCCTTCAAAGCCACCAATATCATGACCATAACACTGACTTCTTAGCCAAATCAATTATGCGGGGAAGGCAGCATACCTGGAGCAAGCTGATGCCTGCATTGAGAGCCAGCGAATTCGCACCTTTCATGCCAGGCCAGCTGGTAACATTATCTCCGCTCCATGAACTTGCAGCGTACCTCATTGTCCCAGCAGTGGCGGAGCGAGTAAGCACAAATGGTCTGATCTCTGGCTCTAAATCGACCAAAGCGTCATGCGATGATTTCCCCATCAATTCCGTGTGGAGACCTCTTCCCCACAGCCCGATTGCCTTCCCACTCTCACCCATTTCGTGGTCAGCATCATTGAGAGCAAGCTGCCAGTTGTCGTCCGGAATGGTATATTCGTTGTTATCGTTCCAGATACCCTCAATGCCGCATTTTCTGAGTGCTTTCACGCCCTCATACCACCATTGAAACCCAGCTTTGGATGTGAAGTCGATGTGGCCACCTTCACCACTTTCACCGCCACCAGCACTCCATAATCGAGCAACGCCAGACTTCTTGGTCCTTGGATCAGTGAAGAAAGCACCAGATGCAACCAGCTTGGCATATTCGGGATGATTCGCGAGCACATAAGGTTTGACATTGGCGATGATCCGAATACCTTTCTCGTGATATTTTGCAACAAATCCTTTTGGGTCAGGAAAGCGGTGATGGTTCCAGGTGAAGACGTTCCGTGTCTTGGGCTCTGTCTCGGCGACAGTGTATCCTGATGACATCTGAAATGCAGAACATGGAATGTCATGGGTCTTGAGCTTTCCAGCGAAATCCATCAAGGCATCGGAAGCTCGTGGCTCGTCAAGCATGGAATACTTCATGCCACCAGCAATATAACCAAAGGCCCACCGTGGGACAAGCTTGGGGTAGCCAACAAGATCTGCGTAGATCCTAACAACATCTTGGATAGTCTTCCCCACCATCAGGTACTCCTCCAAGCCACCATAATCTTGCCGGTAGACCTTGAAGTGTCCCCACAACCCATCAATCTCTGCTCCTACGGAGTATGTCCCTCTACTGTGCGAGGTTGAGAATATCCCTACACATCCGTCGGGGGTGGCATTGATCAACAGAGGAATGTGCTTGTACAGAGGGTCAGTTCTGTAAACGTCGTATCCGAAGCAATCTGTGGCCGACAGGACGAACTGCCTATTTGACAAGTTCATCGGTGCAGCTTTCTCTCCCAGCCCAACATGAAGTGTGTCCCGCTTGTATCTTGTATAATGTGCGATTCCTGCCGAGTCCACAACATACGATCGAAAGTCGAGGTCGCGGTGGATGGGTTTCTCTTGACCAGCAGCTTGCAGGGTGACGAGGGGAGGGCCGCTCCAGTCAATTGTCGCTGTGAGGTCTCCAACTTTAATGACCTTTTGCGAGGCTGTCGATTGTGAGGTGGGCTTCACTCTGCCAAAATCGGATTCTAGACGAAGACAGCTCGGATGGGGAGGGAGAGGATGTGTCTTGGAAGAGAAGGTTGTTCGGAAGAGACCAGGTCGAATTGCCTCGAACGTGAACTGGAAGCTCGTATCTCCATCAGTAGATTCGAGCTGCACATCAGGAGCGCGATAGGATTCGCCTTCGACATGCCCATTTGCTTGAATGGGCACATAGCTCTGTGGTGTATACTCGTGTTGAGGCATCGTGGAGAGAGGATTGAGGGGAAAAGGAAGGAGGCGAGAAAGAAGCAAAGAAAGTACCACCACCTTATACTTGTCCTTCCATCCCACTCCAGCCCGAGACCGCAGGCGCATATGGGATAGCTGTCGCTGCACGTGGCGATGTGGCTCGAATTGGAGTGTTCGTGCCGCTGTTGATGGTCGGGGTTTGAAGGAGGAGAGAGCTTTCCCCGCATGGCTTCGGCTTTCGGATGCAAGTCCGAGGCTAGCCCATAAGCAGAACCAGATCGCCAACCTCCTCACTTCACGAGTCAGTTGACTCCAACTTGCGGGGATCCGCGAACAGGATTCGATGCGTTCGATCAAGATTCCACAGTACAGCCAAGTCGGCCCGTCCCCTCTTCTTCGCACGTGTCTCCCGAAGTCCGACTCCCCCAGACTCCATCCCTCTCCGGATTGACCCCGGAAGAAGCTAAGCTGCTCCGTTACGATGCAATCCATTCCCTCGGGATTTCCTTTAAGAAGACGAGATGGAACCCCCTTCCTCTTCTCTCTTCAGCCTGTTGTTCATCATTCTCATCTCTTCTTACTTGACTTGATATCGAGTGGCAATAATTGCGCTTGAACACTTTGTCTCGTCCCTGCACCTGCATAGCTGCATAGCTCCAGTATCAACATGGACTCCAAGCTGGATCCCGAATCTGCCCAACAGGCTACTATCGAGACCGTCGAAGATCCCACCAAGTACAATGGCCTCAATGGAGAACACCATGCCGGCAAGGACCGCGCTGCCGACCTCCTTGGGAACGCCAGCGAGCGTGTCATCGTCTCGGAGGCAGACAACAAACGAATCCTCAGAAGGATCGATCTCGCCATCCTCCCAATCATGTTAGGAGTCTACTTCCTCCAGCAACTCGATAAATCGACTTTGTCATACGCTAGTGTGTTTGGTCTCATCGCTGATGCCCATCTCGGAGGGCAAGACTACTCCTGGCTCGGATCTATTGTCTATATCGCCCAGCTTGTCATGCAACCAGTCATCGCCTACTTCTTGGTCAAGCTCCCCACAGGCAAATTCGCTGCAGTCATGGTTCTTTGCTGGGGTGTAGTATTGAGTTGCATGGCTGTTGCCAAGAATTTCAAGGGTTTACTTGCAACACGATTCTTCCTCGGATGCTTCGAAGCTTCTGTTGGTAAGTACTTCCAACCTGTCATGATGCCTTGCCTCTAATGCACATAGCCCCGACTTTCATTGCCATTACTCAAATGTGGTGGAGACGTAGCGAACAGACATACAGAAACGCTTCGTGGTATGCCATGAATGGTGTTACAAATATGGTAATGTTCTTTCGAACATGGAAGACTTTATCTAACGCAGTTCCCAGGTTGGAAGTCTTCTAGCATACGGCCTTGGTCACATCCACTCCGAGAAGCTATATTCCTATCAGATCATATTCCTGGCTTGCGGGCTCCTCACTGTCCTCTTCTCCACTCTTGTCTTGTAAGTCCGGTATCGTGTTCACCACCTACCGTCATGCTAACTACAAAAGCTTCTTTCTTCCAGACTCTCCTGTCGACGCCAAGTTCCTCAACGATCATGACAAAGTGCTTGCAGTAGAGCGCCTTAGAGCCAACCAAATGGGTGTCGTCTCAACTGAATGGAAGTGGGAACATGTGACTGAGAGTCTCCTCGACGTCAAGACTTGGTGCTGGTTCGCTCTGATATTTTCCATCTCGTGAGTTCTGTTCCTGCTCTCCACATCTTCGTTAAAAGTAAGTGCTGACACGACTGCCACAGGATTCCCAGCGGTGGCATCACAACCTTCGGCCCCTTGATTGTGAACTCTTTTGGCTTCAATCCATTTAACACAATCCTTCTCAACATCCCTTTCGGCGCTGTGCAGATCGTTGCAACCATGGGAGGTGCAGCCTTCGCCACCTGGACGAAGCGCAAAGGACCGGCTCTTGCCCTCCTCTGCATCCCACCTATCATTGGAATCGTGATGTTGTTATGCATCAAACACACAACCGATAATCGTGGCCCACTCCTTGTCGGATACTACCTGGTACGTCTACCCTTACCTCGTCACATCTTCTTATAACTAACACAAGCAGATCTCGTTCTACCCCGGCATCTCACCTCTAATCTACTCCTGGTCCTCCCAGAACACCGCCGGCGAGACCAAGAAAAAGACCACAACTGCTGTTCTATTCATCGGCCAATCTGCCGGCAATATCATCGGTCCCCATCTCTACACTACCGCTGAGAAACCTCTCTACCGCCGGGGTCTAATCTCCAATCTCGTCCTCTTTGTCGTACTTGTTATCATTGTCGCTTTCACAACCGTTTATCTCATGTGGCTAAATAAAAGCCATGCAAGCAAGCGAGTGGCAATGGGGAAGAACGAGGTGATTGTTGATAGAAGTATGATGAACAGCTCCGAGCGTGCGATCAGTGATCAAGTTGACGAAGCGAATGGAGAGGGTGCCTGGGCTGTGGGAGGCGAGAAGGCGTTTGATGACATTACGGATTTGAAGAATGAGGATTTCATCTTCGTTTATTAGGCCAGGAATCTCTGTATTTTGTATCTTGAAGCTACTTTGGATAGTTTGCAACGCCAAAAGCGGGCTCTACGATTATATCAATATTTAAATCATTCATTGCACAGTATATACACTTTTTCGGGAAAGCACGCTGGAGCAGATCTGAACTGCTATCCACGTAATTATTTTGAAACGAATATGATCTTCCCGAGCAGCTAGCAATTTGAGGCGGCACAGCTAGTTCTAGATAATGGTATGCGGACTGACTCTGCAAAGTGAATTTGAGGTGAAATGGTGCCAAATCCCGTGATATTGTTGCATGTCGCAAATCTCATAATGAGTTTTCTAGCTCATCTCGAACTCAGACCCAAAATTAGCTCATATTTTGCATTTTATAATGAAACAGACCGCAAACTCATCATGAGATTTGCGGCATGCAACAAAATCACGGGACTTAGAAACTATATCTCTAATTCACTACAGCTGTTAACAGTTACTAAGGAGTGAAGTATGCTCGTCCCGCCCACAAGCTTTGGTGTCCCAAAACATCCACAGGGCAACAAGACCTCAAGAATTACCACTCAGCGACAACCACACAACCCTCCACACCTCTTTCGGCTCTCAGCTCCAGCACATCACGAAACAATGCCAAACGCTCCCAACGACCATCAAAATAATAGACTTTGATTTCCACCTGCATTGGAGGTGATTGTTGCACACTAGAATTCTGGAAGCTCCTGTCGAGCTCACGGATAAGGTAGTTATACACACCCTCTATCGTTGCTGAGAGGGGGATGGTAGCGGTAAACTTGTCTCTGATGTGCAGTGTGCCATTGGAACAGGGCGTGGTGATGAGGACTTGAAGACAGATGTGTAGGCTGGCTAGAGGGTGCATGTAGCGATCGCTAGGCGTGAAACTGAAGCCGGGTTCGTTAGGGAGTGCAAACGGAGAGCGAGAAATGCTTGATGCTTGGAAATGGGAATGTAGCGGGCAGAGTCCATTGTGCGCAAGTAAGATTTGCTGTCGGAGGATGATGTTCTCGATTTCCGTCTCGGATGGGACGGCGGTAGTGAAAGTGTTGAAGTGGTTGAAGGGAGAGCGAAGATTGTTTGGTCTGAAGGTTCGAAACGGAGAAGGGTTGAATGGTAGCATTTTGTCGAGGGTTATGGTTGAACCCTCACCAGGTACGGAGTGTCGTAGAAATTCATGAGAGAAATGGTGAGATAGAGAAGTTATATAAAAATTTAATTGCAGAGAAGTGCAAATCCATGAGCAAACGGAGGTAAGGTATGAAATTAGCTGCATCAAAGAATGTCTACTCTAAGAACATCGGACGATCAGAGGGAATGGACTCAAAACACCAAGGGAATACGTTCCTCATGCTGCAGGTTGCCGGCGGAAGGCTGTGGTTACGAAACAATACAAAGAATACTATTTCGGGGGTCTGACTGCTTTGAAAGTGGCATAAACCTTGCGGTGTCATCGCGTGGAGGAGCTCGAGGGACAAGAGATGCTATATTGACTTAATTCGACCTGGGCCCGCGAAAGGAGAAATGCACCAAAGCAACCGATATCCAATGTAAACATAGTAGACTCAGTAGATCGAGGCAGAGCTGAGAAGGCGCAAGAAGATTGAACTTGTTCAACTTGAAGACCTGAACGCAATACAGCAAATAACTATGATTGATATATTGATCCAATCTCTATAAAAAGAATAGTGGTACATTATACCTCGCGCAATGATTTATGTCGCATTTCAAAAAATCAAAGAAGAATTGCCGTCTTGAATGAGCGTGAACTTTTCTGCAAATTTACCTGAATGTTGGCGGCTTATCTAAGATCGAGTGGACTTCTGATGCATTGCGAGGACCGCAGAGTAGAAGACAAACGAATCCCCTAACTACCAGCAATTTTCTGTCTGCTGTGAGTGCAATGACTTTCTCTCCACCTTGATTAGGATTGTAGCTGGTACTTTCCGAAGTAAAGCAGGAGGAAACAAACTAGAAAGTATGTGTTCCTAGACCATATATGACACTATAAAAGCAAGCATGGCAATTCATCTATGGAGCCCCAATGTAGAAGTTCAGTGAAGTGAGAAGAAGCCCAGACGAAATCCCACGACGTGTCCTCAGCCACAATGTCTGCACGCCTCCCCAAAAAGGTCTAGCCGCAGGCCCTAAGTTCAGTAGCAAAATTTAGCGACGGGGCAAAAGATTGCGAATCGCGACCACCGTCTTCTGCCTGCGAAAACCATCTCCAGCCTCCGACAATCAAATACAGCTGCATCCCTCTGTCCTTCCTCTGGTCGCATTTATTTACGACCACATTCAGAAGTCACTTCCACACCATCCGATTCCTCAGTCAATTCACACTTCATCGCCATGGCCGGACTCAGTCCCCAAATGCGAGTGCCCTCGTGCCCCATTGTTGCGCTTCCACTGACTGATGCCACAGTACCAACTTGGTAATCATACTTGTTATGATGCAGGCAAGTTCTCTAGAGCTACATGTACCTGGAGGCATTCCTGCTAACCCGTGGATAGGTGTCGAAAAAGATCCCGCTAGAAGATCCCAATATCCTGAACCTCGTCCGCGCAGGATACATCCTGTCCAACGTCATCATCATTTCGATCTACGCCTACGTGCACTTTTTGATCAACAAGAAGAAGGGTGAGCCTCAAAATGTGCTAGAGGCAAAAAGGCATTGCTGACAAACCGTTTGCAGATATGACAACATTGAAGTATGTCGAGCAACCTCAGATGGGCAGCACCGAAGAACCCAAGCTCGTCACCACGACCAACCACAAGTACGATGTGGAACAGATGAAGGCTCTCTACAAGGCACAAGTCATGGGCGTAGGAATGATGGCTGTTATGCATCTGTACTTCAAGTATACCAACCCGCTCATGATCCAGTCCATCATCCCTCTCAAGGGCGCCTTCGAGGGTAATGAGGTCAAGATCCACCTGTTCGGCAAGCCAGCCATTGGAGATTTGAAGCGTCCTTTCAAGGCCGCTGCAGGCTTTATGAGCGGTCTTCAGGGAGGTGCCGCCGCAACCCAGGACAAGAAGACCCTCGAAGCTGCAGAGAAGGCTGGTCGTGGCGGTGCCAAGGAAGAATAAATACTGGATTCGCACCCTCGGAAATAGAGTGGGGATTTGTACGTACAGACTGGTGGTATAGGATTGGCAGGGTTGGTGGGTTTGGAGGGCAGACGCGCCTCCTGTATTTGTAGATAGTCTCGATGCACTTCCAATTCAATGCGTCTTGACCTCTAGAAACCATTGTGACAGACTTCATATATTGCACATTGCTCATTCAACTCACTGAACTTGTGTGGCAAAAACCACCGAGCTCCGTGGTAAATACTAGCGCCTCCGAGGCTGTCATCTTCCTGAAACCGGCTCGCCACATCTCAGCCTTGTCCCTTCAGCATCATCTCCAGCACAACTCCAGCCATGGAAAGACCATCTACGCCACCACGAGAATCTGCACCACGGCAAGCAGTGTCTCCCCCGACCCCAGAGGTGACGCGCAAAATTGTTAGTCCGCCCCTCTCCCTCGAGTGGCCTGCCTAACATCTTCCAGGAAGAAAGCAGACTGAGAGCCAAAGCCCTCCGTGAACGATCCCTTGCCGCAGAAGCAGCCTCCTCTTCCAACACAACAGCGCGAACACCGTCTGGCTTCCTCGCGACGGAAGATGTCTCTCTCTCTGCGCAAAAGCGTTCGCATGCCGCCATCTCCTCATCCTCGATTCCGTCTACAAGTCGCAACGCAGTGGAGGCTCAGAAAGACGATGGCATCCAGCCTGCGCGAAAGTTCAAGAAATATGTCGATCATGACTTTAGCAAGATGACCGATACCAAGGGTGGTTTCCTGTCTGCTGAAGATGATCCTTGGAACAAGGCGCTGCACGCTGCGAAGGAGGGAGAGAAGCCGGCACATATGACTCTGAAAGAGTGGGAAAGACATCAACTACTAAAAGGACTGCGGAATCGAAAAGAAGGGCCATTTGAGCCAGGGTTAGGCTTCAACCAGAGGAATACGAGCAAAAAGTGCAGAGAGTGTGGCAGTATGGAGGTCGATTGGCAGTGGGAGGAGGTGTTCAAGTGTGCTGTCTGCAGCAGGTGCAAAGAGAAGTTTCCGGAGAGATATAGTCTGTTGACAAAGACGGAGGCCAAGGATGATTATCTTTTGACTGATCGTAAGTACATCTTCTTGGCTCGACAGAGAATGGCGCTGATAGCTATCTAGCTGAACTGAAAGACGCGGAGCTTCTTCCTCATCTCAGCAAGCCAAACCCACACAAGAGCCACTGGCACGACATGATGCTGTTCCTCCGATATCAAGTTGAAGAGTATGCGTTCAAGACCAAATGGGGTAGTGCTGAGAATCTCGATGCAGAGTTTGAGAGGAGAGAGAAAGATAAGAAGAAGAGGAAGGAGGATAAGTTCAAGAGCAAACTCGAGGAGCTAAAGAAGAAGACGAGGACGGATGCCTATAGGCGGAACTTGAAAGGAGGCAAGGGCGGACAGTTTGGAGATCGCATTGGTGGAGGGCGGCATGAACATGATTGGGGTCAGACTGTCGAGAATGAAGATGGAATGACGGTAAAGACATGCACGGAGTGTGGGATGGAGGTCGAAGAGTTGGAGTTTTGACGGCTGGATGGTGATAAGTCAATGTTGATTTGGTAGAGAAGTTCTGCTGTTTCTTGCAAACATTGGAAGAGTGCTTTGCTGTTCGACTACGCGGTGAAGGGAAACTCCATGTACAGCTGGATGGAAAATATATATATATATATAGAAATGGCTGCTACAAGCCTGGATGCACAATTTGCGACTGCCTTTGGCATATGGAAACTCGAGAGCTTCCTGGGCTTACCATTGCACCAATGAATGGTTTCTCTCAATTGATAGACGCCATTAGGAAGCCCCCAAGGTTCTCTACAGGTGGAAATTTGCGAACCAACATGCTTGATAAGCTTGAGTTGTTCCGAACCTATCGTCTCTGCCGGTTGAGGTTTCGCTTTCTTCCTGCGCTTAACTACACCCCAAAAGCAGCGTGAGTTAGCGTTAAAGCAGCCCCTCGCGCCCCCGTCGCGTACAGATCTCGGTCTCCGTATTGAAGCTCTTTCAAGGTCCAGCCAGCACCTCAAAGATCTTCTCGTCACCAGCAAACATCCCACGCGACAGCTTGACTCCCACGCATCTCTCAGCTCACACTCAATTGCGGGAGCTGCACGCCTCTCCCAAATTCCCCATCCATACTCCGTACCAGCTGCAGAACAATGGCCAACTGAGCGCGCGCCTCCGAATAGCCTCGTTGTTCTTGATCCCCTGGCTCTTTATCCCCTGACCTCTTGCGCCAGCACCAACAAATGCCCAGCGCGACGGCCGGCTTGGGTGTGAACTGCGTAGTGGTCTCCTCCAGACGGACGCTTCGCTGCCGTGGGCTGTGAGGTCGCGATGGCCTGGCAGTCCTTGTCTGGTAGCATGGGGGCGGGCTCCAACGGCGGCGGCAATGGGAATGGCGATGGCCAGCAGCAGAATAACCAGCCTCAGGGGACGGAGTATACGCTGCAAGGTTTGTCTCAGCTCTTCCTGTGCTGGCTGATGATTCCAGTGCTGACAATCTGCTTCTGCAGGGGTGATGCGTTTCCTCCAGACCGAATGGCACAGGCACGAACGAGATCGCAATGGCTGGGAGATTGAACGACAGGAGATGAAGGGGAGGATAGCTCGGCTGGAGGGAAGCACGAGAAAGAGCGATGCGAGCAACAAGAGCTTGAAGAAGTATGTTAGTATGTTGGAAAAGGCAGTGAAAGAGAGGGACACCCAAGTCAGAGCTCTAAAAGCTGGAGGAGACGTGAAAGTGGGAGAATCTAATTTGGAAGGCAAGGGGAAAGATAATTTGGAGGTCAAAAAAGAGCGGCGTAAGTTGTGTTTGTTCAGAAGACGGAGTAATACTGACATTGTGGAAGCAGCTCAAGAAAAACCCCACAACTCGTTTCTCGACGTTGAAGACGGAGAAAAACAAGACGAGGATCCAGACCGAGGGAACTTGAAGGGATTCATGGACA
>Ga0302140_10006829_pt1 | contig 14305 bp, 17 predicted proteins | sample I_Bog_E1_1_FD_202095 | JGI IMG/M metagenome (GOLD analysis project Ga0302140, IMG submission 202095) | Peat permafrost microbial communities from Stordalen Mire near Abisko, Sweden - I_Bog_E1_1 | ecosystem: Environmental > Terrestrial > Soil > Wetlands > Peat | place: Sweden: Abisko, Stordalen...
TTATTCGATAGTTCGGAGATGAATGGCACGATTTGGGCGTGGTGAGGCTAAGCCTCGACATCGCCCTGCTGGGGAGGGAGGCTTAGCAGCCTCAGAGCCTCGTGAGGATCAGGACAACTCTCACAACTTCACAACTTTTCACTTCCTCCAAAAAACCACATGAAAACTTTGTTCTAGAAAGCAAGTGAACATCACCAAAGCCATCTCTCCGAAAGCATATATTCAAATATATTCAACATGGGAAGCCACTCATCAAAGACTGATCGTGAGTACGAGGAGTACGAGGAGTACGACACGCAAGGCTCTCGATCAAAAAGATCAGGCTCTCGCAAGAACTCGAAAAGAAGCTCCGATAAGGGAAAGGCTCGAGAAGAGGATAAGGATATAATCGTCAGAGACGCGAATCTTAATATCGTGGACCGCGAACCACTTGACAAGAGGGATATGTGGGGCGATATGGCGAGGGTAGTGCATAGCAGGAATTCGAGTAATGTTTAGTGAAGCAGAGAAGGTTTCGTACGTCCCGCCTTGGCTAGGTTTCTGTGTCAGTATACTAACAGTCTATAGAAGTCGCAAGCAGCAAAGTGACTCGGCGGATATGGCTGTATGATAGGGTATCACAAGCATCGGGAAGGACTCATGGCAGGCTGGGCGTCGGTTCGGGGCACATGTTTGAGGTATTTTGGCACCGTAGAATGCAATGATAAGAGTTTTTGGACTGCAAGCCTATCTCTCTCCCACTTTGTTGCAAAAAGCAATTCGGAATTCTTTCTCCTTGCCCGCCAACCAAAGTCGCCATTATGAAGAGAGTTGAAGGAATCAAGATAGTCATGAACTGCATTTGTCATAAGAATGGTTCAAGCAGATTTAGACAAGACCTCGACGGCCTGCACAACGTAGACTACAGACCTTGTGCTGATATCAAACTTCGATTATACAGGAAAGCAAAATGAAAGATGGCTGTTCGCTTGCCTGAAAAACGTGAACTTGACAGCTTCAAGCCCGTCAAACCGCAATACAGTAAAGCCAAAAGAAATTTCAAGTCGCGCAGTGAAAGATGAACAAGCAGCAAGGGAATAACACACAGATCTAAAAATTAAGGAGGAAAGGAAGAGACCCCACTCTCCGCCAAGGAGGTGGCCGGCGGATCGGGTGCGCTAAAACGCTCGCTAGTTCCAATTGACGATCTCAACTTCAACCTTACCTCTCCGCAAGCACAACCTCATCCCGCCAATTCGCACAAGAACTCCACTCTGTCGAGGCACACCATCACGATGCCTCTCCCGCGATCGGTTGCTCTCACGCGCGTCGCGAACTTGATCTCACAATCATCCCCTCTCGCGGCCTCGCAACGGGCGGCAGTCAGGGCGTTCTCGCAGTCGACAGCAAGGAAGGCGGCGGATCATGCACATGAGGATCATTATGACCCGCCTAGTGGGTGGCTGTTTGGTGTGAAGCCGGGTGAGAAGGCGGAGAAGGAGGGCTGGGAGACGGTCTGGGTTTGGGGGTTCTTTGGTAGTCTTGGCTTGGGTGTGGTGGCTTATGCTTTCAAGCCGGATACGTCGTGAGTTTGCCTTGTTACACGTCAGCCAGGTTTTTGGAAGTTGGGAATTGGTTGGTCCTTTTGCGGAAGTTATGGAAAGTGGCATTGGGCATTGAATTAGACTGCAAAGTCATAGAGACAGGAGCTGACTCATACGACGCAGGATACAAACTTGGGCACTCGAAGAAGCTCGGAGGCGGTTAGAGGTTGAGGGCATCCTGAAGGAACCGGAGAGCAAATCATAATCGTTGAGAGGAAATAGATTGGGACTGGGCGATGGTTGTACATATGCATTTGGGTTTCTCGTTTGAGGTGGCAAAGCTTCAATGGTCTTGTTGGAAGCCAGAAATCCAGGACTCGATAGAGAAGATCTCTGCGTTCTAGTTGTTCAATGGGTTGCTGCATACACGTCAATATTGACTCTTCGCTGTGACAATTGGCTATTGCACGGCTCGGCTTCGGCAAGCCATTTCAATATTGATATCGGCGAATAGCTCCTGCCCAGATATCCCTCTTGACCGCTACAGGAGAGGATCCATTGTGGCGATGACAAGTTTATCAAAATGATTATGCAACGCCAAGTTCATTAGCTATAAGCTGAACCACGATCCAATCCACCCATATTTTTATCTATCCTTTTGATGATAATACATCATTGCACCCTATTGAGGCACAACGTAGCTCCACTCATGCTCCTCATCCCCGTATTGTCTCGCCTCAATCCAGTCCTTCATCCTTTGAGCAAGGTCACCCGCCTCCTGATCAGGTCTCAACCCACACTCTACCAGATTCCCTTTCCAGCTGATATTCCGTACCGGACTCACGACTGCAGCAGTTCCAGCACCAAATGCCTCAATCAGCCTCCCATCTTGTGCTGCATCAGCGAGCTCTTGCATGGTGTATTTTCGCTCTGAGACGATCCACCCTTCTGGTGCAAGCTTCTCACGTGCAAGGGAGAGTACAGAGTCTCTTGTAACGCCCTCGAGAATCGTTCCATCGAGCGGTGCTGTGATGAGCTCATTTTGTCCTGTTTCCTTGTTCTTGATAGCCACGAACATGTTCATAGTTCCAACTTCGGTAACAAACTCCTCATCACCGAACAACCACAGGTTTTGGTGAAACCCTCTCTTTGCTGCTTCCAATTGTGGTACAATACATGGAGCATAGTTTGCACCAAGCTTCTTGTCTCCAACTCCTCCTGGCCAGGCTCGAACAGCATAGTCTGTGGCTTCTAGTGATACAGCCTTGAAGCCTGTAGGATAGTATGGACCCACTGGTGAAGCAATAACGAACAATAAAGCAGATCCTGGAGGGCCTACGCCCAATGTCCTTTGGGTGCCAATCATTGTCGGTCGTAGATATAATGAATAACCTCTCGTTGAAGGAATGAATCGCTGGTCCATAGCAACGAACTTGGCGATCAATTGGATCAGAGCAGCTCCGTCAAATGTAGGTAACGCAATGCGTGCAGATGACTTGTTCATTCTCTCCATGTTCTTCGTGGGCCGAAACAGTCGGATTTGTCCTTTGCTGTCTTTGTAGGCCTTCATACCCTCGAAACACTCGAATGCATAGTGGAATACGCAGCTTGCGGGATCGAGAGAGAGGTTTTGGTACGGAGTGATTCGTGCAGGAAGCCATCCATCTGAGGCGGTCCATTCGAGACTTAGCATATGATCTGAGGGTGGTCAGCAACGCCAAGTTGGGTCTGAAAATGGGGGGCGACCTGTGAAAGTTCTGCCAAAGACCAATTCATTTGGAGGGACAAGCTCTTTGGGCGTAGTTGTCTTTGTGATAGACAGCTTGCTCGGGTTGATATCCTGGAGCTTCACTGTGGACGCTGCTTTGGCCTGGATGCTGTAGGATCTCGAGCTCTCCCATGATGCAAGTATCAGCTTTGAAGTTGATTGCTTGCAAAGCACACTTCGGGGGCGCAATTGGCGAAGCATTTTGGGGTAGAAGTGCCCAAAGGGTCGAGGCGACCTATGCGATCAGGTTCACTAGTTCGTGAACACTCTGCGCCTCTTCTGGGAGTGAAAATGGTGGGTTGAGTCAGGACGAGATTATTTACTTTGGCAGCTCCTGAATCGGAGCTTGTCAATGCGCCCTGTGGGTCAACTCCAGGCGAGCAGCCTCGTCTACACAGGCCACTCACATCAGACAAGGCTTGAATGCTGTCGCCAACTTCTTTTGGCAACATCTCACGACCGTCAAGACAATTTTTGCATATCTGCCACCACGATCTCTGACCGACTAGCGAACTCGGTTTGACTTTGGTGCATCTGACAGCTCGATTGATCCTTCGATGATCTGAATTTCAGGGGTCATTTCTGGCATGAGAGGACAATTAGGCCCCGACCGATCTCACGCCCGCTGGGGAAGATAGTGGGGAGCTGGATTGCGAAGATGTTCAGTAAGCTGTCCCATACTGTCGATGTTACGTTTCTTGGATAGATTGCTGTGTACTTGCTATACTATGCATCAATCTTGGACAGTTCCCAAACTCAGCAGATGTCAAATGCGTTCATTGTCTGCTTGCTTTCTTACCCCTTCTTCAATCGATAGGCCAACCAAGACTGACTTCTCCTAGGCTCAGCGCTGAAGTCGTTCTCTTCGAATATCAACTCGAATTACACAGTCGCTGCATCGCCATCCTCTAGTTCGGGTCCTTGGAAAATATACGATGCGAAGAAGAAATCCACTGGAAAGGCGGCTTCTGTATTTGTGTTTGATAAGAAGTCATTGGACTCACATGGCGCTTCTCTAGGAAGATCAAGCGCATCGTCCTTGAAGAGAGCCACGGAAGAGGTGGTGGAGAGGTTGAAGAAGGAAGCTTCGTCTTTGGTAAGAACATTGCCATTGTATTCTTGACCTGCGATCCTTGGGAGGGACTGGTTTTTGAGCCTTTGCACTTGGCATACAAGGAAGTCAATGTGGGGCGCAACATGGAATAGTTTTGGTCCTGAAGTCTGTCTTGGGAGCATATTGATTGTCCTGAAGTGTCTCCTTGCAGGAGAACTTTGAGGTTCACCTTGATCATATTCCTTTCACCTCTGTCAGAATTATAATTACATAGTGCTAACGCAACGATTTCTCTAGGCCAGATTACGACACCCAAATATCCTTGAGCTAGTCGAACCTGTGGAAGACACACGAAATGGTGGGCTGCAATTTGCAACAGAATTGGTGACCGCCTCACTCTCAGGCTTATTGCAGGAAAAGGACGAACAAGAAAGAGCCAGCGGCGTTGGTGGAAGATCTAGTCGATATGTAACGGAAGACTCGGAAGGGGGCAGAAAGAGGCGAGAGGTTGAAATTGACGAACTGGAGATACAGAAAGGTCTCGAGCAAATCAGCAAAGCTCTGGAGTTCTTACATGATAATGCTGGTCTTGTTCATGGTAACTTGACTCCGGATGCCGTTTTCATAAATGCAAAAGTAAGTGACCAAATATTCCAACTTCTACCCTCGTTTCCACTATTTGCTTCGCCGGCGAGTGCAGCTAACGCTGTCATAGTCAGATTGGAAGATCAGCGGACTAAGTTTCGCAAGTCCTCCTGATAATTCGACGAAAGCCACATCGGTGGCGCCTATCAGTCTCTCAGAAGTGCTCAATTTAGATCCGTATGTATACTACAGAGCTCATCAGTTCGAAATTTTGGAACTCTCAACGAACTAAGCTGACGGTGATATCTCTTAGACGACTACCCAAATCTGTACAGATGAACCTGGACTACTGCTCACCAGATTTTGTCCTGGACTCGAACCTGAACGTAGCTGCAGACATGTTCTCGCTTGGCCTTCTCATAATCGCTCTATATAATTCTCCACACATCTCTCCTCTCCAGGCTAACTCTAGCATTTCGACGTACAGAAGACTATTTTCGTCTTCATCGACCATACCATCAGCTAGTAACGGATACCTTTCGTCCCGACCACTTCCAAAGGATCTCACCGGAACAGTATTGCCTCGACTGATAGCCAGACGACCAGCACAACGTATGACCGCGAAGGAGTTCCAACAAAGCGCCTACTTTGATAACATTTTGATCTCAACCATCCGATTTCTTGACGCTCTTCCCGCCAAAACACCAAACGAGAAGTCACAATTCATGCGCGGACTTTCTCGAGTGCTGCCTTCGTTTCCAAAGTCCGTTCTTGACAAGAAAGTTCTTCCAGCGCTGCTAGAAGAAATGAAAGATCGAGAACTTTTGTCCCTGATCTTGCAAAACGTCTTTCAAATCATTGAGCTACTGCCTTCTGGGCGGCGCCCGTTCACGGAAAAGATCATGCCACGCTTGAAGGAGATTTTTCTGCCTCCGGTCAACTCCAAAGCAGAGGCGAAGGGCCCAGGGGACAGAGATCCAGCTAAAGAGGCTGGACTTATGGTTCTGCTAGAACATATTGGCGCCATTACAAGTAATTGCTCAGGGAAAGATTTCAAGGATGGTATGTCACGCCGAATTCCTTTGATCACTCGCTAAATATTCAAGACGTCCTTCCCATAATACATCTGGCAATCGAGTCTCCAACACATAGTATCGTGGACGCCTCACTACGGAGCCTCCCCACAATCCTACCTGTGTTAGACTTCTCGACAATAAAGAATGAGCTCTTCCCAGTCATTGCATCTGTCTTCACGAAGACGAGCAGTCTCGGGATTAAGGTTCGAGGCCTTGAAGCGTTTGTAATACTCTGCGGTGGCTCAAACGATGCAGCCGCCAGCAATGATGGCCTTAATGGGATCATGGCAAGCAACAAGAAGACAAGCTCTTCGACTGCTCTTGACAAGTATACAATGCAGGAGAAAATCGTCCCGCTGATAAGAGCTATAAAAACAAAAGAGCCCGCAGTGGCAATTGCTGCACTCAACGTCCTGCGTCAAGTTGGGACGATTGCAGATGCTGACTTCGTTGCCATGGACATCCTTCCTGTTCTGTGGAGTATGAGTTTGGGACCACTCCTCGATCTGAAACAATTCCAGGCTTTTATGGAGTTGATAAAGAGTTTGTCTTCGAGAGTCGAAGCAGAGCAAACGAAGAAGCTGCAAGAACTATCTGGCACTAATGGTTCGAAGAAGGATAACGACGATTTCATGTCGTTCGGTGCCACGAACGCATTTTCTACAAATGGAGGATCAAGCGACGCTGATATCGACTTTGAGACGCTCGTGAAGGGCTCATCAGGGATGAACGGCTCAACTAATCCTTTGGATGGAGGCTGGGATAGCATGTCTGCGAACCCAAGTACACACCAACGCAGTACTTCCAACCAAACGAAGCCGGCGTCATTTGCTTGGTCGACTCCCAGTCCAACGACGCCTTCAATGCCAGGAACCTCTATGGGGGTTCTCAGACCTCAAGGTCCTGCAGCTAGAACCATCACACCAGACCTATCACGATTTGATACCCTGTCGCCATCTGCTACACAATATTCCCAACCTCTGCAACCTCAACCTCAACAGAACTTCCAGGCACCCTTACATCCTAGCTACCATCAGACTCCTCTCCAACCACAAACAATGTCAGGGTTCCAAAGTCCTCAAGCTTCAAGTTCTTTGAACTGGGGCACGCCAGCTTCGAATCCATGGTCTAATACCGGCAGCACACCTGCAGGAAACACCGGCATATCTTCAATGGGAAATCTAGGAGGTTCTATGTCCAACATGTCGCTGAACCAGAGATCCACGATAAATACTCCGAATGCATTCCCGCTACCTTCCCCTCCAGGCCAGCGACCAGCTATGAGTTCTCCAAATTCCTTTTCACTACCTCCTCCGCCAGGGACAAATACTTTCACGTCACCCTCATATCAAGCGCCTCAGCAGTATAATATGTCCTCAGCGTTTGGAAATTCTGCTCAGGGCAAGCCACCACCACAGAAATCGGGATTAGACGCGTATCAGAGCTTGTTGTGACAGTTTGCAATGATCCTCAATGTATATAGAATGTGGTGGGAGGACCTTCGGACATCGGCCGTAGTGCATTGAAATGACATTTATTCTATCAGTAAAGACTCCTCTGTGCATTATGAGCCGTGATGGCTTTCTAGCAAGAATAGCATTCACTTCCTTTTCCTACTTTTTGTTGCGAAGAGTAGATGATGTTTCGTAAAAGCTCAACCTGGCTGGTTGATGTTGCATATTGAGTGAATTTTTGCCATGGCTTGGTGAGCATTATTTTAATTTCGAGAGGATACAGCTGCCTGATAGCGAAACAGAGTATGAAGGAGAGAGTGAACCGGGCAAGGCATTGCCGCAGAAGCCCTTACAATACTGTAGAACTTGGGAATCGCATTGTTGAAAATACTTCTATTGTAAGTCGGAACCCGCGGGGACGTTTGACCAATCAACTTCAATACAAAATATGCGGCTCCCAAAGATCGGAGCCAGATGACTATGCGGCGCTCGGCTAGTCCTGAACAAGCTTAGTCTTTATTATTGTTCGAGGCACCCTTGTCGCGTACTTTGAGGCGCGACACAAAAGTCAAGTCGCTCGATCTTTTTCTTCCTCTTCCTCCTTTAACAACTCCAACCCTCTCACACTCAACTACAGATCCGTCGAAGTTCCATCCGCAACACGCATCGTGGCTGATCTTTTGATCACACAACTACGCACATTCTGATCTGATTTCACAATTCCCTTCACGCATTGGCGCAGTTCGCCAACATGCCTCCAAAGAAGACGACCGCAGCTGGAGCACCTCCTGCGCCAACTCGAGCTTCGAATCGAGCTCGCAAGCCATCTACTCCTCCCACTGACGACCAATCTAAAGGCAACAAGCGCAAAGCTGATGAGTCCGATGAGGAGCCAAACGCGAAGAAATCCAAGCTCGTCAACAAGCTAGCTTCCAAGAAGCAAACTAAGTCCGCATCCAAGACCAAGCCCGCTGCTACGAAACCCAAAACAATCCCTGCAAAAGCTACGAAGCTTGCAAAAAACTCCACCGCACCCAACACTACAAGCACGAAGAGAAAAGCGTCTGACGACGAAGACATCGAAGCACCACAATTGAAGAAGTCCAAGACCACCGCCGAACCCACCGCGAAAGCCATTACAACCAAGAGGGCTCCAAAAAAGGGTGCCACTCTCAAAAAATCTGCTGCTCCCAAGCCAGCTCCTGCCGTAAGTGAATTTTTTGCTCAGCGTCATCCACTTCCATCGCCCCCATTCACCGATGTTCAGATCTATGGAGACAATTGCTAACATACTCAACAGGCCCAATCCGAGAAAGCCTCCAAGAAAGCCACTGCTCCCGAGAAGGCTGCTGCTTCTAAGAAGGTTTCTGCTCCAGTCCAGAAGAAGGCTCGTGGACGACCTGCCACGAAGAAACCCGTTGCTGCTACAAAGAAGGTAGCTCCAACCGTAAGTCTACTCTCCAATACACATTACAAAATCACTCACAATTTCGCAGAAAGTATCTGAACCTAAATCCACTCCGAAAGTCAAGGCTCCAAAACCAGCCAAAGCTCCGAAGCCACCTAAACCTGCAAAGGAACTTCCCACTATCAACACAGCCCCTACCCAGCGCCTCGACGTTTTCGTTTTCGGAGAAGGTAGCGGAGGTGAGCTTGGACTTGGTGCGAAGCATTGCGGCAACAAGAAAGTTGTTGATGTTTCTCGACCCCGATTGAACCCGCTCCTTTCTGCAAAGGATGTTGGAGTTGTTCAAATTGCTGTTGGAGGTATGCATTGTGCTGCCCTAACCCACGATAACAAGATCTTGACCTGGGGCGTCAATGATCAAGGCGCTCTCGGTCGTCCCACTGGCGCTGGCCCAATGAAGGACATGAAGGCCGACGACGCGTCTGAATCTGATTCGGAAGATGATGACGAAGATTCTGGTCTGAACCCTGACGAGGCTACTCCTCTCGAGGTCGACCCACAACATTTTGCAGCAGGAACAAAATTCGTTTCTCTTTACGCTGGTGACAGCTCTACGTTCGCACTCACCACTACGGGCTTGGTTTATGGTTGGGGCACATTCCGAGTAAGTTCTCCTCTTCGAACGGCTGCAGCAGCATCTAACAACATTTAGGGTAATGATGGTATTGTTGGCTTCCGTCCAGGCGCACAGAAGGGAGACAACCAAGCCACACCTATGCTCATTCCTGAGTTGAAGAACATCGTTGATATTGCCACTGGCACAAATCACGTTCTTGCTCTCGATACGAAGGGCAAAATCTATGTTTGGGGCACAGGCGAGCAAAATCAGCTCGGTCGTCGTGTCATTGAACGCACTTCAAACTTGGCTCTAAGACCCGCTGAGATTGGCTTGAAGAGAAAGAAAGTCGTCAGTATCGGATCTGGAGACTATCACAGCTTCGCCATCGATGACAAGGATAATTTATACTCCTGGGGTCTCAACTCCTTTGGACAAACAGGCATTCCAAAGGTCGGAAAGGATGAGGATATCGTCGGCACTCCAACTTTGGTGAAGAACTTGAAGGATTTCAAGTTGAAGCAAGTTACTGGTGGTTCACATCACACTATCGCCTGCACCGTTGATGGTCAGGTTCTCAAATGGGGTCGGGTCGAGAGCCACGAGGCTGGTTTCGACTGCACCGACCTACCAGACGACGAGGTCTACAAGGAGAATGGAAAGCCGAGATACTTGAAGAAGCCCAAGGCGGTTCCGGATCTTCAAGGCGCTGTTGTTGCCACGGCTAACGACACATGCATCGTCGTTACACCAGATGGTACTGCCTATAGCTGGGGCTTCTCGGAAGGATATCAAACTGGGTTGGGCGTTGCTGGCGAGGTTAGAAATGCAACACAAATCGACAACACTGCTGTCCGAGCAGAGAATTTGGTATGGTGCGGGGTTGGTGGACAATTCGGTGTCTTGGGTGGCGTCCCGAAGGAGGAGGCCGCAAGCACTGCATGAGGGCATGATTGATTCTGGAGGATATGGTGAAGCGCCCAAAGAACGAAGTATATGGTTGCCTCTGGAGTATATCATGGAAGCGTCCAGAGAAGGGAGTGTAAGATATATAGGTACCCTGGGCATAGACCGGGCTTCAAAGCACGCATGGAGCGCAAATTGGCGCATTTAACAGTTGTACGATTTAGCGATGCATAACGCATCAACACCTCAAAGAGGTCGTTGGATGTAAGATAGAATAATGATGCGTTTCTTCTAGCATTCGCACTCTCTCAATCTCGGTGACCTTGTGAACGGAATACCCAACGCCTCACGATTTATGAGATTCCCCCATTTTTCCCCTTGCGCTTGGCTAGACATGTTACCGTACATCACTCAAGCGTGTGGTGAAGGGCATTAGAGTCTTCCACACGCAAGGTATGGAACCACGAAGCTTTCTTCCCTCCTCCCAACCACTTCTGCGTTCGTACCTTCCCTTGCCAGGGCTGCACCAAACGGTGCCAGAATCCGTGCTTTAAATCCCATCTTCACCGCACCGTACGTAGGGTTTCCGAAGAGGGAGGCACAGAGGTCTTCCGACCAAGCACTTAAGGCTCGGTCCCCAACTTTTAGAGAATGCATCGTCTTCTTGTCCTTCCTCTGTACGAAGGTCTTCAAACTATCTCCCTCAAGTTGTGGTAAATTCAAATTTTGTTTTCAACTGCCAGGTTTGGCAACCCTTGGTGCTGGTTCTGTATACTTATAAACGCTCAGGAACTCCGACTCCATCCTAAGCAAGTCATGCCTTCTCAGTATTAGAAGATGCTGATGATATCCAGAAGATTGACACCAGCCTGAATGCTGCGGAAGCGACGATCCACTGCAAGAATCGAATAAGGGTCCTAGTCATCTCTCAAGGATCTGCTGCTAGAGGAGGAGTCGCTCTCTGCTATCTCAACCTGTCTCCGCGTCGACTTTCGCCGAACTTTCCTTCGAGTTGTAGACTTCCTCTCCACTGCTCCATTGTCCAGCAAGAGGCGTTCGATGGTAGAAAAACCATACTTGCGGGCTTGCTGGAGAGGTGTCAGTCGTACGCCTCCCATAATAGAACGTCTGTTGACGTCTGCTCCTTTCTCGATCAGCTGCTTTACCACCTCGGTTCGAGTTATGATTTTTTCATTAGCATCAGAGATTTGCCCACGCTCAGCTGGCTTTCCAGAGTGATAGATTGCTAAGCCGAGAGGTCTTACATCCCTGAACGGAGTGTTGGTATTGGCGCCGTTCTCAAGGAGAAAGGAGATCAGCTGCCGACCGCGGAAGCATCTGATTGCGACGTGCAGTGCTGGCTCAACATTATTTGGCAAATCATAGGAGTCGGACATTATCTCAGGCAAATTTACTATCGCACCTTTGTCCAAGAGAGCCTCTGCTGCTTTAAGGTTGCCTCCGCATACGGCTGCTGCCAGTAAGCTTGTCTTTGTATCCGTGATGTCGAGACTGTAGCAGGCTGGCTCCCGCGTCTTTGCCTTTGGCGGAAAAGTATACTGGTTCTTGTCCGCTCCAGCATCAACGAGAAGCCCGATTGCGGCGGCAAAATTCATATTGACAGCATATTCCAATGCGGTGTTGAACAACTGACTTTTCGGGTTTGGAAGGCAGGATATCCTTTCTAGCTCAACATACAATGGGAGCAGAAGAGCTATCACGGCAGCCGAATCGGATCGCAATATTGCATCTACCAGGTAGTCATCTACCCATTGCCTATTGATCTTCAATACCGATGGCTCAACCGTACAGATGATAAGGAGGGCCGCAGGAAAGTTTCCTTGGATTGTTGCCTGGCGTAGACCTTCTTTAGCATCGCTCGAAATTAGAAGGTCTGCGATTGCTAGGTCCTGCTCGCCTTCATGGAACAAGAATTCTAATGCTCTCTTGCGCAGAAAGTTCTTATGGTCCTTCAAGAGGTGATTATCTCGCCATGAAGTAGCCGTCGGTATTCTACCCTGGCTATAAAATATTTCGATCAAGGCTAACAAAGCTTCGGCGTACTCTTTGCATGCCATTCCTTTCAAGTCTCGGATTCCAATCCGCCCAGCTTCGCAAAGGTCTTGGGCTTTTGAGTTTTCTCCGATGTGCATGAAACCAAGAGATATTACGCAGGCATCAAGACAGACTTGGACCCTTGTTTCGATTCTGACAGCATCAGGATTGACATGAGGTGCAGCCAAGTTAGTTTGTACGGGTTCCTTGTTGGAGTGCTTCCATGCCCGAGAGTTGGCTCGAATTCCAGAGAGCCAAAGCCATGCTTTCAAGGTATCATCCGACACCTCGTGATCTGCAGTTGATGATCTGCTCATAGGTCCCATTTTATAAGCGTCAGCGAAATAGGCATGCGCTTGAGTGTAATCACTTCGATGATATTTAGCAATGCCTCGCTCCACGAGAGTCGATCTGATTGTGAGGTTCTCCGGAGAGATACCCACAAGGGGTTTGGCTCTGGTCGTGTTTTGTGGCCATATTATTGACTCCATGGGGGCCTCTTCCATGACCGTCGGAACTTCAGCATTATTGATTCCTTCCGCCCAAGAAGAGACGAAGTCGCGTCTTTCATTAGCCTCTTCTCCGCCCAACTGCGAGCCCGCAGTTGACAAGATGTCAAAAGTCTTGCTTGCGCTTTTGAAGACTGGTCGCAGGGCCTCGAACGTGTGTCCCTGCATCTCTACCATACTTGGTTCGAAGCCCTTTTGATTTGTTAGCTTAAAGGGAGTGATTACATGGACAAGTACATACCTCGATATCTGTTGGCTTGTCACGATGTTGCTTTACGGATTCCGCCAGCATATCAAACTGTTCTTGTAGCTGGGAAAACATTGTCTCAAGTTTCTTGAAGTCCGTAGACCCTTTGCTAAACATTGTAATTCCAAGAGACCTAACACAGTAAGAACAGTCCCTGATAAAGTTCTTTGAGAGTGGACATACCAATTCATTGCTGCCATTGCCGTCTGGAAGTATTGCTGATACCATGCAACTTGCTGTCGAAGCTTCGCTATCTCTTGGTCCCGGAATTGAAGCTTGATCTGCTTGATCACCGTTCCTCCGAATCGACCTCTGGCAGTGTCGTTGAGTCTCCGAAATAATCTCGTCAAGTCCGCAATCGTCTTTTTGCACTGCTTGAGTGTCACCTGCATCGGCTCCCAGAGCCTCTTCAAGTCCCTATCTTCTCTCAAATCCGCTGGCAGCTCATCCAGCTTCTTGCTGATCGCACGAATAAGAGAGAACAGATTCTGGGACTCTCGTAGAAATCTCGTGATAGTTTCGTCTACGCTCCCAACCCCTTTGACGAATTCAAAGAAGGTGGTGAAGGTCGCTTCTGCTGCTCCAACAAGCGCGAGGACTGCCGAGGCGGTTCCCACCACGTCGACCATATTTGCTGGTTGCTCTCGATGTCCAACGACAATAAGAACATTTGGGAAGTGCCTGGCTGGACGTGACAAGTCAGCGTCTCCAAAGAGAACACTACATAAAACGCAGATGACTCTCTTGATCTCTAAAGATTCGACTCGCAAGGCTCTGTGGCGTGTAGCTGACGTACCGGGTCACATGTGCGGGAAACTCAGCCTCAAAGCCATAGCAAGTAGTCAGCACCTCCTTTGCATGTTTGAAAGAAGCAAGTTCATTGCAATCCAATCACTGCGGTTACCATCGGATATCTGGGCGCGTCGCTTGAGGCAGCCCAATCACTTTCTGTTACTGTAACAAGAGAATGACGAATGAGGCTTGTTGTTTCGTCGCTTCTGTAGAGTCTTGACTTTGAAGATGTCGAATTGTGTTCATGGCCTTTCAGCTTCTTCCTTAATGCTGAAATGTGCTCACGCTGAGAGGACGGAGCCAGCTGGGAAC
>Ga0302140_10006838_pt1 | contig 14293 bp, 11 predicted proteins | sample I_Bog_E1_1_FD_202095 | JGI IMG/M metagenome (GOLD analysis project Ga0302140, IMG submission 202095) | Peat permafrost microbial communities from Stordalen Mire near Abisko, Sweden - I_Bog_E1_1 | ecosystem: Environmental > Terrestrial > Soil > Wetlands > Peat | place: Sweden: Abisko, Stordalen...
CCGCGAAGGCTAAAAATCAAACCGTGGTGATCAACAGCAGCAAATACGCCAGCGTGGCCAATGGTGCGGCCATTGCTGTTGTTTCGAGCGGCCAAATTTGCGTGGACAGCGGCGGGTTTTCATTCGTTCAACAAACTACGGTCCAGGGGAGCGTTTCGAGTATTACGGTGAACGCGACCGAAGTTATTGGCACAACAATCAGCCAATCTACAACGGTTGCAGCCCTGGTGATAGCACTAGCTGCTAAAATTAACGGCAATACGACCCCGACCACCGTCCCTAACGGGAGCGGAGGTTATTTGAATGTGAACCAGTACGTCACAGCGGTGGCGTCCGGGAACATTTTGTATTTGTCGCTGCTCACTGTCACCAGTTTGGATGCTCCGGTGCCGCTGACTTGCACCACTGATGGAGTAAACATCATCGCTAATCAGTTGGGGGTTGGCGCTTTGACCGCGTCGATTCCGGCAATTTTGGCTATTCCGATCAACAGTGAGAACTTCGGCCAAGGGCAGGCGGCATGCACGGTTTCTGGAGGCTATCCTCCCTATTCCTTTAATTGGTATATCGGCACCACAACCGACCCCACTTTACATCTGCAAATAGTGACCAACGACGCGGCGGTGGCGACGTTTCAAATAAAAAAGTCGTCACCAAACCCTTTAGGAGTGATTTACTGCGCGGTCACCGACTCGCTTGGGAATTCTGTGACGTCGAGTCAAATGGATGTGAGTTATTTCGGATACCCGTATTACCCTTAATTTATGGCGGCCAACCCGACCAACTCCACATTGAACACGTCCGCGAATCCTCTAAGCGGAGGCACTGACGCCCAGGACGGGATGGGTAATGAGTTTTTGTTTTCGGTGGTTTATTCTCCCCAATTAAACGACCAGGTGACCGTCATTTGCACCGACCAACTGACTGGAATACAAACCCAGATAGGTGGTGGTTATGCGTCAGGTGTTCAGCCGACTTTTTGCTTCACGTTTAAAGACCGCATTTATGCTCTGGCCGGGTCATCGTTCTATTTTTGCGCGTTAGGTCTCCCCCAGACCTGGAACGATCCTAACGCGGCCGGCAACGGATTTGTGACGGCGAGCAACTGGTTTGCCAGTCCGGCTAGCTTGCAAGCAATGGCCCCATTCCAAGGGAATCTTTTGATGGTTTGCCGTGATTATGTCCAGATCTGGATAGTTGACCCCAACCCGGCGGACTTTCAGGCTGTCCAAATTCTGCCCAACATCGGGACCATGGCACCATTATCCGTCCAGCCCATCGGGGACATGGATGTTTATATGCTATACGATTCGGGTGTTCGCTCTATCAGGGTGCGGGACGCTAGCAATAATGCGATCATCGCGGATATTGGAACTCCGATTGACATGCTCATTCAGTCGGCCTTGGCGGGGTTGAGTGACGCGCTTAAGGCGACCGCCTGCGGCATCACTGACCCGTCGGCGAACCGTTATTGGCTCTACATTCCGTCACCAGCCGACGATCCGGCGAGCGGGACAACCGGTTTGATTTATGCGTTTTCGTACTTTACGAGTTCGGGTGTGGCCGCGTGGTCAACCTACCTTCCCACGTTTCAGACGTTCGTTTCGGCCCTGGTCACGCATTATCCTGCGTCTGGCGCGGTTATTGTGATTTACTCAGGGTTGACGCCGGGAAGCCAGTACGCGTGGAATCCAGGGGCAAATGAAGTTGCAATGACGTATAATGGTAAGATTTTCACGCTTGGGACCATAATTACAGTGGTGGCCGGCGTGACAACGTTGACGGTGACAGGGAACGCCAACAACGCGGTCTACACCGGGGTGCTTAATCTGATAAACTGGTTTGTGCCGCAAAAGTTCGAAATATTCAAGGGCCAGGTCTGGGTCCGGGACACCAATAACAATATTTTCCAGTATGGGGGCCCCAGCAACGCGGTATACGAGAACTGCGGGGTGCAAGCCATCACGCCATACATTGACTCCGGGCTGCCTGGGAATATCAAACAGTATTCCGCCGTGGAATCCGCCATGCAAGGGACGTGGGGCATATCTTGCAGCGCGGACTATGTTGACAACGTATTTCGGCAGGTGTATCTTAACAATCTTTCGACGTTCAGGTATCGGCGCATTCCATACTCAGCGAAGGGGACGCATTACGCGTTTCAGTTCTCGGAGTACGGCACGGGCTATGCACGGCTCAGCAATGCACTGATGCACATCGCTAATCCGCCGCAGGGGGCGGAGAAATAATCAGTTGCGTGATCGGTTGGTCTAGGCTACTGTGGCTGTGTAACGCGGTTTGTTTTTGTTCGGCGGCGGTTGCTCTCGCAAGAGTGCAACCGCCGTTTTTTATTTTATGAGCTTATTCGGCGGAACTGGCGACGGCGGCGCGGCGGCCACAGAGGCGGCGCGCCAGGCTAATATCACGGCCGGCGAAGGACAGGTGGACCAACAGTTTGCCGGATTCGACCCCGCATTTTACTCGAAATATGGCAAAACCGTCACAGCGGCCCAGATGCCGCAGCTGATGGACCAATACCAGACGACGGGAAAAAACCTCACGTATGCGCTGGCGCGGGGCGGAAACATGACCGGGAGCGCGGCTCAACAGGAAACGGCCAGCCTGGGGAAGCAACTCAACGCCGGCGAATCGCAAGTGGCCAACAACGCCCAAAACGCGGAAAACACCCTTCAATCCAACGTGCAGACGCAAAAAGGCCAGCTTTACCAGCAGCTTGAGCAGGGGGGCACCCCTTCAGCCATTAGCGCCCAAGCGCAGGCGGCCGCCTCGCAAATGCGAGCTCCCTCCCCGATTCAGCCGTTAGGAAACCTGTTTTCCGACTGGTCCAATGAGTATCTGGCCAACAAGACGGCACAGGCGTTTCAAAATAATGCCGGTGGTGGGAGTGCTTGGTTTGGCCTGCTTAACAGCAACTATGGCGCATCGTGACATGATACCCGAGATTACCATCACCGAAACGAGGGATGTGGAAACTGTGTGGCGGATCATCACCGACCGGGCGGTGTTCGCGCGTGTGTGCGACGATGAGTGGCTGACAAAGCCTATTGACGAGCTGCGGGAGATTGTCCGCAGCATCGTGGAAAACCCAGAGAACCTCATTCCGCTTGCCCTGGTGGACGGCCAGCTCGCCGGGTGCTTCATCTGTTACGCGCAACCCGCCGGGGTGTTCGAGGTTCACACATTCATGCTGCCAAGCTGCCGGGGCGCTTCGGCGGTGGTCGCCGGTCGGGCGGCAATGAAGTTCGTTTTTCAAAACCCAGACGTCAAAAAACTAGTGAGCATGTGCCCAGTGTGCTTGCCGGAGAGCCATTGGTTCGCTCGGAGGTGCGGGTGGAGAACCATTGGTGTCGCGTCCAAAAACTGGCTCAAAGACGGTATTGACCACGTGGTTATGCTGGTCGAGGCCACGAAGGAGGATTTATGCCGTTAGCACTTGTTGGAGCCGGATTGGCCGTGGCGGGGACGTCCCTCAGTATCGCCGGACAGCAGGAGGCCAAAAGCGCCATGGCAAAGACCAGGGCCGCTGAAAATGCCCAACAACAAGGCCTCCAGCAACAGGCCAACGCGATCACCACCAATTCGATTGCCAAATCCACGCCGCAGGTTGCCAATGACCAACTGACAGCCGGGGCAGCAGCAAGGACCAATCTCACACAGGCGTTGCAATCCGCCGCCGTGCCGATTGCGCAGGCCAACGCGCCTACCGGGGGTGGTAGTGGCCGGGCTGGCACTGCCGGCACCGCTTGGAGCAATCTTGTGGCAGGGAACCAGGCGAAGGCTGGGAGTTATCAGGATTGGGAGACGCAACAAAGCATCAAGAACGCCCAAGCCAGCCAGAAGTTGGGAATTCTCAACAATTTTAGCCAGGGTGACGCCAGCCTAATGCCGATCGAAATGCAGGTCGCCAGCCAGAAGGGTGACAAGCTCAGCGGCTGGGGCAGTCTGATATCGGCGTTAGGTGCCGTGACCGGCATGGCTGGAGCGGCCAGTGCCGGAATGGCAGGCGGCTCGGCAACCGGTGGGGCGACGTCCGCCGCGAATAATTCAGCGATTGCGTCAGAATTTAGCACCGGCGCATCCAACAACATCGGGCAGGCCACCGCGTGGGACTCGCTGACGGCCCAACCCTTTTACTAATAGACCATATGAGCCAATACTGGGATTCACAAGCGGCGCCTTTGAACAACGGATTGCGCAATCTTGGGGCCGGCCTCGCGCGGCTACCAATGTATCAGGCCCGCGCGGGCCTTTACGGGGCGCAAGCAGACAAGGCGAACGCGGACACCGACGAGGCGACCGCTCGCACGGGGTTGGTAGGGGCCCAGACAGAAACCGAGAAAGCCAAGGCCGCGGACATTAACCAGAAACTCAATTTGGTCCAAGCCCTGCAAAACATCACGCCGGTCGCCACCGACGCGCTAATGAAGGGGGATCTGCAAGACCCTGCCATCGGGCAGTACACAGGCGCACTGGCCGCTTTGACCGGCCACAACGAAGGGGACGTGCAAAAGACCATGGCTGGTAATTTGGGGATGCTGCTCGCTCGGGGTGGGAACGTGCAAGGGGCCGCAAACGTCGTGAACCCAGTGGCAGTGGCTAATAATGCGGCTGACAACGCCACGACGGCGGCCCGGCCGCTGATTGTGCCCAGCGGCGCAACCGCGATGACACCGTCGGGGCAGCCATTGGGAACTGGTGGTGTGACGCTCAACCCTGGCCAGCAGCGCTTTGCGCCGCAAGGCAACTTGGCAGCCGCACTGCCGGCCGAGCAGGACGCGGACCCGGCCGAGCAGGACGCGGACTTTTCGCCCGGTTCGGTGGCCGCCGCAGGCGCGCCTGGCGCTACCGCGCCCGCACAGCCGATTGCCTCAGTCCCTCCGCTACCACCCAAGCCGGGAGCGGCTGGAAAGCCGCAGACGCTACCTCCTGGCGTTCTGAATGCTGCATTCAAGCAATATCTGGCAAACTCAAGTCGGGGAACAAATGCCGATGAAGCATTGGCCAAGGTGAACGCTCTGATCGGTAAAGGCGGAGCGAACCCAGCCGCCGAGCCAAAAGGCCCGGTCGTAAACTCGCAGGAAGAATATGACGCCCTGCCGCCGTGGGCTAACTATGTGGATTCCTATGGCCGGGCGGCGGTGAAGCGCGGTAAATAATCCCAGGCGATGCCCTTTAAAGCGCCAGACGATGAAGTGATGGACGCCCCAGCGCCCGGCGGCGGTTTTCGAGCGCCGGATGACGAAGTTATTTCCGGCGGCGGATTTCGCGCGCCGAGCGGTGACCTTCCCGCGATCACCCCGGAGAGCAGCCTTCGGCACGTACTTCTCAATCACGCCACCACGGCAGGAGGACCACCACAGGCCGGTGGCAACTGGGCGGCCACATGGGAGCAACTTCAAGAAACTCCCGAAGGCCGGATAGCGGCCGGAATTGGCCAAGGTTTTCAGGCGGCCGGGAAGTTTCTTTACGAGGCCCCCACGCGGGCGATGGAGCACACCGCCGAAGAGTTTAGCCCATTGCCGCCGGGGATGTCGAACGCCGAATCGCAGCAGGCCAGCCAGGATGTTCCCCTTGAGGACACCATCCGCACCATGCCAGCCTACCAGCGGGCGATTGTAGCGGCCGGCAAGGGGATCGTGGAGTCTGTCCCCCAACTGGCCGCCAATATGGCGATCCCTGAGGCTGCGCCAATCATTTGGGGATCAACTCCCGAAGGATTTGACCCCAAGCAGGCCGTGATTGCGACCCTGCTGCCCACCGTTGGGAAATATACGGGGGCCATCACGGAAGCCATCTCCAGCAAAGCGGGGGTATCGAATGATGCTGCTTTGGCGGTCCTCAACAAACTCGGCGGAGCCGGAGGGGCGGCTGGTCTCATTGGAGCCGACCAAATCGCCACGATCAGCCAGTTGCCGCCCGAACAGCGCCAAGACGCCTTGATTGACGCCGTTGGGAACGTCGGGAGCATGTTTTTGCTTGGTGGAATGGGTGATCGGCACCAATTTGGGAAAGCCGAGCAACCGCCAGAAATGCCGCCTGCTGCCCCCCCGCTGCCCGCTGGTGGGGGTTTCAAGGCCCCGGCGGATGAAGTTGTGCCCCAGGGCGAGCCGACCGCGCCTACAGCAGCCGGCGTGAAGTATCCCCCGATTGTGGCGCGGATGATGGCGGACTTGCAAGCGGACCCCAACGCGGTCCAACAAAATGCACCGGAAATTGAACAAAATGCAAATGCGGTTCAACAAAATGCACTATCTGACCAGTCCAAACCGCTGTCTGCTGACAAAGCGGCGTCGACGGGAACCCCGTCAGCAGAACCCACCATTGCCCAAAAGGCAGCCGCGACGCCAGATAAGCCGGTAACGCTGGCTGACTTGGCATCACTCCAAAAGGAGATGACCGCCAATCAGGTGCAGCCAGCCAAGCCGTCAACCGTCAAACCGCCGTCAATGACGGCAGATGATGGCACGCCTTCGGAGCCACTCGAATCCCCCGCAGCTTCCCTTTCTCTTCCTAACCCCCAGGCCAAGGCACCAGCCGAGGGGGCGGAACCGACGCCGGCACCGGTGGTGGCCGCGCCTCCAATGGTGGTTGGGGGCGAGCCGGCGGCGGGTGAGGGGGCGACTAAGTGGGGCGTGACCCAGGACGGCGAGCCTTACGGCCTTTTTTCCAACGAACGGCAGGCCCGCATGGCGGCCAGCGGCCTATCCGGGGAAGTCGAAGTAAAGCCTGTGACGGCGGATGACGTGGCGGAAGCTCAACAGCAGTTCCAAGGGACAAAGCTTCAGCAGCCTTTGTCCATTTTACCGCCATCAGATGAGGCTGGAACGATCGCGGAAGGATCGCGGAACGATCGCGGAACGATCGCGGAAGGATCGCGGAACGATCGCGGAACGATCGCGGAAGGATCGCGGAACGATCGCGGAACGATCGCGGAAGGATCGCGGAAGGATCGCGGAACGATCGCGGAACGATCGCGTGACGCCGCCGAACAGGACGCCCTCGAAACTGTCCAGGAAGCGTTTGGTCTGAACAAGGCGCAGTCGGCCCGGTTGGCCGAGTTGCAGGCGAAGAATGCCAACCCGTTGAAATCCGCACCACAGGTTGCCGAATTAGCCAACCCAGAAGACACCGCAGGTGAAAGCCCGGTGAAAGCGTCCGTCCGGGCGAAGCCCGCTTTTCAAAAGGCCAGCGACCTGAAAAACGCCACCGCCGCCGTTCACAGCGCCATGGGCACAGACCCCAAAGGCGAACTCCCGTCCGGAGTCCGCGTAATCCGTGATGAATCCGCCCCGTGGGGAGCGCAAATCGAAGGCCGGAACAAAATCACCGTCAACGCCGCACGAATCAGCACGCCGGAACGCGCCAAGGCGGTGATCCTGGAGGAAGGCTTTCACGGTGTCTGGTATGACCCCGCCTTGCAGCGTGCGTGGCAGGCGGTGCGTGATTTGGTCACACCGGAGGAAATGGCAGCGGAGCGTAAAACAAGGCTCGCCCAGGGCCTCCCCGTGGACGCCGCGACGATCCGGGAGGAAGCGGCTATCGCCCGGCTGGTCAAAGGCGACGCCAACCGGGGAGTTTTCGCCCAGGTGTTCGATGCGGCCCGCGCCGCGTTCAAGCGCCTGTTCGGGTTTGATTTGCCGGGGACCAACCGGCAAATGTTGAAGGATGCGGCCTTGAAGTTTTTGCAGGGCGACCGAGAGGGGCACGCGGAGCCTGGTAGCGAACTTGAGCGCGTGATGAAGCTAGGCACGGAAGAGACTAAAAAATCCATCGGCGACAAAGCCAGATCCATCGCCGACTCCCTCGAATCCCTAAAAACCGGCATCGCCAAGGGTGGCCAGCTTCACGCCTTCGGCATCGCTGCTGACTTGTGGGACCGGGCGGTCAGCGTGGCGCAAGCCGCCATCCGGGCTGGTGGAACGGTGGCGGACGCGATCAGCGCGGCGATTGACCACATTCGCCAGAACCACACGGGAAATTTTGACGAGGACGGCGCGCGCCAGGCCCTGGGTGAGGCAACCAAACCCAAGCTGCGCCTCGCCAAAGATGCCACCGCCAACGAACCGCCCGCGGAGCCCGAGGTAGACTGGAAAAAGCTCAAGCAGGACGCCGCCGACGCCAACGCCCGCAGCGTGGCGGCCAATGAGGCGATTCGCAACGCGCAACAGGAAGCCAATCCCAAGGACAATCTGGACGTGGAGAGCCACGCCACGGCCGGCAAGGGCGGCGTCACGCCCGAGATGCAGCAGGAACGCCGTGACGCCCAAGCGGCCGCCATGGCCGCGCGCGAAAAGCTTTTGCGCTCGCCGGGGTACATCCGCAGCCGGATTGATGAATTTGCGGGCGTCGTGAAGCGCAAGGCCGCTGCCGATGCTGTTGGCGAGCCCAACCCCCGCACGGCAGCCAGGCAGGAAATGGACAGCTACAACGATGAGTTTCGCCAGATGCCGGAGGGAGCCTTCGCCGATGCGTGGAAGGCCGCCCAGGAGGATGGCACACTGCCAAAAGATCAGATGATGCCGGTGGGCAGGTCGTTGCGGGATTTGACGGACAAGCTTGAAAAATCCGACATTGACAGCCCCAAAGTGCCGATGTCGGAGCGGATGAACATTGCCCGCGCTGCTGCGAACGCCATCGGCGATGCCAAGGACGCTTACCAGAAAGCCGCCCGTGGTGTCCGGGCCGCTTGGGCTGCGCTCAAATCCGGCATCTACGATCCGCCGATTTCATCCCATTTCCGCGAGGTGATGAAAGATTGGTTTGCCGCCGATCAGCAGACCGGCCATGAAACATATCGCTGGATCAAGGCCATTGAATCCAAAGTCTCCAACCCTGTTCGCCGCCGGGCTATCAGCGCGTGGGTTGATGCTAATGGCGACGAAGGCACACTTCGCGCCCAACGGGCCGACCTTGAAGCAGTGGCGGGCGGCAAGCATGTCCCGGTGTGGGACGCGGCCCTGAAACTCACCGACGGCGAAAAGGAAATTGGGCGGCAGATCATAGCCGACTTCGAGACAAAGCTCGAGGACGCCAAAAACGTCGGCATGATCGACAAGGGCCGCGAGAATTACGGCGTGCCCCAAATTTGGAAGACTCCCCCGAAAGCTGATGAATCCTCCGCCGGCAAAGGCAGCGCCGGAAACTTCCGCGCCAAGCTGGATCCGCGCGACCCATTCTTTTCACTTCAAAGGGAAACGCCCAGTTATTTTGACGGCATCATGCGGGGCGGTGAGCCCAAAGACATGGACGTTGGGAAACTGGTGGCCGTCTACAACGAAGCTTTCCACAAGAATCTTTCCAGCCGCGCGGCCATCTGGGGTTTGAAGGACGCCAAGAGCGCTGACGGAACGCCGGTCGTCAGAATCTCCGGAGATGCCCATTACGAAGTGTTGCCCACGGGTAAAAAACGCCTGCTGGTGGACGCCACCCGCCGCCCGGGCGATGCGGTGACCAAGGATGGCCGTCCGTATCGCGCCATTGACCACTGGGCGTTGAAGGGGTGGCAATACAAAGGCAGCGACCCCCACGGCAACCCGGTTCTGGTCAAAGGTGATTTCCTTGTTCACCCGGACCACTTCCAGTTTCTCAATAACGAGCTGAACGGGACGAAGTGGCGGCAGGCTGAGCCGGGGCCGGTGGGACCGGACGGACGCCCAACCATGCGACGGACGCCATGGGGAGCAGCCGGCCACGCCGCGCTCTCCGTCTCTTCATTCCTGAAAAACTCCAAAATGGCTTTGGGGATGTTCCACCTTTTCAACGTGGCAACGCACTCAGTCTGGAACGGCGTAAACCCCATTACGAAAGATTTTAAGCTCGACATGACCAACCCCGAGCAGGCCGCAGGCGTTCGGAATGGCGTCGAACTTGGCTTTGGGTCGCACCGCGTGGACTTCGAGGAAGGCCAAACCGGGGCACACGGCGGCCTGTGGGCACACGTCCCCGGCCTCGGGCGCGTGGCTGGCCGGATGACGGATTTCATCTTCAAAGATGTCTTACCGAAAATGAAGATGAAAAATTATTTGGCGCTCAATGAAGCGAACACCAAACTTTACGGCAAAAAATTGACCCCGGACCAGATTTCTGAAATATCGGCGCACCAAACCAACGCGGCTTTTGGCCTTCAAAATTACCGGCTCTTGGGTACCAGCAAAGCCATGATGGACTTCAACCGGCTTATTTGCCTCGCGCCGGATTTCTTGGGTAGTGAGTTCAAACAGACCGCCCAGGCATTCACCAAGTACGGGGGAGCCCAGCGCCGCGCTATCGTCGTACAGGCTGCCGCCATGTATGCCCTGGCCCGAGTGGTGAATGCCAGCCTGAACAATGGCGACTCCCATTGGGAGCCGGAAAATGCCCTTTCCGTGGTTTACAAAGGCCGCGCCTATTCCATCCGCTCCTTGGTGGCAGATATGTTCCACATGGTCAGCGACCCCGGTGCGTTTATGGCCGGCCGACTCGGACCCCTGCCGCATACCATCGCCGATGTGATTACCGGCCGCGACATGCGCTTTGGAACCCGCATTGACACGGTTGCGCGAACCGGCGTCGGTCGGGCGGCGGAGCGAGCTTTGCGTGACACCCTTGGCTGGCTGGCACCCATCGGCACGACCGGCTTTGGCCCTGGAGCCGCCAAGCGCGGGGAAACTCCCTTTGGCACTCTGGCCGCCGCCCAGGTGGGTTTGTCCAGCCGCCAGTACACCCCCGCCACGCAGATGTACGATGCTGCCGCGCAGTTCAACCGAAATAACCCCGATCCGAAAGCCCAGGAATATCAGGCGAACCGCGAGGCCGAGGTTTACCAGCAAAGCGTGTACAAGGGGTTGGATAATCTCCTCCAAGCTGGCGACTCCGCCGCCGCGCAACGCGAATACAAAGCGCTCGTCGCCGAAGGCCACACCCCGGCCCACATCGAGGCGAGGTATCAACGGGAATCCCCATTCACCGGGAGCGCGGACCGTGAAGCGCAGTTTAAAGCGCAACTGACGGACTCGCAGTGGGCGGCATATCAGCAGGCTATACAAGACCGCGCGGCTTTAAAATCGAAATTCGACTCGCTGCCGAAGTAGCGATTTTAGCATATTTTTTTTGTATGCTAAGACCCAGTAAACCCCTGTAATTTCGCTATTATTTTACACCTTACGCGCTATACGTAATAAATAATAGTTGCAAAATTATTCATTTTTAATAAATTGATTTCAATGCGAGTAAAACAATTTCGAGCCTCCTTGGTCAAGGCCAGGAAGAACGCGGGCTTAAACCAGCACGCCGCGGGCGCCCTGCTGGATGTGAGTCAAGGGACCGTCAGCAACTGGGAATCCGGTCGGTCCGCCCCGGCCCAGCCCATGCAGGTAGCCGCCATTGCAATAATCCGCCGATCCACGAAGTCATGAACCACGATATGACCAAGTATATCATCAAAGTCCACGGAAAGCCGATCGAATTCATTGAATTGCATGGCTGTATCTTTTATCGCAAAGTAGAACAGCCGACGGAATTCGACAGCAGGACCGCTGCCGAGCTGCATCGCATCAGATTTGGCCTGACCGATAATTTGTCTGAAATCGTGCCCGTGCAGGTTCTGCGCTAATTTCCGCAACAAAAACCAACAACCAACAACCACAGGCAAAAATGAACAACGAAAACTACGAATCGCAATCCCTTGACGTCGTCGAGACGTCGGCCCTCGAGCAGATGGAGCGCGCGTCAATCGACGTGCAAATCGCCACCGCGAAAAAATATCCGCGCCAACTTTCAACCGTGAAGGCCCAAATGCTTTCGTTCGCCACGCTCGACACTGAGACGGCGGCGGGATGTTTCTTCACCCTCCCTGGGCGCAGGGGTGGCGACGGGAAACCTATCCAGGGGCCGTCCATCCGGATGGCTGAAATCGCCATCAGCACATACCAAAACCTGCGGGCGGGGGCCCGAGTCATTGCCGACGATGGGAAAATCATTACCGCCCAGGGCGTCTGCCATGACCTTCAGAATAATGTCTGCATCAGCGTGGAGGTGCAGCGTCGGGTCACCACGAAGGAGGGGAGACGCTATTCTGATGACATGGTCGTGATGACTGGCAACGCGGCTTGCTCAATCGCACTACGCAATGCCACCTTCCGCGTCGTCCCGCTGGCGCTAGTGAAGCCGATCTATGAAGCCGCGAAGCGTGTGGCGGTAGGGGATGCAAAGACGCTGGTGACGCGCCGGGCTGATGCCATGGCCCATTTTACCAAGATGGGCGTATCAAAAGACAAGGTGCTGGCTGTCGTGGGGGCCAAGACGCCCGCGGACATCGGGCTTGAGCAATTGGAAATCTTGATTGGATATGCGAACGCCATCAAAGACGGCGACACCTCCATTGATGAGGTTTTCAACCAGAAGGCCGCCACGCCGGCGGATGCTGCTGCCATGTTTACCAAGCGGCCGCCTGACGACGCGCCGCCAATGGACACGCCAGCGCCGCTTGCCAGTCCTCAATCCGCTGTCGGTACAACGATCAATTACGTCTGGGGCATGCGTGAATTACTTAATTTGGCCGGCATCAACGAGGCGGCATTCCTAGATTTCGCCCGTGCCTCGTACGGCTGGGACGATTCCCTTGGATCGTTGGAGGAAGTCGCAACGATGGCCGAATCCAAGCTGGTCGCCGCTTATAACGACTGGGCGAAAGTCAAAAGTGCCTTTGGAAAGGCCAAAAAGCAGTAAACAATTTTAAGCCGTGGCGACAGCCTGACAAAAGACCTCAAAACCAGGCCGGCCAACCGCAAGGTGTGCCGGTCAAAGTATCTGGGCGGCTTTTTGAAAACATGAATCTACCAAACTTCACCGACGGCCAAGAGGGAGTTGTTTACGACGTACCTGACGCGGACTACAGGAGCGCATCCGGGGTGTCAAACTCCATGCTGAAACACATTGCGATGGACGGCGAGGAGCCGGGTAGTCCAGCGCATTTCATAGCCGCGTTCGACAACCCTGTCGAGGACACCGATGCGCTTTTCGTTGGCCGGATGGTGCATAGTCGCATTCTGACGCCCGGAGAACCCCTGCCGGGCATTGTGGCCTACCCGGAGACCTACACAAACGAGAAAAATGAGGTGAAGCCATGGAGCGGCAACGCCAAGGTTTGCCAGGCGTGGAAGGCCACCCAGGTAGCCGCAGGGCTACGACCTATGAAACCCGACGCGATCCGCGCCATGGACGGCGTTGTCAATGCCGTCACCGAAGACCCGACCTGCAAAATCGCATTCCGTGAAGGCAAATCCGAGGTGTCGGTTTTCAAACGCTTCCACACGGAGCAAGGTATGGTGTTGCGCAAGGCTCGCATGGACTGGGTGTGCCCCGGCCCGGCGTTGGTGGACATCAAGACCTGCCAAGATGCCCGCGCCTGTGAGTTTGACCGGGTGTTGTGGGCTCGCCGCTATTACGTGCAGGCGGCCTATTACCTGGATCTGTGGAACGCATGCAACCCAAGCGATAAAAAAGATCATTTCGTGTTCATTGCTGTGGAAAAATCCGCACCGCATTCGATTCAGCTATTCGCCATGGACACGACAGATATCGAAAACGGTCGTCGCGAATATCGCCGAAACCTGGGACTGTTGATCCATTGTATGAAGCTTAACGCTTGGCCAGGCTACCCGCAGGGGGTTCAACCGATCAAAATGAGGGTGCCATACAACCGCACGTCCGTTTTGCCTGATTAATTTTCGAAACCACCGTATTTCCGGACAACGAGCAATAAAAATATGAGTATTAAAATTACAGAGCCGGGTCATTATACTGTCGGCCATGGTGACCATGTGGATGTCCACGGCACGGGTGTGGGGGTCGTCATCACCATGACCGGGGGCGAGGTCAGGACGTGGGAAACGTCCGTCCCCGTCATCACCATGACCGGGGGTGAGGTCGTGACGTACGACACGTCCGCCCCGGTCATCACCCAGTCCGGGGGCGTGGTCTGGACGTGGGACACGTCCGTGCCGGTCATCCACATGACCGGGGGCGTGGTCTGGACGCGGGACACGTCCGTGCCGGTCATCCACATGACCGGGGGCGTGGTCAGGACGCGGGAAACGTCCGCCCCGGTCATCACCATGACCGGGGGTGAGGTCTGGACGCGGGAAACGTCCGCCCCGGTCATCACCCAGTCCGGGGGTGAGGTCGTGACGTACGACACGTCCGTTTTGCCTGATTAATTTTCGAAACCACCGTATTTCCGGACAACGAGCAATAAAAATATGAGTATTAAAATTACAGAGCCGGGTCATTATAC
>Ga0302140_10006841_pt1 | contig 14288 bp, 9 predicted proteins | sample I_Bog_E1_1_FD_202095 | JGI IMG/M metagenome (GOLD analysis project Ga0302140, IMG submission 202095) | Peat permafrost microbial communities from Stordalen Mire near Abisko, Sweden - I_Bog_E1_1 | ecosystem: Environmental > Terrestrial > Soil > Wetlands > Peat | place: Sweden: Abisko, Stordalen...
TAGCAACTAATCGTCACGTTCTCACCGCGCTTACTATCCAGTCTGTTCAATTGGGCTCACTTATTGCTGGAGCCCGGCTCCAGATCCACTTTGCTCAGGTCAATCCCAACGCAGCATGCAACCGTGCGGCGGTCGCCATGAGAGGTTGTGAGCAAGAATTACCGTTACCAGCCCATCCTTTCCCGGTACCTTTAGGTCCGCAAACATAGGCTAGCGTTATAACTTCAGCGTTAGATCTAATTAGAACACTTTGTTTTTGCGGCAGAGCGGGATCGGCGCACCAGGGCCCCCTGCCGGGGGCGGCGAGGGTCTCCGTCCCGCGTTGCCATTTAATAAGTTTCTAGGCAGCAGTGATCGCGAGATGTATCGGAGAAGATGAACCGAAGTCGCATAATTCCGCGTAAAGCTTACTCGCCGCCTCAGCGTCGACTGGCTTTGAAAACAAGAAGCCCTGGATATGATCACATCCCAGGTCGCGCAGACGCCGTAGCTGGTCTTCCGTCTCAACGCCTTCGGCAGTAACTTCGAGTCTCAGCGAGTGAGCCAGTTGCATGATGGCTTTGACTATATCCAGACAACCGTTTCCGGCGCTCAGTTCGCGAATGAAGGAGCGGTCGATCTTCAGTGTGTCAAAAGGCAGCCGCTGCAGGCGGCTCAACGAGGAATACCCAGTTCCAAAGTCGTCAATCTCCAACCGGACGCTCATCGCTTTGAGGCGATCGAGGATTGCCAACGTTTGCTCGGCGTTTCCCATAATTGAGCTCTCAGTCATCTCTAGCGCCAGCGATTTGGGGTTGAGTCCGGATTGTGCGAGGGCGTATTCCACATCTTCCATCATGCGAGAATCGGTCAACTGCCGGGCAGAAACATTCACGTTGATCGTTAAGGGATGACCGGGAGAAAATGTCCTTTGCCATTCGGCCATCTGGCGGCACGATTCGATCAGCACCCAACGGCCGAGCAGCACGATGAGGTCGCTCTCTTCTGCCACGGGAATGAACTCGCTGGGAGGGATGAGCCCGCGCTCCGGGTGATTCCAGCGAACCAGTGCCTCGAATCCACAAAGGCGGTTATCTTTGGCCGAGATGATCGGTTGGTAGTGAAGAACGAGTTGCCGCGCGTCAATCGCCTTGCGCAAGGCGGTTTCAATCTCAAAACGAGTCACACTTACTTTCCGCAATCCCTGATTGAAGAGTTCAAAACGCGCTTTTCCTTTGGTTTTTGCGTGATACATGGCGGTGTCTGCGTTGTGCAGGAGTTCTTCCGGTGTGTCTCCCGTCGAACTCAAGGCGATGCCGATGCTGGCGGAGACAAACATGCGGCGTCCTTCAAATTGAAACGGCTCCCCAAGCCGCTCAAGAATCCGCATCGCGGCGGTGGAGGCATCGGCCTCGCACCGGATATGACCGAGAAAAATGGCGAATTCGTCTCCGCCGATCCGCGCTACAACAGATTCCCCCGACCCGTCACGGCGCGAAATGGACCGGATACTGGCACGCAGCCGTCCGGCGACATCGAGAAGCAGTTCATCCCCTGCGGCATGCCCCAGGCTGTCATTGACCAGTTTGAATTGATCCAGGTCGACGAACAGCACGGCGAAGAGCTTGCCTTGTTGTCGGGCCGTCTCGATCGCGGACTCAAGCCGGTCGATGAAGTAGAGACGATTTGGCAGATGGGTGAGTGGGTCCACCACTTTACCCTCTGTGATGTCGGTCTGCGAGCCGGCCATGCGGATCGCTATTCCCGCTGAGTCGCGTACAGCGATCCCGCGGCTCAGCGTCCAAATGTAGCCGCCGTTCTTATGGCGCATGCGGTACTCACTCACAAACTCCGGGGTCTTGCCTTCGCAGTGCGCACAAATCTCAGCCAGCACCCGCTTAACATCTTCGCCATGGATATGGCTGAACCACTCTTCACGGCTCGACCACGACTCGCCCTCCGTGTAGCCCAGCATTTGGCCCCAGCGCGGCGAGAAGTAAATTCCACCTGTAGCCAGATTCCAGTCCCACAGACCGTCGTTCGCGCCTCGCGCAGCCAGGGCATACCGCTCCTCGCTTTCCCGCAGTGAGCTGAGCGCATTTTGAAGGGCGCCCTCGCGCGATTCGATTCGTGAAAGCATCTCGTTGAATGAATCCACCAGCATGCCGGTTTCGCCGCCAGACCCAATTCCGGCACGAACCGAGTAGTCCTTGTCCGCCGAAATGCGGTGGGCAACAGCGGCCAGTTGCACCAGCGGATCTCCGATCGCGCGCGCAAAATGCAGCGAGGCCATGAAGGTGGCTGAAACAGAGACAAGAAGAACGAGAATGGCGATCTTCGCGTATTGAGTGAGCAGGAAGCGGAATCCCCGCAGATCGAAAACCAGGGCAATCGAGCCGGTGCGTTCATCGTTGAGTTGAACGCCCCTGAAGAGAGTGAGAGACTCGCCATCGAAATAGGCCCCATCGCCGCGCCGCGCGGGAAGGTCGGCCATGGGCCCACCGCCGGAACTGCGGTAATCGGCAAAGATGCGCCCCTGGTTGTCATAGAGACAGGCCACGAGGACGCTCGGCTCCGTGGCCAGCGAATTCAGCATCTCCGTGGCAGTGCGCTGATCGTTGAACGCCAGGGAAGCTGCGGTATTTGCGCCCAGCGTGTCAGCCAACGCGGTCAGTTCGCGCACGGCGCTCGCACGGTACCCCTGTCGCTCATAGATCGCGAATCCCAAAGAGGCAAGTACGACAGCAAGCACGCTAGCCGAAAGGATCAGCAACGCGAGATTGAAGCGAATGGAGAGATCCCGAATGCGCATGGCTTCACCTTCCCCGATCTGTAGTGTGGCCGCGAATCACCGATGTGGAGAGAAGCAGCAGCCGGGAACTGATCTGAAGATGGCAGGATTCCGCAGCGTCAAGATTGATGTCGAAACGAATTTTGCCTTCATCCACGTGGAAGCGGATCATTCCTCCATCTGAGAGAAAGTTGGAGGTTTCCCCCACCGTAAGAATGCCCATCCCCGCGATGCTTCGCAGGATTGCGGACTGGCGCCGGGCCTGGTCGCGGCTAAGGAAGATCGCGTTACAACCGGGAATCTCCTGGACTTCACTGATCGCCACCACGTGAAGTACCCGGGTTCCGATGGTCTTGCCTTCGATTGTGGCCTGCAGTTCCTGCCGCTGCGGCTCGTCGGCGAAGATGCAGAGTTTTATGAAAGCATCTCCGCCGTTCAGCGCTCCGACAGGCCATTCTACGAGTTGTGCAAAATGGAACAGGAACGCAGCCTTGACCTGGTACTCGCCGGGAGTAGATTGGGCGCCGGCATGTTGTGGAGTTTCCGAAACCGACAGGAAGAGGCATAGAAAAACGAATGTGCGAAGATAGATTCGCCTTCGTCTCGAAGACATTGCCGAGGCCGTTTTTTTCGCTGCTCGAAACACTGACGACCTCCTTCTCAAAAGGACCATGACAATTTGGCGTTGACGGCTCTCCGCATCAGGCCTGACTGCACGGTGGAATCGGGTCCGGAGTATTCCGGATGGAGGTCTTTCGAGAGGTTCTGGCCCGTCACGCCCAGAGTAAAGCTCTCTCCCAAACGCCAGGTCACACCCGTATCCATGCGCGTATAGGAGGGGATCGACTGGGCCGGGAGCCGGTTAACAAAGTAGGCTGAGGCATTCCATTGCAGGTTCCAGGGCAGGCTCACACTGGAACGCAGCTGTGCCTGGTGATCTGGTGTGCCGCCTTCGGTTCCAGGGGCAGTCCCAGTGTCGTTGCTGCCGGCAAATGGGTGCAGGTGCATGGAGAAGAACGTATACCCGGGGTTGAGTGTCCATATCCTTGCCAACTTCCAGTTGGCGAACACTTCAATACCATGCGTCTCTCCATACAGGCCGTTTCCGAACCTCTCGGGAAGAAGCAGGTGCACAGGCGCTGGGTTCGACTCAATGCGCATCGCTCCGGGCTCCACCGACGTCAGATCGTGATAGCGGTTGAAGAATACCGTCGAGTCCACCGAAAACCGGCTGGAAAAGGATGTCCGGTAGCCAGTCTCGAATGCCGTCAAGTGCTCGCTCTTCTGGTTCGGATTTCCAAACAGGCTCACCAGGATCGACTGGCCGCCTGGCCCTGGCAGAGCCTCGAAATTCACCCGGATATCTGTGTCGCTCCGCGCCGGAGTGCGGTCTGCCCCCGACACCGCGCCCCAGATCGAGTTCTTGCTGTCCGGAGTCCAGGTCAGACGCGCTGAGGGTTGCAGATTGAATCCCGTAAAGTCGCTGTGCTCAACCCGCGCACCCAGGCTCAAGTGAAGGCGATCCGGACGAATCGCAATCTCGTCCTGCGCAAATGAACTGAACAACCGGGTTCCCCGGCTCTCGGGCGTGGCGGAGATGCGGAAGGTCGGTTTGATTGCGTCCGAACTGACCCTGTAGCCAAGTCCCCAAACAATGTCCTGCCTCGCCCCCCACGCAATATGGTGCTGAAAATCGATGTCGAAGGTGTTCTGGCCAATGTCGTAGGTTGACTCTACGCCAGTCGAATCCCCGCGCTTGGTCCGATCGAAATAGACCTGAAGCGAAGTCGCTGATCGTGCCGAGGCAGTGTGTGTCCAGCGGCTAAGCAGGTTCCAGCCGAAATATCGATCGCGAACCGCAAGGGCAGCATTTTCTGGGGGAACCAGGGAGATTGGTGCAAAGGCTATGTCTCCCGCATTGCCTCCGTACACTTCACCCTCGGTGGTAAGGGAATCCTTCGCGGACAGAGCTGTATCCGCGCGAAATCCGCCGTGGGCCAGGCGCCAATCGTCCTCGCCGTCCAATCCCGCCAGGGTGGGCAGCGCGTTGAAGTGAAAGCCCTCGGCTGAAACCCGGTAGGCTCCCAGAAAGCGGGCCTTTGCCCCGTAGCGAATCGTCTCCGGCGCAACGCTCCCATCGCCCGCGCCAGCCGAAATGCTCCCGCCTTGAGTGTCTGCGGCGCTGAGAGTAATAATGTTGATCACACCGTTAACTGCGTTCGCTCCCCACACTGCGGCGCCTGGGCCGCGAATCACCTCAATGCGCTCGATACTGTCGATGGGAACGTTTTCAGAATCCCAGAATACGCCCGCAAAGATCGAAGTGTAGACCGCGCGTCCATCCACCAGGACGAGGAGCTTGTTCGAATATTGGCCATTGAAACCACGGGAACTGATCGCCCAGTTGCTGGCGTCGATCTGCGCCACATCAAGTCCCGGCACCATGCGCAGCAGGTCGGGGATATTCAGTGCGCCGGAGTGGTCGATGTCCTCGCGGGAAATCACGAAAACAGCCGCCGCCGCCTGGGAAATCTTCTCTTCCTTTTTGGACACCGAGGTAATCTCAATGCTCATTAGATCTTCGAGACTTTTCTGCGTAAGGTCTGAGGCCTGTGAAGCGCATGCGGGAAGCCCGGATAAGAGAACCAGAGCTATTCCCACAAGCATCCGAGCCGGCCGGACAACGCGCGGAGCGGCAATTGCAGCACGCGCGCGATCGCATTGTCTCCGGAATCTGAAGTACAAAGTGAGATGTGCTAACACCTTTGAAAACCTGCCTTCATGAACCAACCCACGATCGGCTCTTTGTCGATCCGCAAAGTGACCCACTGCGTCCCTGCTTGGATCCATATGTTTGCTGGCTTGCTCGTAAAGCAAAACATGGCGCTCCGCACCAACCGCAGTCCACGGCGCTTGTGTGGCCTGACTGGGTCCTCAATATTTGGCTGAGATACTTGACCCGGCTTAATGTGCTCTATCGGCTGCAAGGCCGAATGCGGATAGCCGGCGGGACGTTCAAAGGCGGTCGGGGTCTCGAGCTTGGCAATCCGCAACTGCCGCGTGCACAAATTCTCCCGATCTGCCGATATTCCCACTTGGAATCGGAATCCTCGTCCAGGAAGGTTGACAGCACCCATGAAAGGACACGCAGCATTTCTGCCGCTCGCAGTTTCCATCACTGTCGCTGCCGCGCAGGCAAGTGCCTCTACTCTGGCGCCAACCTTATAGCTGTTCTCCAATTGCAGTACACCGAAGGCACGATGATAAGTGGCTTTTCCTTAAGAAAAATCCACCTTGCACGCAACTCAATAGAGCAGATGAATTGGAGAACTGCTCTAACGGGCACAAAGACTTTCGAACATGCACCCCAGGCACAGTCTCTCAAGACAACTCCGGCGGCCGCTTCCGCCACCAGTTCCGCCAACCCCAATCATTTCTTCAGCGTGAACGACGAGAAGGGCCTGCTGTTGACATGTATCGCGCCGAAGATTGATACCAACCCCGACACCGATGTGTTCAAAAGTTGCGCCTTGGCGCCGGGGCGCACCTTGGACGATGGGATGCGCACCTCTGTCCAGGGTATTCACTACGAGCAGAGTCAGCATCAGAAGGAACGTGAAGAGTGGCAATGAGACCTAGGAGCTTGTTGAAATAGTCCTGGGTGTCCCGGCCTTTGAAGGGTACGGGCTTCAGCTTGAAGGGTACGGGCTTCAGCTTGAAGGGTACGGGCTTCAGCCCGTACATCAAGTTCCGCCTTTTCAGCAGCGGGCTTCAGCCCCCGAGGGAATCGAAAGCCAATTCGAGCTGTCCCAATCGCTTTTTCAACAAGTTCCTAGACGAGAAGACAGTCCAGAATTCCACGCCGGCCCATCGTGAATTTTTCGCAAAGTGAACGGCTATTGCCGTATGTTCTTGCTGAAAAAAGACCCTGCTGTTTGAGGAACAGCAGGGCAAAAGTCACCCAGATCAATGCATTGATGGCATTGATGAAATGAAATGTATTTAAGACCATTGCTGGAAACTGTTCAATATTGCTCATTTTTCTATATTTTTCAGGGTCAACGCACTTTTAAGCGCATACAGTCCATGCTGGACTACCGTCCTGGAAACTGTGCTGTCGTCTCACGGTCGATGGAGCGGCAACAAAAAAAGGCCCTACCGTCTTGCGCAACGATAGGGCTAAACCTCGATCTGATCGTTCTATGTTCCGCCATGTTCATGCACGACGGTCTAAACAAACTGTTCAATTTTGCTCAAATTCCTATCTTTCTTGAGGTCTCCTGACCTCTTGCGTTGTCGCGCCATAGTTGACCGTTGGGCAGGCGGGTGCGGCCTGCACGGCCTGGCGGCCTGGCGCGGCAGCCTGTAGAGCATTTCCCCGATTGATGAGCACCCAGGGGCTAGGGCATTCCAACCCCGGCACTGAATGATCTGGGGCCTTTCCTGGATTGTGCGATTGGCCAGAGCGGGTACTCATTGAGCTGGTAAAGCCGGATCGGGTTACAAGTGTGGTTCAGCTCTTGATGAAGCAGAGCGGCTTCAGTTCCAGCCGTGGCAACCGTGAGATGGCACAAAGTGCATATAGACTCGTATGAACCATCCGCCTTCAATCTGTGGGGAAAGTTCGGTCTAAATTGTTGGACCATGATGCACTCCTTCCCGAGCTAGGCTTGCTGTAGTCCGCTCAGGCTAGCCATCACTGAAAACTCTGTCTGGTCAATTTTGCTCACATTTCCACATTCATGGGAGCATTCCGGTCAAGCAGTGAAGTTCGTTTGATGCCCGTGTCTTTTGCAGAAGTTCGGCCAACCGCTTTGCACCTCGACTGTTCTTCACAGCTCCCAGTTATGAGCCCCTTGTCGTATCTGAGCGCATCTACCCGTACCCTGGCGGCGATCGGATCTTTCTGGACATCGCAAAACCAGCTTGAAGAGACCGTACTCGCCCAGCGCCATGGTATTGACGCGCCGGAATTGATTAGGAGAAACAGGCCCTCGCGGTCGTACACCTTATAAGGATTCATAGCCGGATTCCGTGCGCGAATTGCTGCGTCGGTCAGCGCAATCTCTCTTGACCCAAAAGCACGATTCTTGATCGTACCCCTCCCCTAGAGCAGTTTCGGAATTACTGTAGACCGGAAGCGCGAGCTTAAGTGGCCTTTTTCTCAAGAAAAAGCCACCCGTCAATGAGGACCACACAAATTCCGAAACTACTCTAAAAGGGGTTGCACCCCAGTTCATACCCCGCTGTCTGAATGGCTGCCAACGCATTTCCGCGGACGAAAATGCACGGAAACTCGATGTAAATCGATGATTTTAATGGCTATCCCAATGAACGGGAGCGTTCGCGGAAGGGCGGGAAAGTGCGAGGTTGGCTGCCCCCCAGGGATTCGAACCCCGATAGGCTGCTCCAGAGGCAGCTGTCCTACCATTGAACGAGGGGGCACCAATCAGGTAAGCTGCGCATGCTGGCCAGCTCGCCTTCTAATCTGTTGACCCGCCACGCGGCAGGGCGCCGCGCTGCAAAGGCCAACTTGTCCATCATAAGGAGATTCCTGCTCAGGGTCAAACTCTTCGCTGCGGCCTGAATCATGTGCTGGGGCTGCTGCGACTGCTACCCCGCCTGCGCGGCTAACTCCACAAGTTAAGGTTTATCAGAAATTTAGGAAACACCAACCACGCGCTCATTGACTCCAATGCATGACGGAACACAGAGTGCCCTTCTCACTATCATCTTGCCCTGTTGTAGAATCAGCTCTGAGAATGGAGCTGGTTCTTAATCTCGCCTGGGGTCTGCTGGCCACCTGCATGTTTGGTTTGTGGCTGCGGCACTGCCCGCGTACCGGCGGTGATCGGCGCATGCAGCTGGTGGCGCTGGCGGTGCTGCTGCTGATTCTCTTCCCCGTCATTTCGGTCACTGACGACCTGCAGGCCATCCAGAATGCGGCAGAAACCGATTGCTGCCAACGCCGCAACCACGCATTCTCCGGTCCGCATCAGCTGTGCGCCTCGCCTGCGGCCATGCCGGCATTCGCATATGCCGGTATTTCCCTCGCAGTGCTCCAGTCGGCGGTCCCCGCCAGCCCGGTCGATCCGCACCTGAACGACCCGGCCATGCATCCGATTCAGAATCGGCCCCCTCCCGCTGCCTGATCCCTCTCTCATTTGCCGTCTTCCATTTTTTGCCTCTTCCATTCCTGTGTTCGCCGTGCAGATCACGGCGCGAAGGATGCGTATGAAGTTCATGTTCCCTGTGGTTTCCGCCCTGACGGCCGCAACGCTTTGGGCATGGGCGCCCGCATCGGCGCGGGCGCAGCAGGCCCTTACCTGGGATCAGGTCCGGGCAAAATTTGAGATCTCGAACCCCACCTTGAAGGCTGACGCCCTGACCGTCGACGAGATGCGGGCCCAGGAGATCACCGCGTTCCTGCGCCCCAACCCCCAGTTCACCATCACGGCCGACGGCCTCCAGGTCGCACCCCATCACGGGGTCTGGGCGCCGCTTTCCGGCGAAGACTATCAGCCCAACATCAGCTATCTGCACGAACGCGACCACAAGCGGGAACTGCGGCTGAAGAGCGCGCAGCAGGGCACGCAGATTGCCCAGTCGCAGCACGAGGACCTGGATCGCACGCTCCTGTTCACACTGCGCTCGGCGTTTGTGCAGACCCTGCAATCGAAGTTCGTGCTGGACGTGGCAAGGAAGGACATCGACTACTACGACCACATCATCCAGATCAGCCGCGACCGGTATAACGCAGGAGACATTGCGCAGATCGACCTGGACCGCATTGAGTTGCTCCGCGTGCAGTACGAGTCAGAGATTCAAACAGCGATCGTGAACCTGCGCACCGCGAAGATCCAGCTGCTGCAACTGCTCAACGACCACACGCCCATTGATGAGTTCGATGTGGACGGAACCTTTGATTTCGCTGAAGACCTGGCGCCGCTTGAAGACTTCCGCAAAACGGCGCTCGATGCGCGGCCTGACCTGCGCGCGGCCTTGCAGACTCTTCAGCAGGCTGACACAAACCACAAGCTGGCTGAAGCCAACGGCTCAACCGATCCAACGTTCGGCGCCTGGTTTACAGAGAACGGTTCATTTAACAACCCCAATGCCACGCAAACGCTGGGCTTCAGCGTGAGCGTCCCGCTTCGCATCTTCGACAAGAACCAGGGCGAGAAGAAGCGCACGCAGATCGATATTGGCAAGGACCAGGAACTGACAGAGGGCGCGCGGGCCCAGGTCTTCAAAGATGTCGACTCCGCCTACGAGGAAGTAAGAAGCAATGTAGCGCTCCTCAAGCCTTACAAGGCGCAATACAACGCCCAGGCACTCAGGGTGCGCGATACAGTGACCTATTCATACGAGCATGGCGGCGCATCGCTGACTGATTTTCTGAATGCGCAGAGCGACTATCGCACCGTGCAACTGGCTTACGCCCAGCTGATCGGCGCCTATCTCACCGCCGCGGGACAACTGAATCTTGCTGTAGGACGCGAGGTAATTCAATGACCACGAAATCGATCGTCATCGCAGCTGTTTGCCTCTTTTCCTTTGTTGCCCTTAGCGCGTGCAAAAAGGAGTTCAATCCGGCCGATGGCGCGCCGCCATCGCCGCAGGTGGTGCAAACCGGCGACATGAGCCTGGTCTCGGTTGACAAGCCGGATCAGTTTCCGCTGGTGGCCGCGGAGCAGCGCGAGGCCGCCGCAGAGCTGGATGTGACCGGCTCGGTGTTTCCCGACGTCTCCCGCGAGGTTCCGGTCATTACGCTGGCCAACGGACGCGTGATCAACCTCAAGACGCGGCTCGACGACAACGTCAAGAAGGGGCAGCTGCTGTTCAGCGTGCAGAGCCCGGACATCAGCAATGCATTCGACGCGTATCTGAAGGCCGTCAACGATGAGGCAATGACCAACAAGGCCTACCTGCGCGCTGAAGACCTGTTCAAACACGGCGCCATCTCGCAGGCCATGGTGGAGCAGGCAGAAGACGCGGAAAAGAATGCGAAGGCCGACCTCAACGCCGCGGAAGAGCAGTTGAAGATTTATGGAGTGGATAAAGACCATCCTCGCCCGGTGGTCGACGTGTATGCGCCGATCTCCGGCGTCATTATTGGCCAGAACGTAACCAACGCCGCGGCTGCGGGCGTTACTTTGTCGGGATCGGCTACGGCATTCACCATCGCCGACCTGTCTTCAGTGTGGATTCTCTGCGATGTCTACGAGAACGACATCCCCAAGCTCACTCTTGGGCAGGAAGCGAAGATCAAGCTGCTCGCTTATCCCGATCGGCCGCTGACCGGGCACATCAGCGATATTGGACCGGTGCTTGATCCCGCGCTGCGCACGGCCAAGGTGCGCATTGAAATTCACAACACTGGCATTTTGAAGCTGGGCATGTTTGTCACGGCAACGTTCGAGAGCAAGCAGAAGCAGAACCACGCCGTGGTGCCGGCCAATGCAGTCCTCCATCTCCACGACCGCGACTGGGTGTTTATCCCTGAAGGCGGAAAACAGTTCAAGCGCGTTGAAGTGCACGCCGGCAATATGCTGCCCGGCGGCAGGCAGGAGCTTCTCCCGAGCGCCAAACCCGAACAGGACATCAAGCCCGGCCAACAGGTGGTCTCCAACGTGTTGCAGCTTGAAGCCACGCTGGAGGCGCAATAATTGAGGAGATCGGCATTCTTCCCTCCGCGCGGGTTCACGATCCTGAACTGGCGCGCTTCGCGGCAAACGCCAGGAAGCGCGCATCCATGAGCTCGCGCGGCGGTTCATCAACATTGCAAGAGTGAGGCGCGAGCTGCGGGAGACGCAACACTGGCATCGCAACCAACCAGCGGTCCCATCGCCCATCCGGCTACCATGGCTCCGTACCCTCCGCTCATTCTTCGCGCAATACTTCCAGCGGGCGCAGGCCGAGGATGCGATAGCTTGCTATCCATCCGGTTGCCGTGGCCAGCAGCGCCGTACCCACGAGCGCGGTGAAGGTTGCCGCCCACTCGATGTGGAAGGTAATCTCAAGGCGCTGTAACAGCACGCGGGTGAGGATGTTTGCGAAGACAACTCCGACAGCGCCGGCCAGCAGGCCGAGCACGCTGAACTCCACGCTGAAGGTGCGCACGATGCGCATGCGCGTGGCGCCGAGGGTCTTGAGCACGACGGCCTCGCGCATGCGGCGGAAGCGAGTGCTGGCAATGCTGGAGGCGAGAATCATGAGCCCTGCAAAGATGGAGAAGCCAGCCAGGAAGCGAATCACAAACGTGATCTGATCGACGACGCTCTCAATCCGATCGAGCACATCGGCCAGGTTGATGACCGTCACCGTTGGATACGCGGCGAACAACCCGCGCTCCATGGTGGCAACCTGCTTGGGATCGATGTGCGCGCCGCCGTACCAGGTGGCGGTCTGGTCCTTGAGGAGCGCGGAGGGCAGCACGAACTCGACGCGCGAGCCGAGGTGCTGGCCATCGGCGCGATAGATTGCAGCGACCTTGAGCGCGTGGACTACGCCACCTACGTCGAGTTCGACTGAGGAGCCAACAGCGAGATGCAGCCGCTCTGCCACTCCGGTGCCAACTGCGATTTCACCGGCGCCCGCGTTCGTCCACCATTTTCCCTGCATGACCTTGTCGCCTGCGGGGGGCGCGTCGGCCCAGCTCAGTTCGGCACTCTCCAGCATGCGGCGGGGAAAATGACGCGCATGCGCCTGCTCATCGGTTTCCGCATCGAGCCGTTGGCCGTTGATGGAAACGAAACGGCCCACGACTACCGGCATCATGTCGAGCGCCTGGTTGACGCCGGGCTGGTGGGCGAAGAACTTCTCGACTCCGGCAACTTCGTCGGCAGTGACATCGATGACAAACACGTTAGGCAGCTTGGGCGATGCGGTTTCGCGCAAATCGCGGAGCAAGGACGACTGCATGAGATAAACGGCGAGGATGAGCATGACGCCGAGACCGAGCGCGGCAAGAACGGCCGCTGATTGGTTGCCGGGGCGATACAAGTTGGCGAGGCCGTGACGCAAAAACGAGGGCAGCCGCAGGCGCACGCGATTGAGCAGGAAACGAAGCACCCAGAGCGCAACCGCGGCCATGACAAGAAGAACAATCAGAGCGATAGTAAAGAGGATGGCGAAGCTGGTGCCGACTTTGGCGGAGTCGGAGAGCGCCCAGGCGATGCCGCCGAGCGCGGCGACGACGAGGATGGAGATTCCCAACTGCAAGCGGCGCGCCCACCAGCGAGCAAACCATCCGCCGATGCCTTCAGGGCCGGGCTCGACGAGCCTGCGCAACACCAGCACCGGGCGCACGCCGCGCACATCAAGAAGCGGCGGCAGGCAGAAGAGCAGCGTGGTCAGCAGGCCCGTGCCCAGACCGGCGGCGACAGACTTCCAGGGAAACTTGAGCACTGCGTGAACGGGAAGCAGGTTGCCGAAGACTGCCGGCAGCGCGGCCATGACGCCCACGCCTGCGGCAACGCCGAGGAGACCTCCGACGAGACCGAGAGCTAATGTCTGCAAGAGAAAAATGCGCAGCAGGTCGCCTGAACCAGCGCCCACGGCCTTCAAGATGGCGAGCATGTCCATGCGCTGCTCAAGGTGCGCGTGCATGGCCATGGCCACGCCGATGGCGCCAAGCACCATGGCGACCAGGCAGATGAGACTCAGGATCGCGGTTGAGTTGTCGAGACCCTGGCTGAGCGCCGGGTTGCCCTCACGGAAATCCATGACCTGGGCATCGGGCAGTGCCTGCTCTATGTCCTTACGCAGTGCGATGGGATCTACCTGCGCGGGTAGCTTGACGAGCAGCCGCTGGCTGGCGCGGCTGCCGGGCGCGATCAGGCCCGTACGGGCCAGCGCGACCTGCGAAATGAGCACCCGCGGCCCCATGCCGGCGCCGGCGGTGAGCCGGTCCGGCTCCTGCGTAAGCACGGCGGTGATCTTAAAGTTGCGGCCGCCAAGGCGCAGGGTCTGCCCAACCTTGGCGTTCAGGCGGATGAGAAACTCCTCGGCCACGACAGCGGAGTCGCCATCGAGCGCCTGCGTGAGGCTCATGGCGGGCTCGAGTTCAGCTGTGCCGTAGTAGGGATATTCGGCCGGGTCAACGGCCTTGAGCGAGACGAGCAGCGGCACGGGATCGGGAGGGACCGAGGCCATGGAGATCGTCTCAGTAACCCAGGTGGAGCGGATGCCGGCGCCGTCTTTCTTCAGTTGCGCATCGACCTTGGTCTGCTCTTCTGCGCTGGGTGAGTGAAAAAGGCGCGCGCTCAAGTCAGCGGCCATCAATGCCTTCGACTCAACTCCTAAAGTCTTGCGGAAGCTCTCGCTGAAGCCGCGCACGCCTACCAGCGCAGCCACGCCAACGGCTACGCTCAGCACCACAAAGCCAAACTTGCCGGGTGCGGACTTCAGGTCGCGCCAGCCGATGGCCGCAGCTCGCTTCCAGCTTAAGGCGCGCTTACGCATGGGTGCTCCGCGCCGCGCTGACCTCGGCCGCATCGTTTGTTGCCGGAAGCGT
>Ga0302140_10006843_pt1 | contig 14287 bp, 17 predicted proteins | sample I_Bog_E1_1_FD_202095 | JGI IMG/M metagenome (GOLD analysis project Ga0302140, IMG submission 202095) | Peat permafrost microbial communities from Stordalen Mire near Abisko, Sweden - I_Bog_E1_1 | ecosystem: Environmental > Terrestrial > Soil > Wetlands > Peat | place: Sweden: Abisko, Stordalen...
GACGCGTCCATCCGGCAGAAAGTGCTTCATCGAAGTGGGCCAGAGCGTGAAGAACTCGCGGCTGGCTGCAATCGAATTGGCGCGTTGTTCATCGATGGCGGTACCGTCGGCGAACTCGAGAGCCGGTTCCACGGCTTCACGGAAAGACTTCGTGCCGTAATCGCGCAGGGCGACAAGAGAAGCGTCGGGAAGGCTGGGCACCACGGCAGCCATTATGCCTGCAACAGGGATAATTCCTTTGAGCGAGTTCTTCTCCGGCGGCTCGAGCACCTCACCGGGCTGCAGGGGACGTTTGCGATAGAAATCGGCGGTCGCCAGTTTCGGCATGGTGCCTACGCCGGCTATCGAATGGACTTTGCCGTCGCGCGTGCGGATGAGAATGGGTGCTTCGCCGCCCCATCCGACGTGCGAATACTCAGTGGTAGCAGCGGCAAAGATACTCGCGACGCCGGCATCCACCGCGTTGCCTCCCGCATAGTACATGCGCATCGCAGCTTCGGTGGCGTAACCACTGCCGGCCGCAATGGCCCCGTGCGTTCCGCGGGCCGCGATCTGTGCCGGGTGTTCGGCCGCGCGTTGCGCGACTGCGGCGGTGATAGCGAACGCCGCGATTCCTAAGATGCTCACTTTGCTGGCGGATCTCAATGTGCGCTCCTTCTTTCCCGATGTCTTCCCGATGTATTGCCAAACTGCTTCCGACCGGTTCCGGAAGTTTTCCGAATCGCAATACTACTGACTCGTATAATAATCGTAATTCAATGGCAGAGCCGCAAATATCCTCATCGAACAATGCGGAAGCGTCTTCTGACTCGAAAGATACGGATCTTGCGATGCTCTTTTGCCCCGTCTGTTCCAAACGGCTTGCCAGCCGGAAGTGCAAATTGTTCTGCGAACAATGCGGATATTATCTGAGCTGCGCCGATTATTACTGATCTCATGAGCGACCACAAACAACTGATCGAACAATTCCGGCAAGCCCCGGAAGCTCTGGAAAAAGCCCTTTCCGGAGCCACGCCCGAAGAGACACAATTCCAGCCGGCACCGGGGAAATGGACAGTCCGTGAAATCGCGGCGCATCTGGCTGACACGGAGATCGTGGCGGGAATGCGCCTTCGCCAGATGATTGCTGAAGAGAAACCGACCATCGCAATATTCGATCAGGACGCCTGGGCGAAAGCGTTCGGGTACAACGGGATCGATGTAGCCGCGTCTCTGGCGCGTTTTCGTACCTTACGCGCAATAAACGCGGATATGCTCGACGCCGCGCCCGCCAACGCCTTCGACAAGCAGGGGATTCATCCGGAGCGTGGCGTCTTGACCGTCGCCGACTGGGTGGATCGCTTTACAAAGCATGGGGACCGGCATGCTGAGCAGATCACGAAGATCCGCGAGGCCTGGAAGTCTCTCGCTGGTTAACGCTCCCAAAAATAGTGACTCGCCAGATACTGAATGACTGAGAGTGAATGACTGACTGGCGATCCAACGGAATCCGGATAGTTCGTGCGGGCGAACTCGATTCCAATACTCCCCAAACGCCGGGGATGACGCGCGCGGCAGCTATCACTCATGCCACTGCGGGTGCGAGCAAGCTCTGGGCCGGCACTGTAGTGGTCGCGCCCAATGCCCGAACCGGCGCACACCACCATGGCGAAGTGGAAACCGTGCTCTATATCGTCAAAGGCCGCGCCCGCTTCCGATGGGGTGATCATCTGGAATTTACAGAGGATGCCGGACCTGGCGACTTTATCTATGTGCCGCCTTACGTACCCCATCAGGAATTGAATGCCGATGCTGCAGAGCCCGTAGAAGCCGTAGTCGTCCGCAGCGGCCAGGAGCCTGTCGTCGTTAACCTCGATATCGCCGAGGCCAATCAGTTCCCGGTTCCTTTCCATCCTCGTCCGGATGAGCCGAAGTGAATCCGGCGCTTTCGTACGTACTGCTCCTGGTGGCTGCATTTCTCGGAGGCGCAGCGAATGCGCTTGCCGGGGGAGGCCAATTTCTGGTCTTTCCCGCCTTGCTGCTGGCCGGTGTTGCGCCTGTTCGGGCCAATGCCACTTCCTCGCTGGTGGTTCTTCCCGGAGTAATCGCGTCTACCTGGGTCTATCGCGGCACCATCCTAAAGCTGGGCCGCGGACTGGTTGCGTGGCTCGTGCTGATCAGCCTCGCCGGCGCCGCTATCGGCAGCATTCTTCTGCTCAATACTTCGAATGAGACCTTTGAACGGTTTGTCCCCTGGCTATTGCTGCTGGCCACGATAATCTTCAGCTTCGCGTCCCGTTTGGTTCCTGCCCACCCTGCCACCGGTGCAAGGCAGCCGCTGTTGGCGCTCCTTGCCGGGCAGTTCGTGATCATGATCTACGGCGGTTATTTCGGCGCAGGCATGGGAATTCTGCTGGTTTCGCTCTACCTGCTCACCACGCCCTGGAATGTGCAGGCTTCGAAGGGGCTGCGCACGCTTTGCCCCACTGCGGCGAATCTACTCGCTGTCGGCTTGTTCGCCTGGAAAGGCGCACTCGATTACAAAGCGGGATTACCCATGCTTGTGGCGTGCATTGTCGGGGGCTACGCAGGAGCGCACGCCGTCTCGTTGTTGAAGGAAACAACGGTTCGGCGCACGATCCTGATCTATGCGTGGATTTTAACCGCCTGGTTCTTTATTCACACCTTCGGCGCTTAGCAGGGCGCCGAACTCTACCCGCCATAATGAAAGCTATTCGGATGCGACGTATTTCACTGATTTTATTGCTGTTCGGTTGCTCTATCTCAGCCGTTGGCGCCGGTGTACCGAAAAAACCGAAGCTGATTGTCGCCATCGTTATCGACCAATTCCGCTACGACTATCTTGTGAGATTTCGCGCCGACTACACAGCCGGCCTGAAACAGTTGCTCGATCAGGGCGCCGTTTTCGATAACGCCCATCTGATTCATTTCCCCTCTGTCACAGCCCCCGGCCACTCCACTTTTCTCAGCGGCGCTCTTCCATCCCGCAGCGGAATTATTGGAGACGACTGGTACGACCGAGATGCTAAAAAGAACGTCACCAGCGTGCAGGATGACTCGACAAAACTCATAGGCGGCACGCCGAACGCGACTGGTTCTTCCCCGCGGCGTCTGATGGTGAGCACGGTTGGTGATGAGATCAGAATGAAGAGTGCCGATTCGAAAGTGATCGGGATCGCCACAAAAGACAGAGCCGCCATCCTGCCCGGCGGACGCCTGGCCGACGCGGCGTATTGGTATGACGACAATTCAAACCATTGGGTCACCAGTTCGTATTACCGGGAAGCTCTGCCGGCATGGGTGAAGGAAGTAAATGATGCAGGTCCGCAGCCCTCCATGAGCGCTCAGTGGTTCGCATTGAACGCCAAACCCGGCGACAGGCCGTTCTGCTCTATGCTCGCCGGCTTTTTTTCGGGTCGCGCCTGCGGGGCGATCGAGGCCGGTCCCTGGGGCAATGAAATGACCGAGGATCTCGCGGAGCGCGCTCTGACCGCCGAGAAACTGGGGCACCACGATGGAACCGACGTGCTCACGCTGAGTTTTTCAGGCCATGATTATGTCGGCCATACGGTGGGTCCGGACGCCCCTGAGATCCGCGATCTTTCGAGGCGCATCGATCTTCTGCTGGGCAAGTTATTGGCCCAGGTGGGGCGTGCCGTTGGGCTCGACAACGTGCTGTTCGTCCTCACAGCCGATCATGGGGTCGCTCCGCTTCCCGAAGTGAATGAGGCGCGTCACATGCCGGGAGGGCGCCTGTCGGGTACAGTGCTCCTGCAAGCCGTCGATAACGCCTTGTCATCGAAATATGGGGCAGGGAACTGGATCGTCTCCAGCGTCTATTCAATGATCTATCTCGACCGCTCTCTCATGGAAAAATACAAGGTGAGCGAGGCCGATGTGGATCGTACGGCCGCGGAGGCGGTGCGCCGTCTTCCTCACATTTTCCGCGTATACACCGCTGAAGAGCTGGCTCAGGGCCGAGTCACGAATGACGCAGTGGGACGCACCGTGACGGACAGTTACTACGCGCCGCGCAGCGCCAATCTTACGATTGTGGCCGACCCTTATTACCTCTTCGACACGGCCGGTACCAGTCACGGCAGTCCGTTCGATTACGATACACATGTGCCTGTAATTTTCATGGGAGCCGGAATCAAGCCGGGCCGTTACGATCAAAAAATCGCCCTGAACGATATTGCGCCCACCCTCGCCGTCATTGCGGGCGTCCCCCAGCCGTCCGGATCCTCGGGCCGCGTATTGCGGGAACTATGGCAGTAGCCGACGTATTGCAGCGCTTCGTCCGTTTCATGGCGGGCATGGGCCTGCTCCTTCACGATGATCCGCCCAAGGTAATCGAACTCGAGGGCAGGGAATGGGGTCCTGTTGTGAACGGCCTCAGGCTATCCATTCAATGCCGTCCGCCGGTGTTGTCGGTTGTGCTGAGGAACGTCAGCGCACAACCGCTGTCGCTTACGATTCCCGGCTGGCTGTTTTTCTTTCAGGTAGAAATCGATGCCCCGATGAGCGGCTATGGACAGGCGCTGCTTAAGCCGGAGCGCCGTACGGAGCAAATCGCGTTGACTCTGAAGCCGGGCGAACCCACTGAGACCGACATACCCGTTTCACTGTTGTTCGTGAAACCCTCGGGGCATTATGCCAGGGTCGTTTGCATACTTCCCGACGGCTCACGGCTCGAATCGAACCGCACGCTCATCCGGTAGGTTCTACTGCGCGCGGAAGTGAACGGGATCCCTGAGGTTTTGCAGTTCCCGGTAGTAGTAAATCGGCAGGGGGCGTTTGTCCTTAAAACGCAGCGTCTTCAGGAATTCGATTTCTTCCACCGTTGCGTCGCCGCTTAATGACTTGTCGCGAAGAAATTCCTCCAGACCGGCTTCGACGAAACTCGGCTGTTCCGGCTCCCGCTCGATGAATTCAAAACGCTTGAGGCGGTCCGGCGCGATTCTGCCATCGAGCACTACTTCCATCGCAAACGTTTCCAGATTGATGTCCCACGCTTCGATCAGCGGCGCCAGATAGGAGACGCAATGTTCTACCGAGCCGCTGAAAACGCCGGTATCCAGAAATTCGAGAACTGTAATGCGGGTCTGTTCCTGATTCTGCCGGGCCGTTCGGGAAACCAGACGCAGCCATTTACTACTGTGCTCCGGATCGTTAGCCACGCCTCGCGCCACATCGAACAGCTTCTGCGTCACCAGCCGTTCCAGTTCGCCGAATGGCTCTTTCTCGAGGATGGCAGCTACTTTGAGCTGCGTCTGCGGCATGCATTTGCGCAGGACCAACGCGCGGAACCGAGGAAAGAGCGGCTGAGGAGGACCGGCCACCTTCTTCTTCAGCTCTTCACGCCGTTGAACTTCGGCTAACCGGGCGAGTTCGCCGCGCGGAAGTTGCAGAAACGCTTCCATCTTGGGATATAGATCGGTACGGCTGGGAGCCGGGGGCGCTTTTTTCCTGGCCAGTAACTGCGACACATAGGATTCCGTCACCTGCGCGGCTGCGGCCAGGCCTCTTTGTTCGAGTCCCAGGTCTCTCATTCGACGCTTGATTACGAGGCTTATGTCCATGTTCTATTGGCCGTTGTGGGTTTAACTACAGTTAATTAAGTTGTGTCCCGATGATACTCCGGCAACGTCTTGACAGGCAAGTGCACTTAACCTAGCGTAGTTAATGAACGGGGCACTTTTGCTCCCTCTTCAGGCCATCTGATCTAAGTCAGATGGCCTGCCACCTTCTCTACTTAGTCGTCCCCAACCACAGGAGGTTGCTTTGTCTACACGTATATTCACAATTCTTTCCGGTATTGCATTATTTGGCGCAACGTTCGTCCCCGCTCTCACCGCTGATGAATGGAACAAGAAAACCACTATCACGATTGACGAACCCGTCCAGATGCCCACTATGGTGCTCCAACCCGGCACTTATGTTTTTAAACTCGTTGAATCACCTTCCGATCGTCACATTGTCGAGATCTTAAGCCCCGACGAACTCCACGTCTTCACTACGATTCTGGCCATTCCGAATTACCGCTTGACGCCAACCAGCAAGAGCACCTTCACGTTCTGGGAAACTCCCGCCGGTCAGCCGAAGGCCATGCGCGCATGGTTCTACCCCGGTGATAATTTCGGTCAGGAATTCGCCTATCCGAAGAGCCAGGCCATAGCGATTGCGAAGGTCGCTAAGACTAAGGTCTTCACTGTAGCTACGGACCAACCGGAAGTGGCGGTTCTTAAAGTCGCTCCCGTCGTGATCGTCGACGAACAGGGTGTTGAAAGTCCCGCGCCCGTACTTGTAGCCCAGAATGCGCCGCCGGCACAGGTCGATTCGTCAAGTAACACGCTGCCGGCAACGCTGCCGCATACGGCCAGTCATTTACCTTTGATCGCGCTGCTCGGTTTCGGATCTCTGGCGATCTTTGGTTTGATGTCACGTTCGTCCAAACGGGCGTAACACAGTGAAACCCGCTGATTGCACGTCGGGCCCGCACGGAATTGTGGGCCCGATCCGGCGACGGCTATCTGTCTGCACATTACTTCGCTTATCGTTCATTAGTCTCTCGGCGCTGTTCCCTTACGTCCTTATCGCTCCTCTCTCGGCTGCATCGCCGGCCGAAACTCCCGAATTCAATATCTCTACCGACGTCGAACTGGTCTTGCTGGATGTCAGCGTGAAAGATGCCAAAGGCGGCTACGTGTCGGGTCTGACCAAAGACGATTTCCACGTCTTTGAGAGCGGCGGCGCCCAGAAGATCACCGTCTTCTCTCACTCAGACGAACCCATAACCGCGGGACTCGTGATGGATGCCAGCGGCAGCATGCAGGCCAAACAGGCCGATGTAATCAATGCGGGCCTGGTATTTATCGGAGCCAGCAATCCTCATGACCAGATATTTGTTGTCAACTTCAACGACAAAGTGCGGGAGGGTCTGCCTCCGGAAATTCCGTTCAGCGACGATATCAGAGTGCTGGGCAAGGCTCTTTCGAGGGACCGTTCGCAGGGACGAACCGCGCTGAATGACGCCGTCGCCTGGGCTTTGCATCACCTCGATTCCGGAGTGCGGGAGAAGAAGGCGTTGATCCTGGTAAGTGACGGAGGAGACAACAGCAGTCAGCTGAAGTCCGATGAACTGATGCACCTGATCGAGGAATCCCCCGCCACCATTTATACGATCGGGATATTCGATTCCGACGATCAGGATAAAAACCCCAACGTTCTCAAACGCATTGCCCATGTGAGCGGCGGCGAATGTTTCCTGCCGGAAGATTACACTCAGGTCGTTCCGATCTGTCGCAGAATAGCCGCGGATATTAGGAATCGCTATACCATCGGCTACGTTCCCAGCCGCAGCGGATCGAGCGCTGGGATTCGCAACATAAAAGTTACTGCCGGTTCAACCGGACACGAGCATTTGACCGTTCGAACGCGCAGCAGTTACTTGCTGCCGGAAAAACAGCCGGCCCGATGACGATCCGCCGCACAATCAGCGCGCTCTTCTTGGTCGCAGGAGTGCTGTTGCTCGGCTATGCGGCCTATGGCTATGCCGCTGAAAGCGTGTGGCAGCAATATCATGGCTGGCTCTTCGAGAAAACGCTCGCTCTCCGTGCCCCATCCGCTCCGATAGTCGGTTCCGTCGAACACGGGCCGCTCACAGGCAAACTCGAAATCCCGCGTCTCGATATCGACGCGATGGTCACTGAAGGCGACGACAACCACTCCCTGGCTTTAGCGGTCGGCCATATCCCTTTTACCGGACTTCCCGGACAATCCGGCAATATTGGCCTGGCCGCCCACCGCGACCGTCTTTTTCGCAATCTGAGGGACATCCGCACTAACGATCGAATTACTTTACGTACCCTCTCCGGCGACTATCTATATTCCGTGGTATGGTCGAAGATCGTTCAGCCCAGCGATGTCTCTGTTTTAAAAGCTTCTCCGAACGAAGAAACGCTCACGCTGGTAACCTGCTATCCGTTTTATTTCGTCGGCGACGCTCCCCTCCGATTCATTGTTCGAGCCCGCCGCGCAGCAACGGCCCTGTAAGTGCAATGAACTTGGCCTACTAGGCTTTTCGCCGCGAATTTCAGGTCCCTCATGCAACTTCGAACAGGTTTCGAGCTTATCTATAACTTTCCCCAACCCACGCCCATCATTCTTCACGTGAACATTCACCATTCACGAACCAACGATATTGTTGTCACCGATCGACTTACCACCGTTCCGTCCCTTCCCGTTTTCGGCTTCCATGACGCTTTCGGCAACTGGTGCAACCGCGTTCTGGCGCCTGCCGGCCGTCTGCTGCTGACCGCCGACGCCGTCGTCAGAGACAGCGGCGAACCCGACACGGTAATTCATTCCGCATGGCAGGATTCGGTCGAAAATCTCCCGGAAGACACCCTCGTATTTCTTCTCGGCAGCCGCTACTGCGAAACCGATTTGTTGTCGCAGACGGCATGGCAGCTTTTCTGCGAAACCAACCCCGGTTACGCGCGAGTCCAGGCGATCTGCGACTATGTGCATAACCACATTGCGTTCAATTATCAAAATGCCCGCCCTACCCGCACGGCCGCTCAGGCCTTCAATGAACGCACCGGCGTTTGTCGCGATTACGCGCACCTTGCCGTCGCCTTTTGCCGCTGCATGAATATTCCTGCGCGCTATTGCACGGGGTATCTGAGCGATATCGGTACCGAACCGCCTTATGGAGTCAGTGACTTTGCGGCGTGGTTCGAAGCCTGGATCGGCGGCGCCTGGCACATGTTTGACCCGCGCAACAACGTTCCTCGCATCGGCCGTGTTCTCATGGCTCGCGGCCGCGATGCCGCTGACGTTGCCATCGCCACCACTTTCGGCCCCAATATTCTGGAAAGCTTTCGGGTCTGGACGGATGAAGCTGCCTCCGAACAACTCCCCGTCAGTACCATTCGATACAACACCGCCTGATGTCATTTCTCCGCGTAAGCCACTCCACCGTTTATCGATACTCCGAACCCGTTGCCCTCGGCGAACATCGCATGATGTTTCGTCCGCGCGAGAGTCACGATCTGCGTCTGATCGATACCAACCTGAGAATCTCGCCGCGGCCTGCCTCATTGCGCTGGCTGCACGATCCTTTTGACAACTCAGTCGCGGTGGCGGCGTTTGAAGGCACTACATCCGAACTCAGTTTTGAAAGCACCGTCACGCTTGAGCAGTTCGAAGATTTCCTGCCCGAATATCCCCTCGAAAAATACGCCCGGACCTATCCCTTCAAATACTCCAACGAAGACTTTCCCAATCTGGTGCGGCCTTTGGCCCGCCATTATCCGGACGTAGGTGTTTCCAACTGGGCGCTCCAGTTCCTCGATGCCGCGGAAACCACTAGCACCATGAAAGTGCTTCGCTCCATGACTCATGGGATTCGCGAACAATTCATCTATACTCGCCGGGTTGAAAAAGGGGTCCAGACCCCGGAGGAAACGTTGCTCAATCGACGCGGAAGTTGCCGCGACTTCGCCGTCCTGATGATGGAAGCCGCCCGCTCTCTCGGCATCGCCGCGCGTTTCGTCAGCGGATATATTTTTATGCCCAACAGCTCCGGCTTCGCGGGCGGGGGAGCCACTCATGCCTGGATGCAGGCTTACCTGCCAGGCGCCGGCTGGATTGATTTCGACCCCACCAACAGCATCGTCGGAAACCGCAATCTGATTCGCGTCGCCGTAGCATGGTCGGCCGAACAGGTGCTGCCTTTGTGGGGAACCTACGCCGGCCCGCCGGATGCGTTTCTCGCCATGGACGTCACCGTGACAGTCACTGAGGCGGCCGGATGAAGATCCTCTGCCCACAAGGTACTTCGCGCTTTGTCTTCCTCTGCGACCACGCCAGCAATCGCATTCCTGAAGAACTTGAAAACCTCGGTCTGCCTGAATTCGAACTCGCCCGCCACATTGCATGGGATATCGGCGCTGCCGCCGTGGCCCGCGAACTCTCGGCCATGTTCGATGCTCCGGCCATTTTGTGCAACACTTCGCGCCTCGTGATCGATTGCAATCGCCAGCTCGACTCGCCGGACCTCATTGCCGAAGTAAGCGATGGAACCGTAATCCCGCGCAACCTGCACCTTACTGCCATGGCCCGCGCCGCGCGTGTTGATCGCTGGTTTCACCCCTATCACAACGCCATCGAAACTGTATTGCAGGAACGGGAAGCGAGCGGTATTACCTCAATCGTGGTCTCGGTCCACTCCATGACGGCAGTTCTTGCCGGTGAAACCCGTCCGTGGCCCATCGCGCTCTCGAGTCATCAGGACCGTTCTTTGGTAGAGCCTCTCCTCGCGGCTTTGCGCGCGCCCGGCGATGTGCTCGTCGGTGACAATCAGCCGTATGACCTCGATCCGCGCGTCGATTACAGCATCCCCTTCCATGCCGTTCGCCGAGGCTTGCCTCACTTACAGGTGGAGTTTCGTCAGGATGAAATTGCCGATCTCGCCGGTCAGCATCGCTGGGCGCAACGCTTCGCCGCCGCCTTGTTACAAACCGCTCCCGGAACGGCCTTAAAGGTGCAAGGTTCTTACTGAACGTCAGGCAGAGCTGCTTACTGAGTAATTCTCATGGTTGCTCTGACCTGATGTATCGAGGAGCAACTATGACATCAGGTAACGAAGATCAACTCAAAGGCAAAGTTCATCAGGTCCAGGGCGATGCGAAAAAACAAGTAGGCAAGCTCACTGACGATCCTGACCTTCAATCGGAAGGCGAATCGGAAAGCCTCGACGGCAAGATTCAAAGCAAAATCGGCCAGATCAAAAAAGTGTTCGATCAGTAGATCCCATGCTGATTTTATTGATCGTTTTAGTGCTTCTTGTGGGCGGCGGCGGCGGCTACTACGGCCACAGCCGATGGGGAGCCGGCGGTGGTGCCGGTATTAGCATCGGAACCATTCTCCTTGTGGTCCTGGTGGCCTGGATGTTAGGGCTGTTCCATTAAGGAATTCCATGACGAAAGCAAGAGTCATAGCCGCAACGTCGATCTGCCTTTTTTGGGCAGCGGCGCTGCCGGTCTATGCTCAGCACGAAGGCGAGGGCGGCAAGCAGCCGGAAAAACAAAGCGCTCCGCAAGCTCGCCCTCAGCAAGCCAGGCCGCAGGAAGCGCGCCCAGCGCCGGCACGCCCGCAGCCGGCACCTCATCAACAAGCCCAGCGACAGCAACCCGCACCCGGTCAGTCGAGGCCTGCCGAAACCAGATCCGCTCCCGCTCATGCCGCCGCGCCGGCACAGAACGCACAAAAATCCCAACCCCGGCGCGCTGAACAGGCAACCGCTCGCCCCGCCGCACCGGCTCAGCAGCAACACCCAGCCCAGCAAGCCCGGCAACAAACGCCCGCTCAGGCCCAACCTCAGCGCACTCGCCAACAAGCCCAGACCTGGCAACAACAACGCGGCTGGCAAAGACCCGGCGCCTGGCAGGGACGCGCTACCTGGCAACTCGATGTTTCACAGCACTGGTCTTCCGATCACCGCACCTGGGCACAGCGTGGCGGCTACGGCGGATACTTAATTCCGCTCGCAACCTTCAATCTGTCTTTCGGTAGCCGGCACTTCTTCCGGTTGGGCGCAATGCCGGGTATGTACGATGGGTATCCGCGCTTTTCAGACGGCGGCTTCTCATTCCTGATCGTCGATCCCTGGCCTTCCGACTGGGGCGCCAACTGGTACTCCGCCGATGACGTCTATGTCGATTACAACGATGGTTACTATCTTTGTAACCGGAGTTTTCCGCAGGAACGCCTCGCCATCGCTATCGCCCTCTGAGTAAGTATCGAATGAGAGTCCGCCCTCGGACTCTCCCCCTCACAAATCGTTCCGCGAAATCCCCAGTTTCTTCATCATCGCGTTCAACGTAGTGCGCGGTATGCCGAGCCGCGTTGCCGCAAGGCTGATCACGCCCTCCGTCTCCCGGAACACTCGCAGGATGTAATCCCGCTCCACTTGTTCCAGCGTGCCTCCTGCGCTCCCCGCCCCTTCTTCCCGCAGTTCCGCCAAAGGCGCCCGCAGTTGTGGACCGCTCGACAGAATCACTGACCGCTCAATAAAATTCTCCAGTTCGCGCACATTGCCGGGCCACGGCCAGTTCATCAGCGCCCGCATCGTTTCCGCGGGAATCTTATCGATCTGCCGGTTCATCCGCGCCGCATAAATTCGCGTAAAGTGCCGCGCCAGAATCGGAATATCTTCCGGATGGTCGCGCAGCGGCGGCGTAGTAATCGGAAAAACCTTCAGCCGGTAATAAAGATCGCTGCGGAATAGTTTGTCCCCCATCATCTGCGCCAGGTTACGGTTCGTAGCCGCCACCAGCCGTACGTCGATCGGAATCGTCCGGATCCCGCCCAGCCGCTCAAATGACTTTTCCTGCAACGCCCGCAGCAATTTCGGCTGCAGGTCGAGCGGAATGTCTCCCACCTCGTCCAGAAACAGCGTTCCCTTATGCGCCAGTTCGAATCGCCCGAGTTTTTGCGATAAAGCCCCTGTGAAGGCTCCTCGCTCATACCCGAACAACTCGCTTTCCAGCAGCCCCGTCGGAATCGCCGCGCAATTCAACGTAATGAAAGGCCGGTCTCTCCGCGGACTCAACCGGTGAATCGCCCGCGCCACCAATTCCTTACCCGTGCCCGTTTCCCCGAGAATCAATACATTCGCGTCCGTCGGGGCCACCACTTCAATCTGGCTCAGAACCCGCTTGAGCGGCGCACTGGTACCCACGATCTCCGCAAACTCAATCGATTGCGTTCCGGCTTCGAACTCGCCGATCTCTTCCACCCGGTCGCGTTCGCTGAGATCCTGCATCATCGTGAGCCAGCGAAACGGCAAGAGCTTCAGCACCGCCGTCACCACCAGCACCCGCGCGTGCGTCCCATCTTTGCGAATTAATTCCTTCTCATAGGGCGTACAGGCGCCGAAGCGCAAGCCTTCTTCGTATGCCAGTTCGTCCACGTCGAAGTATTCCGGGGGAGTAAGCGCCGGCCAGTACAATCGCCCGGACGTCAGATCGCCGCGGCTGTAACCGGTGAGTTCGAGGAACGCGTCGTTCGCCTCCGGTATCCGGTCATATTCTCCCGACACAATTCCTGCGATCCGTGGTTCCAGTGGCTTGGGCCGCATTCGTTCCCGGCTGCGCCGCAATTCTTCGTCTCGCTCGTGCCTGTCGCTGAAGTCCCTCGCCACCGCCGCGAAACCCCGCAACTCGCCGTCCGCGGATTTCAGCGCCATCGTTATCGTATTGGCCCAGAATCGCGAACCGTCTTTCCGCACATGCCAGCATTCATTTCCGAAGTGACCTTCGGCCGCCGCCCGTCTGAGTTCTTCCTGCCTGCCGGATTGAGCGGCGTTTGCATCGGCGCCGCCTTCCGCGGGATGCAGCAACGCCGTCGATTTCCCCAGTACCTCATCTTCGGCGTAGCCGTAAATACGCGCTGCCCCCGAATACCAGGAAGCAAAACACCCCTCCGCATCCAGCAGATAGAGCGCGTAATCTCTCACCCAGGAAGGAAGCTCTGCCTTCTTGCCCGCGCTTATTTCCACACCGTTATCCCGCGATGCCTTATCGCGCAGCACCACCAGATGGCGTGCCGGCAACAGATTTCCGGTCACCGTATACTCAACTTCTCGCGGCGTTCCATCCCGGCCCAGTAAACGCAGTGCGCCTTCCTGCTCTCCCTTCTTCAGGAACGTCTGCCACATCTGCGCCAGCTTCGGACGAAAACTCGGTTCAGCCACGTCATCGATACTTCGCCCGATCAGCTTCTCTCGCGGCAGCCCCAGCAGTTTGCCCGCGCCCGCGCTCGCCCCGTGATATTTCCGCTCGCTATCCGCAATCAGAATGGGCAAATTTACATGCGAAACAATGGTGCCGAAAAGCGATTCCAATTCGCGCGGCCCGTTCTCCCGCAGCCAAAGTTGTGTGTCCCCCCCGGAAGCGGAAGACTGAGTTTCAACTCGTGCGCGATCCTTCACAAACCCCCACAGATTGACATAAAGGCAATGTCATGCAACCCCGTGGCAGCAATGAGCTTGTACTCTAACACGTCTCCGGAATCTCCGCGACCTGGTGACCGTATATGGTCGTCATCCTCGTCGGCTGGCACCTGCCAGCCATGGTAATTCTGCTTTATCCCCTGCCTAAGTTAATGAAAATACTAGGAGTGTGTCGGAGTGAAAAAAGCGGTGCGGATCTGTTGAGATCGGAAATCCCGCTTGGCGAGAACGCAAACGCGCGCTTTCGGCAGCCGGGACGACTGTGAT
>Ga0302140_10006855_pt1 | contig 14278 bp, 8 predicted proteins | sample I_Bog_E1_1_FD_202095 | JGI IMG/M metagenome (GOLD analysis project Ga0302140, IMG submission 202095) | Peat permafrost microbial communities from Stordalen Mire near Abisko, Sweden - I_Bog_E1_1 | ecosystem: Environmental > Terrestrial > Soil > Wetlands > Peat | place: Sweden: Abisko, Stordalen...
TTTGGAATCCTGTGCCCAGTTTCCATATTTTACGTGCATAGCATCCAGGTGTTTGGTAAACGCTTCAAGGTTTGGTACGGAATAAGCGAAATGCGAATTAATATCGTGCTGATAAACTTCGGCTGCTCCTTGTATGAGGTGCAACTGGCTGTGTTCGCCGGTTCGCAGCCACACATGTTTGCCGTCGTGAAATGGTTCGGGTATATCCTTCAGCAGCATCACATCCCGGTAAAAGTCCGCGCTTTTTTTCAAATCTTTAACATAAAGCGCTACGTGGTCCGCTTGGGCTGGACCGCCCTGTGCGAATGCGCCTGCGTGTATTGCCGCAATCAGGAGAAAGATGGAAGCAACGACCGTGATTTTTTTCATCATGATTTTTAAGTTTTATAAGTTACAAAATCTTTGTGTCCTTTGTGAAATCTTTGTGTCCTTTGTGGTTTTAGTTTTTACAACGAAGGACACCAAGGAAGGCACTAAGTTCACTAAGACTGATTTTTAAAATGCCTTATTTCAGTATATCGTTAATATGGTTAAGCTCCTCATGACTGAAAGTTATGTTGTCGAGGCAGCGAATAGAATCTGTAACCTGTTCGGGTTTACTTACGCCTATCAATACCGAGGTAATACGATCATCCTTCAAAATCCAGGAAAGCGCCATTTGTGCAAGGTCCTGCCCCCGGTTTTGAGCTATCGCATTTAATTTTTTAACCTTTTCTATCTTATCATCAGTTATTGCGTCTTCTTCAATTGCGCCGTTTCCACGATGAGATGCCGCCCTCGAACCTTCCGGTATGCCATTTAAATATTTATTGCTCAAAAGGCCCTGTGCAAGCGGCGAAAAGGGAATACAGCCCACGCCATGTTCTTCCAAAGTATCCAGCAACCCATTTTCAACCCAACGGTCGAACATGGAATACTTCGGCTGATGGATCAAACAAGGCGTACCTAGTTGTTTTAAGATTTCAAACGCTTTCGCGGATTCTTCAGGCTGATAGCTGGATATACCTACGTATAAAGCCTTTCCCTGTTTTACAATCAGGTCTAATGCGATCATGGTTTCTTCCAGCGGCGTTTCCGGATCGGGGCGGTGGTGATAAAATATGTCGACATAATCCAGCCCCATCCTTTTTAAACTCTGGTCAAGACTGGCAACCAAATATTTTTTAGATCCCCAGTCGCCGTAGGGGCCTTCCCACATGGGCCAGCCCGCCTTTGTTGAGATGATCAGCTCATCGCGGTAGCTCTTAAAATCGTGTTTATAAATAGTTCCAAAGGTTTCTTCAGCCGATCCCGGAGGAGGGCCGTAGTTATTTGCAAGGTCAAAATGCGTAATGCCGCTGTCGAAAGCGAGGCGTAAAATATTGCGGGCATTTTCGAGCCTGTCGATATGCCCGAAATTATGCCAAAGCCCCACTGATACAGCCGGGAGCTTTAATCCACTTTTACCGCAGCGGCGGTATATCATGTTTTGGTAACGTTCAGTTTTTGCTAAGTAGTTCATGCTTTTTCAAGTGCTTTAAGTACAATTTCTATATCAATAAATCCCCTGAAGCCGCTAAAACCTGCGGAGATTTTTGTCCCGTCAGGTAAAGTAATTGGCTGACCGCCAACCCATCCTATCAAATCAGGGGCCTCAATGCCATTAGCGTTTTCTTCGACCAGGTTGTTAAAAACCATTTTTTCATACTCACCGGTTTTATAACCGGTGAGCCATACCTGGCTGGCTTTTGTCCAGGCCACTTTGTACGATTGCCTTTGCCGGGGTTTATAATCCCCGTACATTTTTCCGTATACAACGCCGTTTTCATCAATTATGCAAACGGCGCAGTTACCGTTTGCAATACTTTTATCAACCGGGTTTTCCATGTAAACGGGTATAAGTTTTTCAATTTCATCAAAAAACCTGTCCATAATTATATTTAAACTGTTTGATTTCATGATGTAATTATATCATTAAAGTTTGAAATATAATTGTCAGGATTTATTTTATTTTACAGGTTCAACCGGGTTAGTATTACTGATAAAAGCGATATGCTTGCTATCCGGCGACCAGGATGGCGTGTTCATAGAGCCTTGTCCACCATAAAAATAAGCCAATACTTTCGGTTTCCCGCCTGTAATTGGCAACAGCCTGATATATACATGTTTATATGGAGGGTGTATGCCCGGTTGAACTTCCGTTGGAAGGAAAGTTAAAAATACCAGCCATTTACCATCAGGAGATATATGGGCAAACCAGTTATCGTACTCATCGTTGGTTACTTGCTCCTGTTCGCTGCCGTCGGGCTTCATCCGCCAAATTTGCATAAGGCCAGACCGTACCGAGTTAAAATAAATATATTTCCCATCAGGTGTATATTCAGGGCCGTCATCCAAACCTTTTGCATCCGTTAAACGAACTTCAGGGCCGCCTTCTGCAGGGACTTTGTATACATCAAACTCACCATTCCTGTCCCCGCAAAAAACGATGAACTTCCCATCCGGCGACCAGCCATGTGTATAAGAAGGCCCTTTGGGCGTAATTTGTTTTGGAGTGCCGCCTGTAATTGGAACAGTATACACAATTGACCCTCCGAGTTCCCTAACACTGCTGCTCAAGCCCAGCATCTTGCCGTCAAATGATATCACATGGTCGTTGTTATTGTTCTTTACATCTCCGGTATTTAGTAGCGTTGGTGTTCTGGTTTTTAAATCAAAGGTATACAAAAGCCCTTTGCTGCTATTAAATATAAGGCTGCTATTATCCGGGGTCCAGTTTGGCGCTTGTATAGAATAAGGCACCGAATAAATTATTTCCCGGTTGCCTGTGGCCACTTCCATTACCTCAAGGTTGCTTCCAAGTGTCATTTGAGTTCTTTGATCTGCTTCACCTGGAAAGGGAACGGTGATCCTCACATCCCTGAACACCCCTGTTTCTACCACATCCGGATTGTGAGAGCCAACAAATAAACCCACGTAAACCTCATCACCCAAATCAATATCGCTTACCTGTTCAGTTACAAAGGGTTCTCCGTATTTTGCGACCCGCATGGTGTAAGTGTTCCCTTTCCTTTCCAGCTGGATAATATTGGCATGGTTGATTTTTGATTTGATTTCTTCAGTTGTTGCCCCGGCGGTCCTCCTGAACTGGAGCGAAGTGAGGCCATCGCCATGTTCAACAGCGTTAACCTGGGCAGAGTTGCCATCCAGCGATTTACGCACCATCCAGCCTACCTTGCGGTGATCTTCCACGCCATTCCAGCCCACAAACTCCGCCCGTGTATATAATATAAAATCGCCCTTCATGCGTTTATATACATAATGAAATTCGTCATGGTCAAACCAAATATTATACCCGGAACCTGAAATTACGTATTGTTGTGTTTGAGGGATATAAATTCCTGAACCGGGCTTAGTATTTGCGCCCACATCAACCTGCCCGTCAAAAATACCCGGCCCTTTTTCCTGTGCTTTGGCATGTATCGCTAAAGACATAATCAACAGCGGCAGGATTATTTTTCTTAATGTAATTTTTCTCATTTTTTATTCTTCTTTTTGATTTTTAAAATAGATTTAGCCATCCTCATGAAATAAGCTAAGAATTAAAGCCGTTTATTATAAGCCAGTTAACAATCAATTCAATGTACAGGTGTATTTTTAAATTAGGTTTCAATAGGTCAAATTTAGATTTTGACTTCAGCGCTGTATAATTTCATGTTACATCATTACTACTTCATATGTTATATAAAAAAGCATTCATCAAATTTTCTGCGGCCTAAAATTTAAAGGTATGATGATTAGAATAAAATGGTCTTTGTTTTTCTTATTGATTACAGTGGGCTCAGCCTTCGGTCAAAATCCGATTGGGCTGCCTGATATTATATCTTATTCGAGAAGCGTCTATAATGCAGGCCTGCAAAACAGGAGTATTAAGCAGGACAAAAACGGTATTCTTTATTTTGCCAATAGCGAAGGGCTGCTAAGTTTCGACGGCACGTACTGGAAACTCTATCCCCTGCCAAATAAAACAATTGTGAGGTCTGTCGCTATCAGCAATGATCAAAAAATATACGTAGGCGGTCAAAATGAAATGGGATATTTCTCGCCGGACAAAAACGGTATCTTGAAATTTACCTCTTTAAAAGATTATTTACCCAAAGGTATACCCTCTTTTAAGGATATCTGGGATATTGTCCCTTTTGGGAACAAGATATTTTTCAGGTCATTAAAGCACATTTTTCAATTTGATGGCAAATCTTTTGTTGACTATCGGCCTTCTTCACAATGGCAACTATTAAGTGCTTGCAATGGTCAGCTTTTTGCACAAGATATAGGAAACGGCCTTTTTCAATTTTTAAAAGGAAAATGGAAAAAAACAGTGACGGACAGCCCTGTCGCTCAAAACATAGCTATTACCGCTTTACTTCATTTAAATAAGGACAGCATTTTAATTACCACCTTAAAAAATGGGCTGTTTGTTTTAGCGGGGCTAAAATTAAGTCCCTTTTCTTTTGCAGGAAAGAACCCGTTTCAGAACCAGGAGATACTATGTGCTGCGGTGATGGATGATCGAATGATCGCGATAGGTACGCAAATGGGCGGATTGTACCTGGTTGATGAAAAGGGCCAGGTTATTGAAAACCTAGCGCGTAAAGAAGGCCTCCAAAATAACACCGTGCTAAGCCTGTTTTTAGATAAGGACAGGAACCTTTGGATGGGCCTTGATGATGGCATTGATTTTAATGCTTATAACAGTGCGATCAAACATATTTATCCGGAAAAATTAAATGAGGGTACGGGCTACAGCGCCATGTTGTTTAACCGCATGCTTTATATAGGCACTTCCAACTTTCTGTATGAATTGCCCGTTGGCAATAGTAACGATTTAAGTACCGTTAAAGGTGCTTTTAAACCGGTTGAAAATACCAAAGGCCCTGCATGGGGGCTTTTTGACGTTGATAATAGCTTGTTGCTTGCCCACCATGAAGGCGCGTTTCAGGTAAAAGGGGACAAGGCAATTCCGATTAATACCCGGTTTGGATATTGGAATTTTACCCCTTTTGGTAAAGGACCAATATCAAAAACAGTTATTGCCGGCAATTATAATGGAATGGACCTGCTGCACTTTTATCATGGTTCATTCATTTCTGAAGGGAACGTAAATTTTAATGAATCGGCGCGTTTTGTTGTCATACAAAATAACATTGCCTGGGTTGCACATAACTATGAAGGGATATTCAAGGTTGATTTTAGTTCGCCAAATCATTTAACTACCAGGTTGTATACTGTAAAAAACGGTATGCCGTCCATTTTGAAAAACCGATTGTTCTACATAAAAAACCGGATGGTGGTTGCAACCGAAAAAGGCATTTATGAATATGATGCCAATACGGATTCTTTCAGGCCCTCAGCGTTTTTTAAGGATATTTTAAAACAAAAAGACATCCGGTATCTACGGGAAGATGCTGCCGGAAATGTTTGGTTTATAGAGGAAAAGAAACTGGGTGTGGTCGATTTTTCCGGCCGAACCCCTCGTTTAATATATTTTCCTGAACTAAACGGCAGCCTGGTGAGCGATTTTGAGAATATCTATCCATTGGATGACGAAAATATTTTTGTAGGCGCCGAAAGGGGATTTTACCATATCAACTTTAAGCAATATAAGAAAAATACGAGCGCGATAAAAGTCCTTATCCGGATGGTAAGGGCTTCAGGAGATAGCGACCGCATTCTTAATGGCGGGTATGATGTTGCCGCGCCTGGTTTAAAAAACCAGTTGGGTACACTTGGCAGCAATCAAAATAACCTGCATTTTGAATATTCGGCGCCATCGTACCAAAAACAGTCAAATATAGAATACAGTTATTATTTAAAACGTTTTGATAAAGATTGGTCGGCATGGTCAAAAAAGACAGAAAAGGACTATACCAATTTGCCCGATGGCAATTATACGTTTCAAATTAAGGCAAGGAGCAATTTAGGCGATGAATCATTGATTACCAGTTATTCATTTGCCGTGCTCCCGCCATGGTTCAAAACATTTTGGGCCTATATTATATACCTTATCTTATTTATCACATTCAACTATTTCTTTTACCGATGGCTTAAAGAGAAATTTCATCGCGAAAAGTTAAAGTTTGAAGAGGAACAAAAGCGGTTAAAATATTTGCACCAGCTGGAGATCGATAAGTCTGAAAAGGAAATTATAGCCTTAAAAAATGAAAAATTAGAATCGGAGATTTTGGGAAAGAACTCTGAACTGGCTTTGGTTGCTATGCATTTATTGCAAAAAAGCGAGGTACTGGCAAAAATTAAAGATGAACTGGTTCAATTGAGAAAAGAAACTGATGATGTGCCTACGGAAGAATTAAAAAAACTTATCAGGATATTGAACCAGGAAACCAAAATGGATAAAGACTGGGAGCAGTTCGCGGTCCATTTTGATAATACGCATAGTGATTTTTTGAAAGCACTCAGGGAAGCCCATCCGCAATTAAGCCCGCATGAACTTAAACTATGCGCCTATTTACGAATGAACCTGTCGAGTAAAGAAATAGCGCAGCTTTTAAATATCTCCGTAAGGGGCGTAGAAATCAGCAGGTACCGGTTGAGAAAAAAACTGATGTTGCCGACTGAGGTAAATTTGTTTAATTATTTTACTGAATTTTCGGCGGTTAAAAAACAAATAAGTTAAAAAAGGCGAAAGGTATCCAACGGACATAGTTCAAATCGTCGCTCAGGCACGAAATGTTCCTATGGAACATAAAATTTCGATATTTTTTTCTACCTACCAGCCGTCCCGATGGGACAATAATCATCAAATTCGTCCCATCGGGACGGTTCGTTGGTAAAAAAATTTAACAGCAGGCAAAAGCGTTCCATCGGAACGCCTGGTAAGTAAGCGACAATATGAAATGCATCCAAAGGAATCCGCTTTATCCAATGTAAAGTCCCGGCCGCCTGTCTTTTAACAGATCGTTAAAGGCGTTGAAGTACTTATCCCTTGTAAGTAATGGATCAATTTCAAGGGTAAATACCTTATCGCCTGTTTTACTTGCCTGTTCAATAACTTCGCCGGTGTAATTGTACAATACCGAGCCGCCTGTAAAAGTAAGGGATTGTGCACTACCATCTTCCAGTACGCGAATTTCAGTTCCGCAACGGTTGGTAACCGCTAAATAAACCTTGTTTTCCAATGCTCTGGCGGGCATTCCTATGCGCCACACATCCGTAACCAGGTTACACGGACAGGCGATGAGGTCGGCACCCAGCAGCGCAAGGCTCCGGGCCGCTTCCGGGTAACGCCAGTCGTTGCAAATCATAACCCCAACCTTACAGTCTTTAAAGGGGTGCTGAACCACAAAAAATCCAGAGTCACCTTCATTAAAACATTCCTTCTCACGGAAAAACAAATGGGTTTTGCGGTATACTTTCACGTCTGCCCCGGGACTTGCAATTAAAGCCGAATTATAAACTTTATCTGCGGTTTTCTCAGCAAAACCGGCAATCACCATTGCCTTATGCTCATCTGCCAGCTGCTTAAAAAATGGTGCGTTTTGTCCATCTGTACCTTCAGCGGCAGCAAACGCTTCTTCCTTGGATAAAAACGAATAGCCGGTTGTACAAAGCTCCGGTAATAGGATGATATCGGTTTCAACGCCTTTAAGCAAGGCGGCAATTTGCTGCAGGTTTTGGGATGGATTGCCAAACTCCGGGGTAAATTGAACGAGGGTAATTTTTAGCATATAACAGAATGAGGGGTTAGATTTACGTTTCGCGCTTTATGCCGCAAAATATTTAAAGTTGACAGCCTCAAATGTAATATACACGTGGCAGAAAGAAATGGGCTGATCTTAAAATTAATAACATTTAAGATTTACTTTTTATTGTTATTTTAGGAGGATCAACCCCATCACGCATGAAGAAGTTTTACGTCCTGTTTACGGTACTTTTTTTAATAAACAACCACGCTAAGGCGCAAACCGAACCTTACGGAAAAATCGATACCGGTGATTTAAAAATCACATTCTGCGATTTTGAAAAAGATGCTAACGCCATGGTGCTTTTTGATAGGGCAATTGTTACCTATAAATTCTCGTCGGTAATAATGGAAAGACATAAAAGAATTAAAATTTTTAATGACAAAGGTAAAGATGTGGCTAACATCAGGATTGAATACGCGGGTGTTAACCATGATGAAGAAATAACCGATATTGAAGCTGAAACCATTAATCTGAATGGCAAATCAATAGAATACACAATTATTGATCCTAAACTGATATATACCGAAGCTGTCGACAAAGAGACGAAAGCCATCATATTTACTTTTCCAAATGTTAAATCGGGCTCTGTTATAGAATTTAAGTATAAAAGGTCGACGCCTTACGGGTATAATTATCCCGATTGGTTCTTTCAAACATCAATACCCAGCAGATATAGTGAGTTTGATGCCAGTTTTATTAACGATTATAAATTTAGTCTTTTTACAAAAATATATCAGCCACTGGTTAAGGACACTGCGATGTTAAGAACTGATCCAAAAGGCACCAGGCATATATGGGCCATGGCAAACATCAAAACGTATAAGGAAGAACCTTTTATGGATTATCCCGGTGATTATTTGCAATGCATACTTACAAGAATAGAGCATAAAGGCAGGACCTGGATTCAAGCCGGAGGATCAATGCTGGACGATGCAGATTTTGGAAATGAGATAAAGAAATCAATTAGTAAGGAAGAGGGAATAATCAGTAAAGCCAATTCATTAAAAACTGATGAAGAAAAAATCGCCTATATTTTTGACACGGTTAAGAGTGCAATGAAATGGAATAAAACCGACAGGTGGTACTGTGTTGACGGAATAAGAAAAGCATGGGACAAAAAAACAGGAAATTCAACGGAAATAAACCTCATACTTTACCATTTGCTGGCAACGGCCAATATTGATACCTATTTATTGGCAGTTAGAACGAGGGATTTCGGAAAACTGGATATTGCATACCCCACATTAACGCAGTTCAACAAAACGATTGTTTTTTGCAAAGTAGATTCAACAAAAAAGTATGTCCTCGATGCTTCGGATAAACTTAACACCTATGATACCGTACCCTTGGACCTTATTGGCCTTTATGCATTGTCTATTGAAGCAGTAAGCAGAAAGTATGATATGTTGACTTTAAAACCCGGCAATACAAGGGAAGTAACGTTAATTAACGGCAGTATAAATGCCGACGGGAAACTGGAAGGGACCACGCAAATAAGCAGCTCGACTTATAGCCGTAAAAAATACATTGAGCGATATAACGAACTGGGCGAAAAAAAATACACCGATGAACTGCAAAAGGATAATGAAGGTTTAAAAATAGCATCAATCAAAATTGAAAATATACAAAATGATACATTGCCATTAAACCAAACCTTTGATTTCACTTATAAATTAACTGATCCCGATGGAGATTATATGTATTTCAATACCAATCTGTTTACCGGCCTTCGTACCAATCCGTTTTTGAATGAAACACGGGTATCCAATATTGACTTTGGCTGCCTTTATAATTATTCGATAAATGGCCGGTATAAACTCCCTCCCGGCTACAAAACCGATGCGTTGCCAAAATCAGTCAGTATGCAAATGCCCGACAAATGCATCGCTTTTAAACGGTTTGTCGCAGAACAGGATGGCATTATTATTATTCATTATACAATTGATTATAAGCGATCGCTATTTTCTAAGGACGAATATCCGGCCCTCCGTGATTTTTTTAAAAAGATGTTTGATATGCTGAATGAGCCGGTGGTATTAAAGAAGAGCTAGTAAATGGATAATTTCTAAATACTTAATTTATGCTTTTCTGAAATAAATTTAATTTATATTCGGTCATCAAAACCTAATAAAATGAACAAGCTTTTATCACTCGCTTTATTGTGCACATTTTCCCTGTCCGTAAAGGCACAAACTACTCCACAAACTACCGCACCAACAACACAGCCGTTCGGAAAAATTGACAAGGCCGACCTTGAAATGACGTCATGCGATTTTGAAAAAGACGCAAACGCCGAAATCCTTTTTAACAAAGGTGATGTGTATTTTGACCAGGATTTTAATACCATAACAAATGAGGTGCACAAACGCATAAAAATCTTTAACGATAACGGTAAAAAAGAAGCGGATATTCACATTGAATTTTGGGGAGGCAATCACTATGAGTACATCACAAATGTACAAGCGGAGACAATTAATTTGGTTGATGGCAAAATAGAGATCACTAAGCTGGATAAAAAGCTGATTTATACCAAAACCATTGACCAGGAACGAAATGAGATCGCGTTTACGTTTCCAAATGTAAAGCCAGGCAGTGTAATAGAATATAAATTGAACTGGAATACTATCGATTTCAGAAATATCCCAACATGGTTTTTCCAGGACAAATTGCCGACAAGGTATAGTGAATACAATACAGCAATCCCCGACGTTTTCTATTTCAGGGAGCACCCACAGTTGTACCAGTCATTTATAAAACATGAAAAGAAAACTGATGCAAGGACGTATGGGTCAGGCACCGATTCGTTTAGTTTTGATATTGACTATGAATTGCGGGCTATGGCCAACATACACTCTTTGCCGGATGAACCGTACATGTCTTCGTTTTCGGATAATGTGCAGTGCATTTTTTTTCAATTAGTTTCGATAAAGCCGATAGGCGGATTCGCGAAGTATGGGTCGGACACATGGGCAAAAGTTGGAGGTATACTTGCTGATGACGAAGATTTTGGCGCGCAGTTGAAAAGGAAACTGAATAATGAGGAACTTATCATAACCAAAGCAAAAGCGCTTAAATCGGATGATGATAAAATTGCCTTTATTTTTAACGAGGTACGAAATCAAATGAAATGGAATGGGAATGACCGCTGGTACACCGTTGATGGTACTGTCCATGCATGGGAAAATAAAACAGGTAACTCAGCTGAGGTTAACCTTATTCTGTACCACCTGTTAAAACAATCTGGCCTGGATGCCTATCCAATGGTGGTCAGCACCAGGGACAATGGAAAGGTGCGTCCTTTTTATACTTCCGTATCCCAGTTTAACAGGGCGGTGGTTTACATACCTGTTGACAGCACAAAAAATTATGTGCTTGACGCGACAGGAAAATACAACCAATACAATGAAACGCCATCGGAACTTTTGAATTCATCAGGACTGTATATTGACAAGGCGAAAAAAGTTTTTGATATTATTTATTTAAAAAAGGCAACGCCCGTAAGGCAGGGCGTTTTTATAAACGGGGAAGTAAAACCCGGTGGTAAATTGGAAGGTACAGTGCAAATAAGCAGCAGTAGTTATAACAGGATAAATGCGATAGAAAAATATAAAACCGATGGCGAGAAAAAATATATAGACTTTTTAAGCGATGGCGACAATAATTTAAAAATTTCTTCGGTCAGTTTTGACAATATGGATATAGATACGCTGCCATTAATGCAAAAGATCGCCTTTACCCTCGACCTGGCAGGTTCCGATGAAAATTATATCTACTTAAACCCTAATCTTTTTACATCACTTAAAACAAATTATTTCCTGAGTGAAAACCGCATGACTAATATTGAATTCGGATACCCGCGGAGTTATTCTATAAATGGTAATTATAAAGTGCCCGCAGGTTACAAAATCGATGCGTTGCCAAAAAGTGTCACCCTAATTATGCCCGATAAAAGTATCAGTTTCAGGCGTGTTGTCGGTGAGGCAGACGGCACAATTGTGGTGCGCTACACCATAAATTTCGTGAAGTCTGAATATTCAAAAGATGATTACGCATATTTTCATGAGTTTTTAAAGAAAATGTATGATATGTTGAATGAGCAAATTGTTTTAAAGAAATCATGATATGATAAATTCAACTAGGAATATTAAAAGCTTGTTTCTTTTAATAACGGCCTGCTTTTTAATGGTTAGGAGCGCTTATAGCCAGGATAATGAAATACCTAAGGAATTATTCATCGCCAGCAGTATACCCGATTCGCTGAAGGAAGACGCAAATTCGGTTTTACGTTATAGTTTGATAGAAAATAATGTAAAAGGGCCAGGAAAGCAGGAACTTAAGGTACATTACCTTGTTACTATATTAAATGAAAAGGCTAATGGTTTTGCGGGAATAGCTTTGGGGTATAACAAAAAATTCAGCAGTGTAAGCTCCTTTGAAATGAAAGTATACGATGCCGATGGTAAATTATTAAAAAAATATCATAAAAGTGACATGTACGATCATGCAGCTGAGGAAGACGAGTCAATTGTTACCGATGACCGGATTTTGGACATCGGCCACACCATTGTAAATTATCCCTGCACTATTGAATTTGCTTTCGAGCAGGATCAAAGTAGCTTAATCGGTTTGGGAGACTGGGATATACAAACAGAAGAACAAAGCGTTCAAAACACCTATTATACACTATCAATCAGTAATGATGCAGGATTCAGGTATCTTGATAAAAACACAACACTGAAACCTCAAAAATTAAACATGGGAAATACAGAGAGTTATGCGTGGCAGGCGCATAATTTAAAAGCGATCAAACTGGAGGGAGGTGCTGAACCCTGGCGTGTTTTACCAAAAATCAGGTTTATTGCTAATAAGTTTGAATACTATGGCATCCAGGGCGATCTGAATTCCTGGCAGAGTTATGGAAAATGGCAGCAAACCCTTAATTCAGATGTTTGTTCTTTAAGTCCTGAACGAGTGCTGGAAATCAATAAAATGACGGATACTATTAAGACAGACCAAGCAAAGGTCAAATTTTTATACAAGTATATGCAGCAAAGCATGCGATATGTAAGTATACAATTAGGAATAGGGGGCTTAAAGCCTTTTCCCGCTACATTTGTTGACCAAAAAAAATACGGTGATTGTAAGGCCTTGAGTAATTATATGTGTGCGTTGCTGAAGGCTGTTGGCATAAAGTCTTATTATGCCAAAATAAATGCCGGCGCGAACCAGGAACCGGCAGATTACTCGTTCCCTTATGATTATTCAAATCATATTATTTTATGTGTCCCGTTAAAAAATGATACAACGTGGCTGGAATGCACAAGCAGCACACAGACTTTTGGAAAACTAGGGTCATTTACCGAAAACAGGAATGCCCTGATTATAACTGACGATGGTGGCAAACTTGTAAGTACTCCAAAAAGCAAAGCGGATGATAACCAGTTAAACAGCGAAGCAGATTTGATTTTAGACGCGGACGGCGGGGCAAAAGCACAAGTAAAAATATCAAGCACCGGTGATATACGGGGTATTTTTGTGGATGCATTACCGGCATTAAATGCTGACAAGCAAAAAGAAGCGCTATTAAGAAACTTTGATATAAAACAACCTGCTGCATTTGATTTTAAACCGGGTAATGACGTTAACGGTGTGAAAGAAGTTAACCTAAACCTTGAATACGACAAATTTTGTGATATTAAAGCTGGTGATAAGCTATTTTATCACCCCTGGGTACTTAACATGTGGGATGTTTCCGTCCCTATTCTGGAAAAAAGAAAAACAGATTATTATTTCGAATATCCATTCCAGGGCTCCTGTATAACTAAAATAATCCTTCCTCCTGGTTTTGAAGTGGAAACGTTGCCTGTAAACCAAAGTTTAAAATTTACTTATGGCAGTTATGATATAAAATATACCTATGATGCTGCAAAGAGCCAGGTAACCAGCACTGCGAAGTTTATTTTAACCAACCAGGTTATTCCTGCCGCTAAATATACTGAAATGCAGCAATACCTTGATGCTGTTAACAAAGCGCAAAATAAAAAACTGGTGATACGCCGCAAGGCGTAAATTTGCCTGATGATATTCCGGCTCGACAAGCGTTTGCTGTTTCCCGATCCCGTCCTGGCTGAACCAGACGGGCTTTTGGCCGTTGGCGGCGACCTGTCTACCGAACGTTTATTGCTGGCCTATAGCAATGGTATATTCCCCTGGTATGATGATGAAAGTCCAATACTTTGGTATTCGCCTCCCGAAAGGTTTGTGCTTTATCCGGAAGAATTAAAAGTCTCAAAATCTATGCGCCAGGTTTTGCGTTCCGGCAGGTTTAGCGTTACCTCCAATCAATGCTTTGAAAAAGTGATCAAGGCATGTTCATCTGTTCCGCGAAACGGGCAGGATGGCACCTGGATAACCGGCGAAATGAAAGCAGCCTATATAGGACTTCATCACAAAGGGTATGCACATTCCATCGAGGTTTGGGAACAGGACAATTTAGCCGGTGGTTTGTATGGGGTAACGGTCGGCAAAGTATTTTG
>Ga0302140_10006857_pt1 | contig 14276 bp, 6 predicted proteins | sample I_Bog_E1_1_FD_202095 | JGI IMG/M metagenome (GOLD analysis project Ga0302140, IMG submission 202095) | Peat permafrost microbial communities from Stordalen Mire near Abisko, Sweden - I_Bog_E1_1 | ecosystem: Environmental > Terrestrial > Soil > Wetlands > Peat | place: Sweden: Abisko, Stordalen...
TGATACTTGCCATTATCGGAGTCTCGATCGGCCTTATCCAGCAGCTTGTTCAAATCCTCGGCACTGTAGAAACTGTCTCCACCATGCACGGGGGCATCTCCGCCGGCCTGCTCCGTTGGCGGAGGCGGAGGCTGTTTGTTCTGGTTCTTGTTGGCTTCCGCAATCTCCAATTCCTTTTTCTTGTTCTTAGCAATTTCCGCGGTCTTCTGGCGGGCTTCCTGCGCGCTCTGCTTCGTATCCTTGCCGCTGTTCGAGTCAGCCGCGGGCCCGGGCGTCTGACCGGAAGACGTCGAGCCTCCGGCCGAACTCGCTCCCGCCGGCGTCTGCCCGGTCTGCGCTTGCCCGCCCGGCGTCTGCGTCACCGGTGTCTGGCTCACTTTTACTTTTGCGGAGCCCCCGTTATCCGCCAGTTTTGGTTTAGATCGGCCCGGAACGAGCACCAGCACAACCGCTAGAATCAATATCGAGACGGCCCCCAGCGCGATCCACTTGGAATTGCTCCGCAACGGCGTGGGAAGCCGCCGCGCCAGACCTTGCAGGAAGCCCGAACCATCGCCTGGATCGTCCTCCGCGCCTCCGCGCCGGGCAAACATTCCGCCGGCAATCGAGTCGTTCGGCTGAGCAATCGCCTCCCCCGAACCCGGTACGGCAGCCGCAACCTCGAAAGCCGGAAGCGCCGCAACCGCCGCATTGGCCCCCGCGGGAAGGAACGATGCCGCCTGCGCATCCACCGCTGGCAGAACGATCTCCATGATCTCCGCGCCCGGAACGGCGCCGGCGCGCGCCGGTCCCGCTTCTTCAATCTTGCGCAGCGAGATCCCGGGGATGTCCTCCAACTGGCGGCGAATAGTCCCCAGCACCAGAACCTTTCCCGGCAGCGCCCGGCTGCGGAAGGCGGCCCGGCCAGCCGAATCCGCGCCCTTCTTGCGCACCACCGGAATCCCGGCGGCGGAAATCCCGACCGCCACGCCGGCAACACTCTCCCCCGCATACCGCGCAAAGCCGGCGGCCAGAAGCTGAATGCGCGAGGCAACCTGCACCGCCTCCACCGCCCCGGGCATCGTCGCCAGCAACAGGCCATCCTCTTCGCCGGACAGCGACCCGCCGGAACCGGTTACCGCGTCGGCCAGCATAGAGATGATTGGGAGCGGATCGGCCCACTTCGCAGCGGGTGGGCGTATCGAGCCCTGGGAGCCGGCGACAGCGGCATCTTCGGGCTTGGCGCGCCCCGGCGAGTCCGCCGCCGCCTCCCCGGAAGTGAAAACCCGAAGCAGCAGCGTGGTCGAAACCGGGCGCAGCGGTTTCCTCACCTCCGCGCTTGTCGTTTCGCCGAACTGCCCTGTGGTCACCACCGACGTCGATCCGGTGGCAACCGCGCTCTGGGAACTCGTCACCTGGTAGGCTTCCTTCGATTAAGCTTGGCGAATGGGGATTTCTGGCCTAACGGATTTCTTCCGACCATTATTGCACGGGACAGTGAAAGCGCGCCGCCCCAATTCTCGCGTGCCTCGTTCCCCGGAATTCGGCTCGCCACCGATCGCCAAATCGGGAACCGCGTGGTTGCGTTCCGGTGCCGGTTTCCGCCATCGGGCTGTGCACACAGCCGCTCGCCTGGCCTCGCCCCGGCCCCAATCCCGGCCCTCCCGGTTGGTTTTTCCGATGCCGTTCCCGCCGCTCCGGTCAAAATAAGACTTCCCAAGCCTCCCCGCATTGATTAGAATCCGGCTTATCTGTCTGTGATACATGGGGCTGACTTATGGAAACCCGCAATCCCCGCGCTGCTTCGCTGATGCGCGCAAGCACGGTTCTTGCTGCACTGATTCTTGCCTTGCTTTTCGATTTCCTTCCATCCGCGGCCAGCGGCAAAGATCTCGGCGCTTCGGGGGTCTTTCTTTTTCAGGGGCCGGCCGGGCCGGCCTACGTGCAGTTCACGGGTCTTTTCCTGAATGGAAAGATGGAGTTGCGCGCCTGCGGGTCGTCCCCCAGGATCGCCAAATCCGATTACAAAAGCGCCGCCAAGCTGACCTTTGCGGGCATCGCCAGCCTGGAGCGGCTCCCCGATGGAGGCATGGCCGCCCAATCCAGCGACGGCCAGACTCAGTGCGTCCTGCCCGGTAACTTCAAGTGGGAAAAAGAGGATGAGCTTTCGGTAAAGGAACTCATCGAAAAGTCGTCCATCCTGGCCCAGGTCTCCGCCTCCCAGCCGCCCGGACGCGTGGTTCTGCCCGCCTTCGCTCCCGGAAGCAAAATCTACCTCGTCTCCCCGACCGATGTGGAACTGGCTGAATTTCTCCGCGCCGATTGGGCGCCCTCCATCGACCTCTGGCGCGCCTATCTCGACAAATACCCGGCGGGATCGCCCGCCCACCTGGCTGAGGCGAAGAAATCCCTCGAAGGCTTGCTCGTCGCCGACGGCCGCGTCCAACTCGACAACTACCGCAAGTCCCCCACTGCGACGCCCGATTACGATGCGCTGAAAAACTCCTTTCTGCGCGTCGCCGAGTCGGTGCAACTGGTGCCGGCCGAGGCTGGCGCCGCGCAGTTGGCCGGCGGCATCGCCGCCGCTCTCAAAGCCATCACTGAAAATGCTCAAGCGCACCTGGCCGCTTACAAGACCGCGCTTGCCGACCGCAAGCCCGGCTACCCCAACCTGCCCGAAGCCCGCCGGCTCGCCGACGCCATTACAGGCATCGACAGTCAATACGCGCCCGGAATCGCCCTGCTGGCCGACGCCATGGCGCAGCAGCAGGCCTACGACAAGATGCTCACCCAGGCGCGCACCAGCTTCGCCGGCAAACAATATGACGAGGCCGCCAAAATCCTGAAACCCTACCTCGCCTTTCGTGAGGAAGAGCCCCGGCTCAAGGATCTGGCCAAGCAGGTCTACGACTACTACATCGACTCCGGCGCCCAGTCCGAGTCGGCCGAAAAATGGGAAGACGCCATCCGTCTCTACCAGAGCGCCCTCGGCGTCATCGAAACCGCCGATGCCGCGGCCGACCTGGCCCGCGCCAAAGCCGGCGCGCACACCGCGGAGAACAAGACCGCCGCCGCATCCGCGGTCGCCCGCAGCCAGAGCTTCATTGAAGCCAAGGACTACATCCGCGCCTACCAGACCCTGCTCACGCTCACCAAGGAGCAGCAGGCTCTGGTCACCGATCAGCTCGACGCGGTCCGGCCCTCGTATATCCAGGCGGCCACCGAACGCGCCGCGCAGTTGAAGAAAACCAATACCCCTTTGCGCGGACGCGGCAACGAAGATGCTCTCCGCGAAGCCTACGACTATCTCGAAAGCGTCTACGAGCTCAACTCCGACGAGGACGTGAAACTCCATCGCGATCTGATCGCCGACGAGTTGAGCGCCTATTACGTCGATTTGGCCAAGAATTACATTCGCAAGCCCGTGGGGACAGGCATCGGAGTCGGCTGGAATTACCTGAGTGAAGCTTCGGTGTACACCCCCAACAAGCCGGAGATCCGCGACGCCCAGACCACCGCCAGGGCCACTTATCAGATGCGCTCCAGGCTGAGCATCAAGATCGAGTTCCACGACCAGACATCGCGGCGCGACAGCGAGGGCTTCTCCACCCAGTTGCAGAACGCCATCGCCCAGGACCTGGAGACCGCGGGAATGGGGGTCCGGGTGATCCTCCCCGACTCAGCTCCTGGCATCGATCCCAACTACATCCTTCTCGGCCAGATCGTCGAGCATCGCGACAAGAAAACGGAAGGCATCGAGACCCTCAAGTCCCATTACGTCTCCGGAACGCACGACGTGAGAAACCCGGAGTGGGTTACCGTGGACGAGCAATATGAGCAGGCCGTCTCGGACTACGAGAAGTACAACAACGATTTCCGCGAGGCGCAGGCAAAGAGCAAGAAGACGGAGATGGACGAAGCCGGAAAACAGATGGCTCTTGCGAATCAAAAGAAGCTGGAGCTCCACACGAAACTGAATTCGATTCCGGAGCACCTCCAGCAGGACACCATCCTCGAGTACAGCTACGCGCAGCACAACATCGACATTGTCGATATTGTGGATATCTCCTACCGGATCACCGACATGGCGGGAAATCCGATTGGGGAAGCCGGCCGGATCACGCGGAACGATCCTCATAAATTCACTGTGCTGGAAGGTCTCAACGCGGCCGATCATGATGGAGTCCATGCCAAGGACGCTCCCCCCGTTGAGGCCCAGCTCCAGACCGACAGCGACGATGCGGCCCGCAACGACCTCGTCCTGAGCGCTCACGGCAAGGTACACGAGTTGCCCGCGAAGATCCTCGCCAAGGCCAGCGAACTGGCTTCAACCGAGGACTTCGACGCCGCCGGCGAGCAGTACATTTTGTACCTGAACTGCACCGCGGCGGGCGACACGCCGGAGCGGCAGGAAGCCTCGAAGTTCCTCGCCGATCGCTTCAACCTCCGTCACACGCTTGACCTAAGCGCCTCGGCGCGGTAAGGTCGGAATTTCCGGCGGGGCCGGTCTGCAATCGTCTGGATAGGTTGCGGTTGGGAGAGCGAACCATGGAACCGAACGTCCCTGAACGCATCGGCAAGTACGAGATTCTCAGCGAACTCGGCCGCGGAGGCATGGGCGTGGTCTACAAAGCGCTCAACCGGCGCATGGCCATGCAGGTGGCCATCAAGACGGTCAGCCAGGATTACACCGCCGACGCGCGAATGCTGGAGAACTTCTACCGCGAAGCGCAGAAGACCGCCATGCTGCGTCACCCCAACATCATCACCATCTACGATGTCGGCGATCAGGACGGCGCGCCGTACATCGTGATGGAGTACCTGCCCGGCGAATCGCTCCAGAGCATGATCGACGATCGTCGCCCGTTGCCGCTGCTCGAAAAACTCCAGATTGTCGAGCAGCTCTGCTCCGCCTTGGGTTATGCGCATCAGAATGACGTCATCCATCGCGACGTAAAGCCGGCCAATGTGATCGTGCAGCCCAGCGGGGTCATCAAACTGCTCGACTTCGGCATCGCCCGCCAGGAGAACCGCTCCGACGTCACCAAGACTCAGGCCGGCAAGGTCAAAGGCACCGTCCCCTATATGTCGCCGGAACAGTTGAAAGGCGGCGAACTCGATGGCCGCTGCGACATCTTCGCCACCGGAGTGCTCCTGTTCCAGTTCCTCACCGGAGTCCTTCCCTTTGACGGCGAGTTTGCGGTCATCATCAATCGCATTCTGACCGACCATCACCCGCCGCTGGGCAATTTCCTCCCCGATTACCCGCCCATGATCGACGCCATTCTCGATCGCGCTCTGGCCAAGAACCCAGGCGAACGCTACTCAACCGCCGAGGAGATGGGCGCGGACATCTTTACCGTCGTCGACGGGCTCAAACGCGAGCATATCGCCAGCATGATCGCCGGCGTCAAGGACCTGATCGCCGAAGAACAATTCATCCGCGCCCGGGAAACTCTTCTGTCGGCCCAGAAGCTGGACCCGCAACACTCCGAAGTGCGCTCCCTGCTCAGCGAAGTGAATCTCTCGCTCGGCCGCCGCCAGCGCGAGGAGAAGACCCAGCAGTTGGTCACCCAGGCCAAGGACCTGCTCCGCGAACGGAACTTCGACCGCGCCGTCGAGATGCTCGAGGAGGCGGCGCGCAGCGTTCCCGACGATCGCTTTGTCGCCGCGTTGCTCGAAGACGCGCGCAAGGAAAAAGCCCGGCGCGAACAACTGGAGGGCCTGCTCCGCCAAGCCCAGGCCGCGCGCGATCAGGGAAATCTCAAAACAGCCATCCTCTTCATGGACCGCGCCCTCGTCCTCGATGAGCAGGACGCGCGCGTCCGCCAGCTTCACCAGGCCCTCTCCCGCCAGGCCGAAGAAGCCCAGCAGCGCGAGACGGCGCGGGAGATGGTCGAACAGGCACGCGCCAAGCTCCGCATCCGCCGCTTTCAGGACGCCATCCATCTCCTGCGCAAAGCCGAAGAACTCGACCAGTTGCAGCCCGACCTGCAAAGCCTGCGCGCCGCCGCCGAAGCGGGCCTCGCCGAAGAAGAGCGCCGCGCCGTCCTGGAAAACATGGAGTCCCGCGCCGGCCGTGCCGAAACCCAGGAAGATGTCGCGGAAACCCTCGCCATGGTCGAAATGGCGCTGAATCAGTTCCGCGACCCGGCGCTCTTTCGCCTGCAGGCCGAGCTCACCCGCCGCCTGCGCGAGTTTGAGGCCCGCGCCCTGGTCGACAAGACCATCCAGGAGTGCCAGGCCCTGCTTGAGACCGCGCCCGCCGAGGCGCTGGAGCGGGTCAACAGCGTCCTGCTCCAGCTACCCGCCGAGGATCGCCTGCTGGTGCTGCAGGCCCGCATCCGCGAGCACCTGGTGCGCATGGACCGCGACCGTCAGCGCAACGCCTATCTCGAGCAAGCCCATCGCGCCTTGAAAAATCGCGAGTATCGCGAAGCCGTGCGCGTCCTCGAGGCCTGCCAGGGCGAGCTGATGACCCACGAAATCAGCGAATTGCTGCGCTTCGCCCGCCGCGAGGCCCAGCAGCAGGAGCAGCAGGACCTGATCGCCGCCACCCTGGCTCACGCCAATCAGCTCCTCCTCGAAGAGGACTACGAAGCCGCCATCGCCTACATGGAACCGCTCCTCGCCGAGGCCAACGAACCCGGCCTGCGCGCGGTCCTCGACCAGGCGCGCTCACGCCTCGAAGCCGTCACCAGGGAAGCCGCAGCCGCCCTCAAACGCGTCGAACCCTGGGCCGCCAGCGCCGCCCACTCCCAGGTCATCGCCACCCTTGAGATACTCGCCCCGGCCGTGCAGCGCGTTCCCGCCGTCGCCGAGGCCCTTCGAAACGCCCGCGAGGCCCACGACAGCGAAGTGCGCCACCTGCTCCAGCTAGGCTTTGCCTACGGCTCCCTTGCCTCCCGCAACCCCGCCGCGGAGTGGTCGCCCCTCCCCGGACCCGCCGCCGGCGATCCTCGCTCAATCGTATCCATGACCGCATCGATGATCGCTTCCATGCAGTCCGGTCTCGTCCTGCGCCGCGCCCAGGTGGCCGGCGCGGCCCTTGAGAAATACTCCGCGGAGATCGAAAAGCAGCTCGATGCCGGCGGCTACGCCCCCGCCGGGCGCTGGATCGCCGCACACGTCCCCGTATTTCCCTTTCTCGACGCACATACCCGCGAGAAATGGGAGGGGCTCAGAGAACGGGCGCGCCTGAAAAAGAGTCCAAACACTGGCCTGCGGGGCGCAAACAAGGCCCGCTGACCCTGGCGAATCTATCCGGAAACCGCTCCATGAGAGCGGAAAGGCTACGAATGGGACACACGCAAAATGGCTTGCAGTTGGAATACGCCGCGCTCACCGACATGGGCCAAAACCGCCGCAACAATGAAGATGCCTTCGGTCTCGACCCGGAGCTGAATTTCGCCGTCGTCTGCGACGGCATGGGAGGAGCCAACGCCGGTGAAGTCGCAAGCGCGCTGGCGGTTGATAGTCTTCTGAGATTCTTCCGTTCGAGCGCCTGGCGCGCCGCAGTCGAAACCGCCTCCGTCGGAGATCCCGACTTTTCGGCCCACACCAATGTCCTCGGCGCGGCTCTGTTACTCGCCAACGAACAGATCCTCGTCCATGCCGCCGCCGACCGCGTCCGCCAGGGAATGGGCACCACCTGCGTCGCCACCTGGGTTCCCGACCTCCCTTCCGCGTCTGAAGAAGCCCAACCGATCATGTCCATCGGCTGGATCGGCGACAGCCGCGCCTACCTCCTCCGGGAGAGCGTCCTGCGCGCCCTCACCCGCGACCACTCCATCGTGATGGAGCAGGTGCGGCGCGGCTTGCTCACCCCCGCCGAAGCCCGCGTCTCGCCCTTCCGCAACGTCCTGTCCCGGGCCATGGGCACCGGTGAAGATGTCCAGCCCGGCCTCGCCGAACTCCCCCTGCTGGCTGGCGATATCGTCCTCCTCTGCTCCGACGGACTCTGCGGCGTCCTCACCGACGACCAGCTCCAGGCCATCCTCAACCAGCCAGCTTCCAACGTCCCTCCCAGCGCCCCACCGAGCGAGGGCTCGCCGCGCTCCGCCCCGCTTGACCAGCTCTGCGCATCTCTCATTCAAGAGGCCAACCGCCTCGGCGGCCCCGACAACATTACCGCCCTCCTGATCCGGGTTTCCGGCCCGTGATACACACTTTCGATACACACTTTCTCCAGCCCGGTCCCAAAAGCTTCCGCGTATTAAGGTGAAAGCTTCGATTCCACTACCGGAACCTCTACCGGATTTGATACCTTTCTGGAAATGAATCTCTTCAGCTTTGGAACCCCAGTTGGATTCTCGCTTCATCGCTTTTGCACAACCGCATCTTCTTGCATAACAATTCATCGGGCCGGCGCGCAACTGTGTTCAATGTTCTGACCCCATCAGTCTTCGTGGCCGGTTTGCGGATGAACCGGTTTTCATCGATCCATAGGTTTGTCTATCTCGCAGCTTCAGGCATTGCGCCGGGGCGCAACCGGGGTCTTTGCGAGACGGTTCCGGCATATGCAATCCATTTGCCGAGCGATCGGCGCTGAAGTCGGATGAACGAGGCAATGTGGCAGTCTGTGGCGGTTGCAATACTCAACTCATGGCCGGGGCGGCGAAATGCCCCAAATGTGGCGCGCCCCTTGAGCCGGTAGCGACACTGACCGGCCTGCGCGGCGCAAACGAAAATCGCAAGGTGGAGATTCGCGCCGGCGGCCTCCGCGTCGGCCGCACCCACGGTCAGAATGACCTGGTCATCGCCGACCCCGAGCTTTCGCGCGCACACGCACGCTTCGAAGTCACCACCAAATCCGAGCTGCGCCTCGTCGATTCCTCCACCAACGGAACCTGGGTCAACGGCCAACGCATCAAGAGTGTCCTTCTCCAGTCCGGCTGGGTCGTTCGCTTTGGCATCAGCGAAGAAAACGCCTTCGTTCTCAAGCTGACCAACGCCGCCGCCACCGGGCCCGCGCTCGGAACCATCTTCCTCCAGACGAACGTCGAAGAGGAGACCCCGCGCCGCCGCCTCCAGCTCATCGTCGATCAATACGCGGTCCGCGACATTCCCCTCGATGGAACCCGCCTCGAGTTTGGCGGCAGCCAGGCCGCCGGCCGCATCGCCGTCGATCACCCCACCGTCGCCGCCCGCCACGCCGAGGTCCTCATCGCCCGCACCGGCGTCACCCTCCGCGATCTCGGCTCCCCCGCCGGCACCTTCGTCAACCGCCAGAGGATTCAGGAGCACCTGCTCCAGGAAGGCGACCTGGTCCAGCTCGGCAACTGCGAAACCCACCTCTTTCTCTACCGCGAATCCCGGCCGCGGTCCAGCGCCCTGGCCAACGTCGACCTCCAGGCCGACATCACCACCGTCGGCCGCGACGCCGCAAACACCCTGGTTCTCAGCCATCCCACCATCTCCACGCGTCACGCCGAGTTCCGCAAGACTCCCGCCGGCATCGAGGTCGTCGACCTCAGCTCCACCAACGGCACCTACATCAACGGCGAGCGCATCAGCCGCCAGCTCCTGCGCCCCGGCGACCGCATCGCCCTGGGCGCGCTGGTCTTCGTCTTCAACGGCGACGCGCTCGAGGGCCAGACGGACGGAAAAGGCATCCGCCTCGAAGCCCGCAACCTCGTCGTCGAAGTGCAGAACAAGGACACCGGCGCCGCCCTGCGCACCCTCGACGACGTCTCCCTCATCTTTCAGCCGCGCGAGTTCATCGCCCTCCTCGGCCCCTCCGGCGCGGGCAAATCCACGCTGATGAACGCATTGAACGGATCGCACCCCGCCAACTCCGGCTCCGTCACCATCAACGGCAGCGACCTCTATCGAGGATTCGACTCCCTGCGCAGCCTTATCGGGTACCTTCCCCAGGAAGACGTCCTGCATCGTCAGCTCACTGTCTCCGAGTGCCTCACCTATTCCGCGCGGCTCCGCCTGCCCGACGACTTCACTCCCGCGGAGATTTCCAATCGCGTCAACGAAGTCATCGCCGACCTGCAACTGGCCGAGCGCGCCGGCACCACCATCAGTTCGCTTTCCGGCGGCCAGCGCAAGCGCGTCAGTCTGGGCATTGAGCTCATCAGCAAGCCCAGCCTGCTCTTCGTCGATGAGCCCACCGCCGGCCAGGACCCCCTCACCGAAGCGCAAATGATGCAGTCCTTCCGCGAAATCGCCAACCGCGGCGCGACTGTGGTGATCAATACCCACCTGCTCGGCTCCTTCAGCCTGCTGGACAAGGTCGCGGTCCTGGTCAAGGGCGAGCTCGCCTATTTTGGCCCCAGCGAAGAGCTGCTCCCCTACTTCAGCGCCGAGCGGCCGCAGGAGATCTTCCGCAAGCTCCAGCACAAAGGCCCCAAGGAATGGGCCTCCACATTTCGCGCCTCCGAGATCTTCCGGGATGTTGTCGAAGGGCCCCTTCAGGAGTCCGGCGAGTTGAGCGGCTCCAAATCGCAACTGGCCTCCAGCAACACGGTCGCTGGGCGAGCCGTGCCAGGCCGGCAAAAGAAACCGGGGCAATCGGCCATCCGCCAATGGGTTACCCTCCTCGAACGGCAGTTGACCATCAAGCTCAAGGACAAAGTTGCCCTCGCGGCCATCCTGCTTCCTCCCCTCGCGGTCGGCGCTCTGCTCGGCTGGATGAAAACCCACGCCAACAGCACACAGACTCTCTTCATGCTGGTCGTGGTCTCCATGTGGTTCGGCTGCTCGGCCTCGGTCCGCGAAATCGTCGACGAACTGCCCGTCTTCCGCCGCGAGCGCCAGGGCAAGCTCAAACTCACCAGCTACCTGGGCAGCAAACTCGCCTGGGTCCTGCTCACTTCCGCCGTGCAGGCCATTCCTCTGGTCATCCTGCTCTCAGCCCTGCACGCTCTCGAAGGCGACCACCTCTTCGAATGCCTCCTGCTTACCTGGATCATGGCCGTCGAAGGCGGCCTGGTCGGCTTGCTCATCTCCGCCTCGTTCAACACCGCCGAAAAAGCGCTCTATGCCTTTCCACTCGCGCTCATTCCCCAGCTTCTGCTCGCGGGCATTCTCATGCCCACCGGTCACATCGGCCAGAGCAATCCATTCGGCGCGCCCTTTTTCACCGTCCAGGACGCCTCCGGGCAAGTCGTCGAAGTCCGCCCCGTCCCCAGCAGCCTGCGTCCGCCGCCGCTCGATGGACCCGCTCAGGCGATTTCCGCCCTCATGACCGCCCGCTGGGGCATCGAGGCCCTCGCCGATCTCTTCGTTCACGACGACGACCCGGTGTATTCCGGCGAACTGGTCAACGGCGTCAACCTGACGCTCCACCCCAATGACAACAAGCGCGCCGAGGCCGCCGCTGAGGCTCTCGCCCGGCACAATACCACCGGCGCTCCATTCGCTTTTCCCCCTCGCACTCCCACCGCTTTCTGGCGCTACCTGGGCATCCTCGGCATTCATGCGCTGGCCTATATTCTGGCCATGAGCCTGGTGCTCGCCATCAAAGGAAGGGAAAAGCATGCTCATTGAGATCCAGCTCTCCGGCGCGGGCACACGTTGGTCCTACCAGCAGCCGGTCATTCGAATCGGCCGCGACGCCACCTGCGACGTGCTCCTCTCCAACATCGATTTTCCCCAGGTCTCCCGCGTCCATGCCCTTCTGGAAGTGGTCAACGGCGCGCTCCGCGTCAGCGACCAGGGCAGCACCCACGGCACGTTCGTCAACCTGGAAAAGGTCAGTCAGCGTACGCTGGTCTCCGGCGATCGCATCCGGTTGGGAGAAAACGGGCCGGAATTCCTCATCTCCATCCAGATGTCCCCGGCAACATCGGTCGAATTCCCTTCCCCTGTCCCCGGCGACGACCTGAGAACCGCCCTCTTCGACCCGCGAACGCCTCCGCCGATCTCCACCCGCCCCTCGAAAACAAGCGGCGCGCCGTCGCCGATCGATTCGGACGCGACCTCCGTCCGCTCCCTGCCAGGCGCTTCCCTCTCCACCCGCATTCCGGGAGCCGGCGCCTCTTCCCGGTCATCCGACTTGGACAGCACCAGCGTCTTCAGCGGCGACGTCGAGACGCTTCGCCCCAAAGGGCGTCCCGCCACATCCGGCCAGGATGAAATCGCCGCCCAGCCGGAACCGGCGAGCCGGGTCCGGGTCGGCGTCGGCCAGGCGGAGCCAAGCCTCCCTCCCCCCGCACCGGAAGAGAAGATGAGCAACCTCAAGTCCACCGTGCCTCAACCCGCCGAAACCAAGGGAGAGTACCCCGTGCCAGCAGCCGCACTCGGATTGATCCAGAAGCTCCTTGTCGCGAACCTGATTCTCACCGTTGTCCTTCTCCTGATCGTCTTCCAGCAGGGCCAGCAGATTATTACGCTGAAGAAAAGCCAGGAGGACGCAATCCAGAACTTCGCCCCCGAAATCGCCCAGACCAAGCACGATATCCAATCCAGCAAGAGTGAATTCAAGCAAGAGGTCAGCGAAGCCGAAGCTTCCATGCGCAACACCATGCGCGACGAAGAAAACCGCGTGCGCGACGAACTCCAGCGCGACATTCCCCCGCTGGTCGAGAAAACCATCCGCGAAAGCATCGCCAAATACGCCGGCGGGAAGCACTGATCTCCGTGCCGCTCAGCCGGGCTCCAGGAAGACCCGCCTCCCATCTTCGGTACAGCACCAGGAAATTTCGCTTTTCTTCGTGACACTTTGCAGAGAATTACCGCCAAAAGGCGTACCGTCGAAATAGGCCGAGTCTACCCAGTTTGGCGTCTCCCCTGGTCCGCTTCGCCCAGCCAGTCGCAACCCCGCCCTTTGCACCCGGCGGAGCCCCAATCCGCCCCCAATCCGCCCCTGATGCGCCCCTAAAGTACCCTAAAGCAGCCCCAAAGAGCCCCAAACAGCCCCCCGTATTGGGCCTAAAGCAAATCATTTGTTCCACATACACACGAAAGGGCTCGTGAGCCCCACCCCCTCCCCCCCCGGGCGAAGCAAAGTTCGCCATACATTCTTCTTTTATTCGCTTTTTTGCAACATCAGACAGCCGTAAGACACAATTCCTCGATCACCGGAAGTCGTGATTTCACTCAATCGGCCGTGACCTTCGCAAGAGCGCTCACGCGAATTTGGAGAATGCCTTAAGATTCTGCGATGCGGTGTAATCCGATTCCGAAGATCCTGCTGTTGTCGGCCAACCCACAGAGGCTCCTCCTGTACGCCCTCGCCGATTGGTCGGTGATCGCAGCCACTTGGCTCCTCGCGTGGAAAACCCCCTGGTGGCTCTATCCCCTGTGGATCGTCTTGCTGGCAAGCCGCTTTCACGCGCTCGGCGTCATCTTGCACGACGCCGTGCATATTTCCGCGCGCCGGAAGACGGCTTCCCTGCGCGCCGTCGAGTTCCTGGCGGGGTATCCCATCGGCTCCACGCTCGAAGCGATGCGTTACCACCATCTCCGCCATCACCGCAACCTCGGCCAGTCCAGCGATCCGTACTTGAAGCCCTGGGTCGGTCGCAGCGTGGTGCGCCACTGGCTCCTCGCCTTCCGTTACTTTCTCCTGACGCCGCTCTGGGTCGTTCGCGGCCCCTACGGAGCACTTGCCTTCCACCTTCCGCCCCTCCGCACCAGCTACGGCCGGCTGTTTCTCCAGGACCGCTCAGGCGCCGGCCTGGAAGACCATGCGGAGGTGATCGCCTGCGCCCGCGAGGAGCACTGCCAGGTGCTCTTTTTTCTGTGCATAGGAGCGCTGGCCGCGGTCTGGCCAAGACTTCTGCTCGAGTTTTATCTCGCGCCCCTGGTTCTGGCCGGCTATCTCGCCGGCCATCGCCTGCTCCATGAACACGTCCAGGAAGAGATCCGGGACCGCAGCCCGGAAGCAAGCGAGGCCTCCACCAGAAACCACCATCTCGGGCTCCTCGGCCAACTGCTCCTGACCCCGCACAACTCCGGATACCATCGAACTCATCATCTGCATCCGCAGGCGGCGTTCGAGAACCTCTCCAAACTCGACCAGTGGCGCCGGCAACAAAACCCCGGCTCGATACGATAGCGGATCATGACCCAAAACCGAATGCGCTGGCACCGACCGTGGCCAGGAAGAGATTTGGTCAACCCGCGCCGCCTCCCTGCATATGCGGTTTGGAGTCGCACAACTCGGCCCGAAAACAAACCACTGGGCACCGATCGGAAAGTCGGATCGGTCTCGTCAAATTGAATTGGTAGGCGAGGCAGGGCTTGAACCTGCAACCCCCGGCTTAGAAGGCCGGTGCTCTATCCAGTTGAGCTACTCGCCCGCGCAACACTATTGTAGCGTTTACTCGGTGGCTGGTGCGGTC
>Ga0302140_10006859_pt1 | contig 14274 bp, 10 predicted proteins | sample I_Bog_E1_1_FD_202095 | JGI IMG/M metagenome (GOLD analysis project Ga0302140, IMG submission 202095) | Peat permafrost microbial communities from Stordalen Mire near Abisko, Sweden - I_Bog_E1_1 | ecosystem: Environmental > Terrestrial > Soil > Wetlands > Peat | place: Sweden: Abisko, Stordalen...
ACGGTGAGCTTGTTACGACATCAACCGTGACCTCTACTGGCGTCACATACGTCGCCCGAACGGAGAACGGGACATTTAACCAATACACCTTTTCGAGTTCAAGCGACGATTGGACGATGACCGACAAGAACGGGACACAGTATGTTTTTGGATCGACCGCGGATAGTGAAGAGAGCGATCCCAGCAACGCTTCGGACACCTTCAAGTGGATGTTGAAGACGGTGACCGACGAGAACGGTAATTCCATCCTCTATAACTACTTCAACAATTCCGGTCAGATCTACCCGTCGAGTACGGTCTATACCAATACCAGTTCCACGACAGGCATCTTCTCGGTCAATTTCCTCCGCGCAACAAGCACCGACAATGCGACGTCCACCGCGACGGGGTTCGCGGTAAATTCCAATTATCGGGTAAGCGAAATTGACGTCGATGTAAGCAGTACCTGGGTGCGCAAATATGTTTTGAATTACACGACGGGGGACAATGGATATACGACGCTCTTGCATTCCATCACGGAAAGCGGGGAGAACGCTTCGGGGACCGTGGTTTCGGAGCCGACCTCAACCTTCACTTATCAAACACAGACTCCCGGATGGACAAGCTCTTCCACATGGAATCCTCCCGTACCATTTGTCTCGAGCAGCAGCGATGATAATGGGTATCGCCTCGCAGACCTCCTGGGCAACGGTCTCGAAGATATCGTCTCGAGCAGCAGCGCGTATCTCAATGGTACGAGCAGTTGGGTTAGTTCCTCCACCTGGGCTGCGCCTATTTCATTCACAACAAGCACGGGAGACGGTGACAACGGCTACCGGGTGGTGGATTTAAATAATAACGGGTTGGATGACATCGTCTCGTGCAATGGATCATACATCAATACCGGCAGCGGCTGGGTGAGCTCATCCTCATGGAATTCGCCGGTATGCTTCGCGAATAATGGCGTTCCGACGGGGGCAATCCTTGCCGATGTGAACGGAGACGGCCTCCCCGCTATCCTCTCGGGGTACGTGAACACAAGCGGGGCGAATGTGCTGGCAGCGTATGTCGATACCGGCTCTGGGTGGGCAACGAGCACCGTCTGGACGCCTCCCGTTCCTTTCGTATCGGCGAGCAGCACAGACATGGGTGTTCGGCTCATCGACATGACAGGCGACGGCCTCCCCGACATCATTCAGGGATACACGAATGCCAGCGGCACGAATGTGTATGGGGCGTACATGAATACCGGGAACGGTTGGGCAACGAGCACTATTTGGAATCCTCCCATTCCTTTCACATCGATTGCCGGATGGGATAACGGCGTGAGGATTGCCGATGTGAACGGCGACGGCTTGCCGAGCCTTCTCTATGAATCCCCGATCAGCGGCTCCAAGCAGTTCCAGGTGAACACGCTCTCCGGCGGGTCGCTCACCACCGATCTTCTCTCATATTGGCCGATGGAAGGAAATTCGAACGACTATTACGGTTCCGACAACGGGACGGACACGGCGGTGATGTACGGCACGACCTATGGAAAAGTGAACAAGGGAGGAATATACAACGGCACCTCAAGCATCACGACAGGTAACATCTCCTCGACCTACAATCCCTTCAGTGTGGCGATGTGGTTCAAGACGACGGTGACGAGTGGCCAATATATTTTCTGGACCCAAAACACGAACAACATCGCCTTCGGCATGAATGAGGGCAGCGGCAAGGTTTACGTGCAGACGTATAACGGATCAGGCGGACCGTATTTCACCACCACGAGTTCATACAACGATGGCAATTGGCATTTCATTGTGCTCACACTGAATGGCGGCACGCTCACGGCATATATTGACAATGCGGAAGTGGGGAGCGCCTCCGGAGCTACCGTGGATGTGGGAGGCACCATGCAGTGGAACTCCTCTTTTGGGAGCGCGTACTACATGGCGTCAGATATCGATGAAATAGGAGCATGGAACAAGGTGCTTTCCGCGAACGAGATGACCGATCTCTACAACGCGGGCGCAGGGCAGACGATGACCAACGGATCATCCACGGCCATTGCCTATCTCGGTACGGGGAACGGCTGGGCAACGAGCACTGCCTGGGCTCCTCCCACGCCGTTTGATACAGGCGGGGGATATGATGCAGGAACAAGAATCACGGATGTCTTGGGTGATGGCCTCCCCGACATCATTCAGGGATACACGAATGCCAGCGGTACCAACGTGTATGGGGCATGGACCAACAACAATAGCATTCGCGCGGACATCCTGACCGGCGTCAGTTACCCGCAGGGAGGAAGCGCTTCAATCGCGTACACGGCAGCGTCGCAGTTCATGAATGCTTCTGGGGTTCCCGTGAACACCGAACCCTATCCGGTTTATGTTGTTTCAAAGATCACCAACAATGATGGCCTTGGCAATTTCTCGTCTTCAACCTATCAATATGCGAGCGGTACGTATTACTACGGCAGTCCCACCGATCATGAGTTTGCGGGATTCGGACTCGTCACCCAAACCGATCCTGCGGGAAACGTGACGAAGACGTACTACAACACATCGAACGGCGTGAGTTCATCGACGGGGCAATACAACGATAATTTCTGGAAGATAGGGAAGGCATATCGTGTCGAGAATTATGATAACGCGGGAAATCTTTACAAGGCCACGATCACGAAATGGGACGACGTGAGCTTGGGTAGCAATGCCGCCTTCGTATTTCCCGACGACACGCTCGAGATGGATTACGACGGATTGTCGTCGCACGAGGATTCCGCCGAGTCTTACACATGGAATGCAGCGAACGGCAACGAGACGCAGAAAATACAATGGGGACAAGTAACAGGGAATAATAATGGAACGTTTACTCCATCAGTCGGTGGCTCTAAGCAGTTCCAGGTGAACACCCTCTCGGGTGGGTCGCTCACTACCGGCTTGATCTCATACTTCCCTATGGAGGGAAACTCGAATGATTATTATGGCTCAAGCAACGGGAGTGATACAGCGGTGATGTACGGCACGGCCTATGGAAAAGTGAACAAGGGAGGAATGTACAACGGCACCTCCTCGTATACCGAGGGCACGCTGCCCACCACCTATGGTGCTTTCAGCGTGGCGACCTGGTTCAAGACGAATGCCTCAGGGACTCAGTATCTCTTCTGGACCGAGAATTCCAACAATATCGGCTTTCAGATAGCAGCGGGCGGAAAGATCTATGCACAGGTCTACGGAGGTTCGGTCAATCCCTATTGGACAAGTTCGAGTACCGGATATGCGGACGGAAACTGGCACTTCCTCGTTCTTACCTATGGATCGGGGACGCTGACCGGCTATGTTGACAACACTCAGGTGGGAACGGATGGGGGCGGCAGCGGCGTGACCATCGGAGGAACGTTCCAGTTCAATTCTTCGTTCGGCGGTGCCAACTATGTACCCGCCGACATCGATGAGATCGGGGTGTGGAGCAAGGTGCTTTCCGCGAATGAAATGACCGATCTCTATAACGCCGGTGCGGGGCAGACGATGGCGATCAGCACCGGGGGGCCGAACGAATTCATCACCAATATCTCCTATGCGTCGAGTACGAGCTCGAGCGTCACGGGAAAAGTGTCGGATGAGACCTTAACGAATGGGAGCAGCACCAAGATTCAGGAGACCAAATATTATTATGATGGCCTTGCGTTGGGGAACATTGGCGCGGGCAACCTTACGACGCAGGATGATTGGATTGCGGGAAGCACCTATGCCACAACGACCCGGAATACGTATAACAACTATGGGCTCGTGACGCAGACGCTCGATCCACGGAATAACACGACGACATACGCGTATGACGCCTACAATCTTTATCCTGCGACGACGACCAACGCGCTTGGCCAGACAACCGGATACCAATACGATTACTCCACGGGGAAGCCGACCCAGACAATCGATCCGAACGGTTTGAAGTTCCAAACGACCTATGACGGACTGGGGCGGCCACTCCAAGTCTACCAGCCGGACCAGGTGACCACTTCCACGGAAGATTTGAAGACCGCATATACGTATACCGACACGTCGGGTGCGGTGAGTGTCGAGGAATCGGATTATCTGAATGCGAGCACCTCAGTTAACACTTACAGTTATTACGATGGCCTTAACCGATTGATCCAGACGAGAAAATCGGCGACGGATGCGGGAATCTACAAAGTAACCGACCAGTCATACAACCCCGTCGGCCTCACGGCGAAAGAATCATTGCCGTATTTCGGGTCCGGTGCATCATCGACCGCCGCGACGACGACCGCACCGCTCTTCACGACCTATACCTATGATCCATTAGGGAGAGTGTTGACCACAGTGAATTCGGTCGGGACCACGACCGATAGCTACGATAATTGGGAGACGAAGATCACCGACCCGAACGGAAACGAGAAGGATGTTTATCATGACGCCTTCGGCAACCTTGTACAGGTGGGGGAGCACAACGGCACGAGTACGTTCACAACGTATTACACCTACGACGGGTTGCAGGATCTTCTGGGCCTTACCGATGCCAACGGAAATGTGAGAAGTTTTGCCTATGACGGCTTGGGAAGAGAGGTGTCATCCACCGATCTCCACGGACCCGCTTCGAGCACGTTTGGCATATGGAATTACACCTATGACAATGCGGGGAATCTCACGAAACGCGTTGATCCCAAAAACCAGACGACAACCTATACCTACGACACATTGAACCGCGTGCTCACGGAGAGCGAGGCTTCTACGACCCAGATCGCCTATACCTACGATACCTGCACGAACGGTATCAGCCGCCTGTGTTCCGTATCAAGCACTGATGCGGTCTCGCTCGACACGAAAACGTACGATCCCGAAGGCAATCTTGCGAGTGAAACAAAGAAGATCAGCGGGACGAACTACGCGACGAGTTACACCTATGACCGCCAGGGGAACCAACTCACTATCACGAACCCCGATGGTTCAGAAGTCGAATACACCTACGGCACGGGAGGGCTTGCGACAAACGTCCAGGAAAAAGAATCAGGCGGCAGCTTTGCAAACATTGTTTCGAGTATTGATTACTCGCCAATGGACAAGGTTGCCACGCAAAGCGATGCCAACGGCGTTGCGACCGTCAATACCTACAATGCCGCGGCACTCTACCGGCTGAGCAGCATCGTAACCACGGCGGCCAGTTCCACGCATATACAGTCCTCGACGTACACCTATGACAACGACGGAAACATCACAAAGGTAGTTGATGGCTCCGCGACGAACGGAGCGATCACCGTCAATTACACGTATGACGGATTGAATCGACTCCTCACGGCCTCATCGTCCGGTGCTGCGAGCGGCGGAAATTATCTGGAGACCTTCACTTATGATCCAGTAGGTAACATCCTCTCCGGTCCCGCAGGCACGTATACCTATGGCGGTGGTTCGGCATATACCGATCCCGACGCGGTGACAAAAATCACGAATGGTACCTCCACGACCTCATTCACTTACGACAACAACGGCAATCTCACGAATGCCTCAAGCGGATTCACATACACCTGGGATTACAACAATCGACTCCTGACCGCTCATGGGGCGGGAGCGACATCGACCTATGGCTATGATTACACTGGACAAAGGGCGTTCGTCACGAATGGCACATCTACAATTTATTATCCGGAAATGACATACAATGCGAATGGTACATCGACAACCATAAAGAATATCTATGCCAACGGCGAACTCGTCGCCACCATTCAAAACGGCACAAGCACAGTCGTATCGTATGTCTCGGATGATTATCTTGGCAGCACAAACGCAGTGTCAAATTCTTCGGGGGTTTTGGTTGAGAACATCAGCTACCTTCCATTCGGTGCGGTGCGGATCGACAACGTGGCGGGAACGAATGTTGTCAACAAATACATAGGGCAGGTGTATGACGCCACCACTCAATTGTCGTATTTGAATGCAAGGTATTACAACGGGAGCCAAGGACAGTTCCTTAGTCCAGACCCGATGTTCTTAGGGAATCAGTCTCAGCAAAATCTTACGGACCCACAATCACTCAATGCTTATGCTTATTCTGATGATAGCCCGATCGTACAAAACGATCCGACGGGGAAAGATACGCTTACGGGTGAAGCCAGTGAATTGGGGCCGTACGCACCCTATGCCATTGCCGGAATTCTTTTGGTGGAAGCTAGCGTAAATTTATTGAAATGGAGCAACCCCTGGGCGCGTAGCAATTCGACACAGATTCAGGGAGTAAGTGTGAACTCTGATCCTGGACAGGGTTATTTGCCACCAGAAAATGATCCTTCCGGATGGAATGGATGGAAAAAAGCTATTGCTATTACCGTCGGAACGGGCTTAGCGGTTGGAACATTTGAGGATGTCGCAAATAATGTTCAGTCTACACCTAGTATCTTCGTAGGTAATTCTGGCAATAACTCTAATTTGTATTCTAGTCAACAACAGAATACAGTTATTAAAAGCGCTTCTCCGACAATAAGCGCGCCAGCAGGTCAATCCAGCAGAACGGCATCTCAAGGTGGGGGCGGTTCTTCGGGATATTCCCAATCACAGTTACAATCTATCCAAAATACACTTAACCAAATACAGTCGATCATAACACAAATCCAAAACACATTAAGCGCCAGAAAATGATTATAAAAATAGTTTACGGCATCCTTTATAGTATCGGCGCGATTATTTGTTTTTCGATTTGGAAAAAACACCAAGATAGAGATTGGCTCTTGTTTGGTTGTTTGTCAATCGTCGGTTGTATCCTTGAGGTTGTAAATTATTGTGTAAACATATTGCAGGTTTCGCCGAACATCATTGTTCTGAGCGATGACGCCATTCTTATATTTGCTCCAATCGAAATGTTGTTATTGGCATGGATTGGATTCAAGCTAGTTAGTGGCAGCAAACATATATGAAAAGGGATTGTGAAATCATTGAAGTGACCAACTGGAAAACGGAAACGTAAAAATAAAAGTCGTCAACCAATAAACTAATCATAAATCCATGAAACAAAGTTCATTGCGGATCGGTATCGCAGGAGGGCTGGTGCTGTTCACCGTGCTTGGTCTCTCGTTCATACATTTCTCTTCCGCCCAAACCGCCGACTCATCCTCGACAGCGACATCTACGGTCTCATTGGAAGCGACGACTTCCACATCTTCAGACGTAACGTCTTCCTCGACGACATCGAGTTCAACCACGAGCACCGCATCCTCTTCAACACCAACTAATCTTACGCAGTCTTCTTCGTCCAGTACCTCAACTCCCTCATCAACACCAGAATCAACGTCGAGCACCACACCGACTTCGACGACAATGCAATCTGCGACTTCCACTAGCACATCAACAGCCCCCGCCACTTCGACTCCTGCGCAATCAACCACTTCCACAGTCTCCTCCACGCCGTTGTCGCTTTTAATACAAACGTCATCACCGCTCCTCGCATCTTCCTCGCCAAGCTCAACACCTTCCTCCAGCACCTCTTCTCTTGCCACGCCGACTAACCTGACCGCTACTGCCGTTTCGCCCTCAGAAATAGACCTTTCCTGGAGTGGCTCAACGGCCAGTTCGGGCATCGCGGGGTACGACCTCTATCGCGGAGGATCGCTCGTGGCCACCATTCCGTCTACGAGTTCTACAAATGCGGAATATGCCGACAAAGGACTCTCTGCTGCCACAACCTATACCTACGCCATCGCCGCCGTTGATGCGGCGGGGGATCTTTCAGCCCAGTCGAATGCGGCATCCGCCACCACGGTAGTAGTGCCCACGGCCTATCCTACTTGCGGACAAACCGTATTGAGCGTTCCGGGCAGTTATCCCACGATCCAGGCGGCCATCAATGCCGCAAGCATCGGAGACACTATAGAGGTTGCCACGGGAACCTACAGCGAAAATGTGAACCTTGTAAGCGGCATTTGTCTCGAAGGAGCGGGAATCGACCAGACAATCATTTCAAAGAGCGGCGCTTCCGGAATAACCGGTAATAGCGTTTCCTATGTGATTATCAAAGGCCTCACCGTGCAAGACAGCGGCTGTGCACCGGGTGCGTGCGGAGGTGGCGGCAACGGGGGAGGAATTCAATTATCTAACTCCAGCAATATTACGATTCAGTCATGCCGCCTTACGGGAAATGTTGCGGTGGATGGCGGTGGAATATCCCTTTCGCAAAGCAGCGTTACCATGGATCACTGCCTCATCGACGGCAACACCGCGAATAACGTGGGGGCGGGTATAGCGATGAATTCTGCCTCGACCGTGTCGCTCACGAATGTTACCGTAGCGAATAACAATTGGGTCAATGCTCTTGGGAACGGAGGTGTCGGAGGAATTCAGTCTGATGGGTCCGGTTTACAGATGGTGAATTCAATCGTTTGGGGTAATAACAGTCAGAACTTTTCTGGTAATGGTTCCCAGATTAGCAATTCCGACATCGGTGGCTGGTCTGGCGGGACAAATAACATCACGAGTAATCCAGGCTTTGTTTCAGGCACGGATTATAATCTCCAAGCCGGTTCTCCATCGGCAGGTATGGGGCTGTATTAGGAAAAAATATAACCAAATTAGTAGACTTAAACGCAATCGACCACCGCTGGTGGCGTTGTTGCTGGAACTTTATCAGCGGGCAGAGCATTCACGACTCAAGGTAATTAACTCTCTTCTGGCACTAGTTGCGCCGTGCGCAAATAGTGCCATCTTTGATTAGACCCCACTCGACGTAGCATGAGAAAGGGCCGCTCGACGGGTGTTAGCTATTCGAGGAGCGAAGATGGCTAAGACACGGCCCTTGTCATAGGGTTGTGGCCTCTTGGCCCCGTGCTCGGAAAGGACGAACGGCCCGCCTTTCCTTCGCGCTCGTCGAAAGTATATTCACCACTCTCTAGTGTGCAAGAGTGCGGTTCATCATTATCGCATCGTGGAGAAGTTGCGCCCGGAGCAATTAGTGCCACCTTTTATTTCCTTTCCCCCGCATTATGATGTCCTCACGCTTCGATAAAAATAAAGGTCGGATCGAAGCGCCATTCAGCAAGATCAGAGAATCCAGTCACAACCAGACATGATCGGACCGTTGCCCTATATCGGCGGCAAGCGCGCCATTGCGAAGAGGATCATTGCCGTTTTTCCGCCGCACCGCGTGTACTGTGAGCCTTTCGCGGGAGGAGCCCAGGTATTTTTTCGCAAAGAGAAATCGCAAGTAGAAGTATTAAACGATCTCGACGGCGAGATGGTGAACTTTTTCCGCATCTGCCAGCAGCATTACGAGGAATTGATTCGCTATCTGCGCTTCATGCTCGTGAGCCGGCAATGGCATGAGTTGCTCAAGTCGACCGATCCAGGGACGCTCACCGACATCCAGCGCGGAGCTCGACATTTGTTTCTCTTGAAAAATAGCTACGCCGGATTGATCCGCAACCTGGACTATAAATGCCACGTTGCGCAGCCGCCAGGATTTAATCCTGAACGTCTTCCCGAAATCATCGAGGAGACGCACAAGCGACTTGCGCGAGTGCAGCTTGAGAATCTCCCGTATGAAAAGATCCTTAAGCGATTCGATGGACCGGAAACACTCTTCTACCTCGACCCGCCGTATTTCGGTCTGAAGCTCTATCGACACAATCTCACTACAGAGGACTTCGAGAAAATGGCGGAGCGTCTCACGGGTTTGAAGGCAAAATTCGTGCTTTCCCTGAACGATGTCCCCGAGGTGCGGAGAATCTTCAAGCAATTCAAGTTCCGTGACATCGAGCTGTTCTACACCGCGCAAAAGAAAGCTGGCCGCCGCTATAAAGAAGTGCTCATCACGAATTTCTAAAGCTCCACCCTTAGAGATTGCGAGAACTTTTCTCAAGGTCTTAACGGACTGTCTTTGCACCTCTTAGCGTCTCGTCGGTTATGGCTTGTCACCGATATTCTCACCCGCCCCTCCAAAATCAATCACATATGTTCGACTTCATCGAAAAACTCGTGATTTCAATCTGGAACCGCATACAAGGGCGGCGCAAGAAAGCGAAGCCAGAAGGCCACGGGTTGACGCTTGGCTATCAGGTTGTGGAGGAGGCAGTGACCGAGCAGCGGTTAAGCCTAAGCCAGACCCGCCGCACCATGCACGTCGCAGTACTCGGGAAGACTGGAAGCGGGAAGAGTTCACTTCTTCGCTTCATGGCCCAGCAGGATATCGAAGCCGGGCGCGGCATTCTCTATTTTGACCTGCATGGTGATGCTGCGCCCTTTCTGCTTGGCGTGGCCGCCGCGCAGGAGAAAAGGCTCGGACTGCAACTACATGAGCGATTGATTTACATCGCGCCCGCCGACAAAGAGTTCTCCATTGGGCTCAATCCGCTCGAAACAACTGAAGCGAGCTTCGTTCCCATTGCGGAGTTCTCGCAGATATTAAAGCGGCGTTGGGGACTGGATCATTTCGGCGCGCGCACGGACGAATTGCTGAGAAATGGTCTGTACGTACTTTCTGCGAATGGACTCACGCTGTTGGAACTTGGTCCGCTCCTAACGCTGCCTGGTTTTCGTGCACAGTGTCTCAGAAAAACCCCGAATGCGGAAGTCCGCCAATACTTTGAGCTGCGCTACGACAAAGCAAGCGAACCAATGCAGGCGACGATGCGGGAACCGATTTTGAACAAGACATCGGCCTTCATCGCAGACCCCAGTTTTCGCCACATCGTTGGACAACAGAAGTCCACTTTCTCGATTACTGAGGCGATGGATCAGGCGCAGTGGATCATTGCGAATTTGGACAAAGGCAAGCTGGGGGAACAGTCGCTGACCTTGGGAAGTCTGCTCTTTACTATCAGCAAAAATGCGCTGTTCTCTCGCGCGAAGCGATCATTGTTCACGGTTTACGTGGATGAGGTGCAGAACTTTCTTGCCTACGACACGGGCATCGAGACCGTTCTTTCAGAAGCCCGCAAGTTTGGCGTCTCCGTAGTCAGTGCAAACCAGTACCTCGCGCAATATCCGGATGAAATGCGCACTGCCATTCTCGCGGTAGGCACGCACATTTTCTTTCAACTATCACCCAGTGACGCGACGCAAATCGCCCAGGCACTCGATGGGGGAAAGTCTCTCGCGGAGCGGCTGAAAAATCTTCCGCCCCGGCACTTTGTTGTGAAGTCCGGTGCCGATCACTGGCGGGAGGGTTGCACGCCCACCGTCCGCGATGCGCAGGTGAGCTTTGCCGATCTCTTGAACCGCGCACGCAGTCACCATGGGCGCACTCGTGTAGCGGTCGAGGCAGAGATCGCCGAACGCCACGCAACGCTCTTACGCACCACTGACGAGGTATTGCATGATTGGGAATAACCATCTCATCTTGCAACTGCGCGACCTGCATTTGTTGCGGGAAATCGCGGTGATGCGTGTCCTCGACCGCGAGCAGGCGAAGATCGTGGCTGGCTTCGGTTCCACGACGCGGGCCAACACCCGGTTGCTTACCCTGGTTCGTGCGGGACTACTGCGGCGATTCTTTCTCGGCTCCGGCGGCGGAAGAAGGGCGCTTTATGCATTGTCTCCGAAGGGTGCGCAGGTTGTTGACGTTCCCGTCCGTGGTCCCCGGCGTCCACAAGATGCATTGCTCGTAGCCGACTATTTCGTGGGACATCAACTTGCCGTGAACGCGATCTATTGCGCGTTGAAGTACAGAACCATCCCGATTCCCCAGGTGACATTTCATCGCTGGCTCAGTTTCTCGGAGCCGGTCGTCACTGGCATCAGCCTTATCCCTGATGGGTTCGTGGAATTCACGACGCCTACGGGAATCGTTGCTTGTTTTCTGGAAGTCGATCTCGGCCATGAATCGCAAACAATCTGGAAGGGGAAAGCTCAGCACTATTTGCAACTGGCGGTCAGCGGGAAGTACCGCGAGCAATTTGGACAGGATCGTTTTCGGGTGCTCGTAATTGCAAATTCCGAACGCCGGTTGCATTCAATCCGGAAGACGGTTGTTGAGATCACCGAGAAGATCTTCTGGTTCGCAACCCTCGCAACTGTCGGCACTACCTTCTTTGCACCCGTGTGGTATCGGCCCAAGGAAAACAAACCAACAACACTCATCGACCTAACACAATGAAGTTTTGCTATCAATGCGGCAAGCTAACGGCAGGCGAAGCGCTGTACTGCGGGACCTGCGGCAGGACCTACGATGTCCGGCTCTGCCCGCGCGCGCACGTGAATCCGCGTGGAGCGGAGGTCTGCTCAAAGTGCGGCAGCCGTGAGCTGAGCACGCCGCAACCAAAAATTCCAATGAGTTGGCGGTTGCTTGCCATCGTTCTGCGCCTCGGCATCGGGCTCGTGCTTTTCTACGCGTCGCTTTCCCTCGTTATTGCTTTGATCCAAACGCCGGAGATACAGAGCGCCCTGGTTGCCGTCGGGATGCTCCTGGGCTGCCTCTGGTGGCTCTGGAGCAAGCTGCCTGATTGGCTCCAGGACTTGATCCGTGCACTTTGGAAGCGGAAGGAGAACAAGGATGAGTAAGCGAGAGAGAGCATTGTCGGGTTTCGCGGAAGGCGGAAACACCTTGCAAATACGAGACTTTCCGCCTGTCGGCTACGGGCAGAACTACCCGCAGCATTGCCCGCAGGAAGCCCAGGGTGGTAACGAGCCGCTCGGCGCGCCGCTTTCGATCCGCGAAGTCGCCGGACTGATCGGCTGCTCGATCTGGACGGTGCGCCAGAACTACTTGCCGCAAGGGTTGCCATATCTGCGGTCCGGCCCGCGCAGCAAGCTGATCTTCTTCCGCGATCAGGTCATCCGCTGGATTCTTCAACATCAACAGAAAGGAGGAAATAAGAGATGAGTCTCTATAAGCGCGGGGGCAAGTATTGGACATCGATTTGGATCGATGGCGTGCGTACCATGCGCTCGCTGGAGACTTCAAACCGTCGCCAAGCTGAAGCGTTGGAGCAGCGTCTGCGAGACGAATTGCACACGAAGCGATTTCAACTTCCCAACTTTAAACCGGAAATGCAACTGGGCGAGCTTTATGGAAGATTCCTCGCCGAAGGCGAAGTCAAACCCCATCACCGGGACCGCGCAAAGATGTTTCTGCCATTCTTTTCCGAAATGCCCATTGGACAGATCACAAAGAATGACATCGCGCGTTACCGCAAATACCGCCATGAAAACCATCGGCGGGAGCAGACGAAGGAGGATCAAAAAAAGCTTTCTGAAACAACCATCAACCGGGACATCGAAGTCATTCGCCATCTGCTCTTCTGGGCAGCCGACGAGGGCTTCATTCCCACGAACCCCATCGCCCGCATTCGCATGGTGCGGGAGCGCGGCCAGCGCCGGCCGGTCATCTCCGTAGCCGAGGAGATCAAGCTGCTCGGCGCCTGCTCAGACCATCTTCGCCCCATCGTCATCGCGGCACTCGACACCGGCCTGCGGCGCGGAGAATTGCTCAATCAGTTGTGGGAGCACGTGGACTTCGACCGCAACCTGCTTTCGGTGACCCACTCGAAAACCGCCGAAGGCGAACATAGGCCGGTGCCGCTCACCACCCGGGTCCGCGCATTGCTTGACGCAAATCGCAAGGATTCAGGGTTGATCTTCACCTACGACGGCAAGCCCATACGCAGCCTGAAGACTGGCTGGGCGGGCGCATTACGCCGCGCCGGGCTGCCGCACACCCGCTTTCACGGGCTACGCCATGCATTCAATTCAAGATTGGTCGAGGCCGGGGTGATCGCGGATGTGCGCAAGGCACTCATGGGACACAGCGGGGGGGTGACGTGCAGTCAATCTACACCCACATTGACATCCCATTGCTGCGCAGCGCGATCAACCGACTGGATCAGTGGCATGCGGAAAAGGTGAGTTTGCTGAGCACTGCTCCAAAAGAGGGGAAAGAGCTCTCTTTTCCCGACAATAGAAACGCAATACCAACCGAAACGAAGGAAGAACCAGATGACGGGAACCAACACTCAACCTCAGCCGCGTGATCCGGACGAGGCGATCCGCAGACGCGTTATCGAACGAGCCATGGCAATCAACACGAGGCTCCTGGCTCGGCTCGCAACCGTAGCAGACGATCTCGACGTGGGAGGCCATCGGGCCGCGCTGGGCGGGCTCGATGGGCTTGAGCGAGAGATCAATACCATGCGCAGTTTCCTGCTCCTGCTTTCGTAGGAGTTCAGCACTTTCACAACCAACCCATAACCCAATAGTCCCGGTAGGGACACTCATCACTGAGCGCCCCCCGGACAGATCCGGACGAGCGGAATTACCGCATCCGGCTCCCACCTTGGGTGAGGACGCCGAGACGCACCAGAGGATAAGGATG
>Ga0302140_10006864_pt1 | contig 14270 bp, 12 predicted proteins | sample I_Bog_E1_1_FD_202095 | JGI IMG/M metagenome (GOLD analysis project Ga0302140, IMG submission 202095) | Peat permafrost microbial communities from Stordalen Mire near Abisko, Sweden - I_Bog_E1_1 | ecosystem: Environmental > Terrestrial > Soil > Wetlands > Peat | place: Sweden: Abisko, Stordalen...
GATCAAGGTTGAAAAAAATGGAAAATCCGTTCTCAAAGAGGCTTCCATTCTTTCTCTTTTACATGATTTAAAAGGGGTTCCTAAGCTTTTTTGGGCTGGAACCCAAAATAAAATTGATGTAATGGTCATTTCTTTACTGGGGAATGATTTGATATCCTATTTAAAGAATTTCAAAAAATTTTCTTTGAAAACTGTTGTGATGCTTGCCGATCAACTATTGAATATATTGGAAACGATTCATAGTAAAGGGGTAGTTCATGGAGATTTAAAGCCAGGAAACATCTTGATGGGGATAGGAGATAAACATGATCAATGTTTTATCGTTGACTTTGGGATTTCAAAAGTCTATAGATATAGCAACGGGACACATATTCCTTATCGGACGAAGAAACCCTTTATCGGGACGAGAATTTATGCGAGCATATCTGTGCATAATGGTATAGAAACCTCAAGAAAGGATGATTTAGAATCATTGATATATGTTTTGGTTTTTCTTCATAAAGGGAATTTGCCATGGCAGAAATTGAACATGAGCGAAAGCGAGAACAAGAAAAAAGTGGGGGAGATGAAAATGAAATTAGCTTCGGAGGAGATTTGTAAGGACATGCCTGAAGAATTTGTGAAATTCCTCAATTATGTTAAAAATCTCTCGTTCAAACAAAACCCAGATTATTCTTACTTGAAAGGGTTGATTGGGAAGGCGGCTTTGGCTAACAATTTCCAAATGGATAATAAATGGGATTGGATCATGCCTGATGTTAAAGATAAAACAAAATCCATTGATTTCATCGATGAAGAAGCTACGAAGGTTCATAAAGGCAAAAATATAGTCCCTACTACTGACTCTCATCCCAATAAAATAGGAGGGCTCAATACTAATGGCTTTGACTCATTTCTGAACATTAGTTCACAAATAAAATCGGATCTTAATTATAAAATTGCGAAAATGAGCAGTTCTTCAAATTTGAATTTTGAGGATGTATCCTCGGACCTGTTAAAAGTCCCCGATTTTTTAGACAAAAGTGGAGACAATTCACAAAATTCGTCTTTTTTCAATCAATGTCTTAACACAAGCACTTTAGGCTTGGATGATAGAAAAACAGAAGGTTTATATTAATCATTTTTACTTTTATTTATTGATTTTTTTAGAAGAATGATTTTTTCTAGCAAATTAAAAAAAATTTTAAAAGAAAGTAATTAGATCCTTGGGCTCAGCACGATTTCTATTGTTCAAATGACCAATGAAGAAGAATTTATTTCTTTTTCTTCGTGTTTAATAGAGAGTTCATTTAAAATGTTTTTTATATTTTTACTCTAAATATCAAAAAACCAAGGTCTATTTCTTTTGTTTCTTAAAATAAAATTCAAAAAAAAATGATTTGGAATTTGAAAAATAATAATCATAATAATCAAAAACTCATTTTCATTAATAAAATATGGGGTCGGTATTTTTTTTGCAAATTTTGCGAAATTCGGTTAAAAAAAATTATCTATAATTCATTCAATTTTTAAATTTTATTTCTTGCTTATTTAAATGGTCGATCCAAATATTTTTTTAAACAAGTTCTCGAATCGGAATTTTTTTGTTTTTTTTGTAATTTTTTTTTCTTTATCTTATGAGTTAAATTTCCAATTAAAAGCATAAAAAACTACTCGCTAGGAACTGAGAATTCGTTGCCTTGCATGAAATCATCGATATCGCTGATCTTCCAAACATTCCCTGATTTTCGAAATAAAGTCTGGAAACTATCTATTAACACAGCTTCTCGGCCTCTTCTGATTAATCCCCATAGTAATTTAAAGAGATTCAGCTCTTTATCTATGAAATTTCCCTCACATTCAAATAACACCTTATGAACTTTCTCTTCTTCCCCAGTTGTTTCTTCTAGAGTTTTTTCTCCTTTTTTCAATAATCTCAAGCTTCTCTTTGATTTAAAATACACTGGTATTTGCAAAATCAAAGGCTTTTCCCTCTCTAGACTTCGAATCATACCCATGAAATTACTGTCTTTTTTCGGTGAATAGACCTTATATAAAAAAAGACGGGTTCCTGGTTCCCCCATCATTGTTTTAAAAAGATTCGGAGGGTTTTTAGCTCTGATGAAAGAAACCCCGAAAATCAAGGACATTTCAGTGAAATTCAGGTGGATTTTTGAAGTTATATCAGAAATGTCAAGGGCTAAATTCTCCTTATTGAGTCCTTCAGGGAATTTCATGATTTTATGATAAAATTGAGGCTCCAGGTTTGATTGAAGAAAATCAAGATCTTGAGATTGGAGGGCTTCTAAGAGGTTGGAATAAGCGAAAATGAAGCCTTTTTCAAGATGAGAATCAAAGGAGCGGAGAAAATGATGGATTTGAGTAGAAAAAGAAGAATCATTCATTGTCAGGCCTTCAAAATTATAAGGGAGGGCATAGGGAAAATTGGAAGGAGGGCTGTTGGAAAAGGAGAAAAAAGGGAAGACATGGAATTTGGTCAAAAAAGATGAAGATTTTGATAACATGAAAATTTGGTTTTTTTTTCTCTTTAAACAGATTTTATTGAAAAAAAAGGAAAAAAAAAAAAAATGAAAACTTTATTTGGAAAAAAAATAACTCAAATCCCGAAATTTTATTATAAATATAAATTTCAAGCAAAAACTCTTTTTGATTTCCCTGCCTTTACCTGATTTCGACCTTTCGAGCTCTTCAACCTCCAAAAACAAAGAAATGCCTTATATCCTAGAAAAAAAGATCCAATTAAGTCCTCAGATCTTCTGTCTTAATGGCACTTCACCCATATTCGATGAGCCAATAGGTCTAATAGATGAGGAATTGCCTTATAAGATCCAAAACCTCAAATCCGAGAAATCCATACCAAAAAGGAATAAAAGTCAAGTAAAAAAAATAAAATTGAAGAAGAAATCGCTGAATCTAATAAAACCAATAAATGCCATCAAATCCTCAGGTATTCTAATAGGTGTTTTGATGCTAGTTAATCGATTCATTGAAAACCTTAAATTCCAGGTATTTTATCAAAATCATCAAAATCTCGACATAAGACATTTTGCTATAATCAATGATCTCGCAATGGATTTAGCTAATAAAAATACCTTGAATTCTCCATTCCAATGCTTTGAACGCCAGGAGGAAAGCTCTTTTTTCTTATCTAAAATATGCCAGACTTTCTTTAGGAAGTTCCGTTATTTCCTCATGATTTTTTCTAAAACCTATGAGAAATGGGCTTTCCAATTCAAAAACCCTGATCATAACATCATAATGATTTGGAACTTCTTCCTAATGATTTTCCTCTTATTTCTTATGTTAATGATACCTCTGGATGCGAGTTTCCAAGCTATAAATACTCCAAAAAGCCTGTTTTATTCCAAATCCATCAATTATTCAACGAGTTTTTTCCTAATATTAGACATTTTCCTTCGTTTTCATTTAGGTTATTATGAAGAAGGAGCGAAAATCCTTGATTCTGTTAAGATAATAAAACGATATATGGGAAAACGGGCTTTTTGTGATATATTAGCGACTTTTCCATTTTTCATTTCGGCCATTGGAACGATTTCTGATGAGCCTTATCTGAAGCTTCTGATTTTTTTCAAGACTTTCAGATTAATGGAAATCCTTTTTTTTTTTGAAGCGAAGCTTTGTCTCAATGATTTCAATGAAGGCCTTTTCAATCTCATCAAAGTCTGTTGTAAGATCTTATATATAGCTCATATTATAGCCTGTCTTTTCCATAGTATCGGTTCTTTCATGCTTTCTCTCAATGAAAGAAGTTGGCTTAATCTAATACAAAAAGCCTATCTTTCTAATTGGAAATCCAGATATATCTATAGTATATATTGGTCTGTAACCACCTTAATCACTGTAGGTTATGGAGATATAACTCCTCAAAATCAATATGAAGTCCTTTTCATAGTCTTTGTGATGATGATAGGTTGTGGAACTTTCGCCTATGGAATCAATAGCATTGGCTCGATTTTCGTGATAATGAGGAAAAAAGGACAAGACTTTAGGAAAGAGGCTAAAATCTTGAATAATTTCATGCAAAGGAATGATTTCGATAACGATTTGAAGACGAGATTGAGGGAATATTTCACTTATATCAGTAAAGAAGATATGGTTTCTGATTTAGAAAATGAACAAATCGTGCTTAATAAATTATCCTCTTCTTTACAACATGAAGTCCTTTTGAACACCACAGGCAAAGCTTTGAAGAAAATCAAGTTCTTGACTCAGAATTTCTCTGAGGTTTTCCTTCAGAAATTAGTCTTGAAAATGAAACAGAAGCTTTTCCTGCCTGAAGAAACGATCTTTGAAGAGGACGATTTTGAAAGTTCTTTATTCTTTATATTAAAAGGAGAGGTTGGATTATATAAGAATCAACAGAAACTCATAAAAGTGGCAAAAGATCAGGCTTTCAATTAATTGGCTTTATTGACTAATAACCTGACCAATTATTCAGCCAAAAGTTTGACCCATACTTCGATGTTTTTTATTCAGAAAATTGATTTCTTGGAACTTTTGAGGGAATTCCCTTCAGATTATGAGAGATTTTGTTATCTCAAGGATAAGATCTCATTGAATGGGGATATAGAAGTATTCCAGATGGAATGTGAGCTTTGTGGCAAGAAAACTCATAGATTTCAAGGATGTCCTTTTATAGGAACTCATATCAATACTTTCAAAGTCTTAAAAAAACATATGAGGTCTTATGATTTTATTGAATTTAAGAGAAGACCTATTAAAAGAAGAGAAAAGAAGAGTCTCTGTTTCTTTAAGGATCAATGTCTGGGGTCTTCTCGGACTTTAAAGACTTTCACTGAACATTTGAATGAAAGAAATTCTGAAGAAGAAGGCTTAGAAATTAAAAGGAGATATCCTGAGTTTCTGGAAAATGGCTCTGATCATGAAAATACAGGTATTTATTAAGAATTTTATTGGTTTTTTATGAAGACTTTTAAAATTTTAGAAGAATCTTTAATGAAATTGAAGACTAATAATGAAATTTCTGTTTCCAGGAAGGATTTTTATAGGATTTCTACATTAGATAATACCAAAAAAACTCTCACTGTCATGGATAAGAAAGAAAACCCATTTTTCATTAATTTGGATAATATGAGAAGCTTCAATGTCTATTTCCCTCGAAACAATGTGGCTAATGTCGTGAAGAAATGCCAGAAGGAAAAAGCTGCTAAAAAGACCATTTTTTTCAATGAAACAAAGAAAAACCCCTTCATTTGGAATGGAAATGGAAGCTTGAAGAAAACTGAAAGGGCCAGTTTCTTCAAGGCCGATTCGAAAATTCCTTTCTTTTTCGGTAATAAAAAATAAACAAAAGGCTTTGTTTTATATGAAAATTATCGGAGAAAATATAAAAAATCTAACTAAGAAACAGGGCAATCATCTTCCCAATTCTTCAGATCAATAAAAGCTGCTGGGAGTTCTTTATTGTTTCTTCCTTCATACCATCTATAATATGCTTCTCGAATACTATTCCATTCATTAATCTCCGCACTATAAGTAGTCAAATTCCCCATCCAGGCCATATCCGAACTAATATAATAATGTTCCAAACATCTCCTGAGCCAAAAACCCCAAGATTTCTTTTTGGCCTTGAGTTTCATAACGATTCTGAGGAATTTCTCTCTAAATTTCCATATTTTCGCATCAACAGTCTTATCACATCCATTCAAGCCTTTATCTAAACAATGTAAACCATAGGCAGTCCTCATGACCTCGAAATCGTTTTGAGAGTTAATAATGAACATATCCACGGTGATATTGGCCATGAAATATTCAGGGATCAGACATTTATAGAACTTTTTCCTATTGTTTCGATATTTACATCCTTCAAAAATGTCTAATCGGCTTGATTTCGTATAATTGGCAACTATTTGCAGGTTTTTCCGGAATAAATGGCATTGTGAATTCTGATTCACGATATCAAGGAAAAGACCAGCATCTGAAATCCCGCTCATTTTGATCCCTGAAGGCAAATATTTCCTTAGAAAATCCATCCAGATCAATATAGCCTGTCCCCCTGAGGAATTCCCCATTATAATGACTTCTTCAGCTTCGAATAAAGCCTTATTTTGTTTGAGAAATTCGAAAGTGGCCATAGTATTATTATATCCTCGGAAATAAAGGTTGGTCCCGTTATAAAGAATGGGTTCTTCTAAAAAGCCTTGGAAAAAAGTGCCATCACAAGTGAGGAGATAGATTTTATTCCAATTCGCAAATAAAGGATTTATTTGTGGATTGCTTGAGAAATAAGAAAGGAAAAAGGTCGTTTCATAAATGCTTCCATTCGAGCCTATGAATTCACTAGACCCGGCCATGCTTTGCGATCTAGAAAAACATGAATCTAAAAAAGGCCGGTTTTCATAACCACAAAAACCACCTCCTGGGAAAAAAATCATGAATTTCTTGGCTCCAGAACCAAAACCTTCGATATGAAAGAATTTATAAACGGAACCATCGAGACATCTTGCCCCTGTCGAATTATCTATTTCATATATAGTCCAAAATGTGGAATTGGATTCAGTGGAACTGGCAGGAGGCGGAGATATTGTTGTATCTATGATATCATCAGAACAATTGTTGGCTTGGATTGAATGAAAGAAAAGATAAAGGATTATGAAGAAAGATATTGAGGCTTTTTGAGCCATTTTAAAAATATAAGAGTTTGGATATGAGTTTGAAATTTTTTAAAAAGGAAATAACGAAAAATTTGATTTTTCTGTTGTTTTTTTTTCACAAATTTTAAGGAAATCATCAAGGAAAATGTCTGGACATTCTAATTTGATAGTTCAACTCACCCAACAGAACAGAATCATCCATTATCTCCAAGAAAAACATCTTCAAAACACTGGTTATTCCATATCTTTGCCTCAATCCTGGCAGGATTTCCTCAGTATAGATTTTCTTCCAAATATTTAAAAAATCAAGCCTTTTTCTGATAAATTTTCCTTTAGAGGTCTCAGATAATCAGACTCCTATTCTAGATCCGACTTTTACTAAGGAAACTCTTGATAAATATGCTATAGAAAAAGAAGAACGTAAGGAGACTTTCCTTCAGGCTTTATCGAATTTGAATTTGCCTCAGAAATTACCCGAAGCTTCTAAGAAGAATAGCTCCTCAGCTAATATGTCTATAGGGAAAAGAAGCGTCCAAATGACGAATTTCAATCCAGCGAGTCCTTATCATATGATAGAAATAATCAATCTATCGAATTTCGTTAATAGTGTTATTTTTTTTTTTTTTTTCCTTTAATAAAATAAGGAAAAAATCTCTAGAAATTCACAAAAGCAGGGTTTCGGGAATTGGTGGAATCTATTAATGATATGAGATGTTTATCTTCTATAATCTTACAAAATAATGGGATCAACGAAAGTCATCAGGATGAATTAGACGCTTTGTTTTTGAATAAAAGATTGACGAATATCGATTTATCGAGAAATAATATAGATAAAGCCACGATTTTAAAGCTCGCAAAGATCCTCAAGGATAATATTTCTCATATCGAATGGCTTGAGTATTACTTCTAAATATTAACTATTATATATAATAAAGCTTCTTTCCTTTAGTTTATCAAGAAACGATTTTTCTCATGATATCCCAGCATTAAACGCCTTGATTTCAGGTCTTCGATGCCAAAAAAACCTCTATCATTTGGCCTTAGACGCGAATCTCAAATATAACTCCTCATTTCTAATTCCTGATAAAAAATACGCAGGCTCTGAATCAATAACTCGTCTTTCTCAAGTCAATTCTTCATTTATATAAAATGTTCTCATCTTTCTTTCAAGAGATTAAGATCCTTGACCTTAGTCGATTCTAAAGTCACAGCTGAGGCTATGAAAAGCGTGGAAATCGCTTTACAATCGCCCTCATGTCATGTAATTTCCTTGAATTTCCAATTTTGTTTCTTGGATTCTCGATGTATGCATATTCTAAGCAAAGGATTGGAAGTCAATAGGTCTTTAATCAGATTAGATCTAAGCAATAATGGACTGGCACCGATCAGTGGCATTTATCTAGTGAAATCTCTGAATAATAACATTTCTTTGCATGAATTAAACCTCGCTAATAATAATTTGACTGATGATTTCGCAAAAGTCTTGGCTAAAACGCTCAGAGATAATGATGTCCTTTGGAAAGTCGATATTGCTTATAATCCCATTGGCATAGAAGGAGCGAAAGAATTGATTATGGCTTTAAAGGAAAATAATGATACTTTAGAAAGTCTTGGAAATATCGAAGTCAATATACAAATGGGAATAAATAACCTTCAGGAATTGAGGAAACATTTAAAAATCAACGAATTTTCAAAGGATTTGAGAAGGAAAATCATAGAAAATCGTGAAAATTGTCATTTTTTCCTTATAAAATAGCTTTTTTTTCAGAAAAAAATAAGCTGGGAAATGATCCGAAGTCTTTGAGTTCGACTGAGATCAAGACGACAGGCAATTATTTAGATTCCGAATTCGATGATTTCAAATTATTAAAGCCTTTGATTTTCACAAATAACCCTTATATTGACACCAGTGAGTTTAAATTATGGAACGTCTAATTAATATTTAATAAAAAAACCCTTAAACTAAATTTCCATGAAAAACTTCAACTCAACTGCCAAGACTAATTTCTATTATTCCAACGGCTCAGGTTCTCCAATATATGATCTTCTAATTCATCTTATTAAAATCAAGGCCGAGATACTTATATTCTAGAGAATTCTGGAGGACTCACACATACCAGAAGACCTCAATCTGCTATCCAATCTTCTAGATATATGTCTTTTGAAATGAGATCAAAAGCTCCATATATCAGTTCTGCGAAAGTTGTCCATTATGCCTCTGATGGCTCTGGGAGAGATAATTATATAATGTGGTTTTTTTAATTAAAATGGAAGGAAATTTTGAGCTGAAATGAGATAAATTAGATCGAATTCTGGAGGACTTTTGAATAGGACTCAAAAAACCACGAATGCGGCCTTTATGTTTAGAGATATTTTGAGATGTTATGGGACGGAAGAGAAAATGGGACTTTATAGCGTGAATGTGGAGGAGATGAGGAAATTGAAACAAAGACAAATATTGAAAAGTCTGAATTTATCACAACCGAGGACAAAGAACGTGCCTTTTAAGAAATTATTGGAAAGAGCTAAATCTATAGAGAAAAAATAAAGACCTTTCTAAATAATTTGACTTTCTGTTTTATCTAAAGAAAGAAAACACTCAAAAACACTTAACTTTTATTGAATGTTTCTTGAATAATGATAAAACTATTATTAAGAAATTATGAACTAGTTTCTTCTGAATTCCAAAGTTTTTCTTATATAAAATATCTCCTCTCAAAAGAATCATCCCCATAGAAAAAATCATTATTTGCCAATTGAGTCTCTCTTCATATTATTCCTCTTGATATTATAATAGAGATTTTGAGATTCTTCTTTAATTTGATTGTTTTCCATGTTGGCATCAGAAAATATCACAAGAGGTGCTGGAATCACTTCTTTTATTTGGATTAGTTTTTAAATTTATTTAAAGTATAGGGTCGAGGAAAAAAATGCCTTTTTTTTTTAAATAAAATTTGGCTTGAGAAAGAAAAAATTCAATTTTTTTTCTTTAAATTTTATTTTTTCATTGATTAATTGAAAAAAATTTTCGAATTTAAAAAAATTAAACTTTAAAGACAATTTTTGAGTCACGCGAAACCCAATTACTCAAAACCCAGTCACTCAAAAACCAGTCACTCAAAACCCATTATATCTTCTCATCCTCATATAATTGATAACTTGAAAAGGTTGAAGATTACTTTGTCTTTTTTAACGATTTTTTCATCCATAAATTATAAAATATTTTTTCGATCTCATCAAAAAAAAAATCAATTTTCTTTAATTTTTAAATTTTTTTTTTTTAATATTATTGAACGTTGATTTAGTCTTAACAAATTTTTTTTTATTTTTATTTCAGGATAAATAAAAATATTGTTAAAACATCACCTAAAACATGCTTTTTTTATATTGTTTTCTATTGACCTTGGTTTTCTCTGACCCTTTTTCTTTATTTCAGTTATTCTCTTGTGTCTCTCTTTTTTTCGCTATAAGAACAGCACTTAGCCGGATTTATAACATTGATGTGGCTCGTGGCACTGATATCCTCGTTCATCTCGATAAGCCTGAAAACAAATCTCATATAGTTGCCTATATGCTTTTTGATGGGAAAATCGATTCCAACTTCATAAAAACCCAAGTTCAATCAAACTTATATCGTTATAAGGAATATGAAAAATTGCAAAAAACGCTCAAAAGCATGTTTTTGGTTCATTATTGGTGTCCAGTTAGCAACTTTGATTTCGAAAAACATATCGAGGTCCTAACAAAACCCATCGAATCTTCAGAGGAACTTAATGATTTCATGACCTATCATACCTCGGAAGCCCCTTTTGAGCCAGGTCTTCCCCAATGGAAAGTTTTTATTTTGCCTTCAATATTTGATGGGAAATCAGCCTTTATAATGAAAATTCATCATTCGTTAGGTGATGGTGCTTCAATAATGAGTCTGATATTTAATTTGGGTTCATGTGCTTCTTTCGAATCAATAAAATTGCCAAAATTCTCTTTCTTTCAATGGCTTTTATTCATGCCATTAGGTTTATATCATACCTTGAATTTGGTTGGTTATATAATCGTTGATTATTTTTTCCATTTGAAGAAAAAAAACGACTTTTCTGGTTTGAAACTCAGCGGGAAAAAGTCAGGTTGTTGTTCAAAGGCCATTCCTCTTCAAAATCTGAAGCTACTCTCAGAAAATAACCCCACTGGTTTTAATGAATTGGTTTTGACTCTACTAAACAAAAGTCTTCAAAGAGCCCATCAGAAAAAATACCAAAAGGAAATCAATGAACTACCGATTTTAATGGCTGCATCTTTAAGGAATTACCCGAAACCTGAAACACCTTTGGAACTGACTAATTTCACTAATTTTATAAGATTACTCGAATTTCCAAAGGGGTCTTTCCAGACGATTCTAGAACGATATAAGATCCTGATGAAATCGTTTAAGAAAAGCTGTGATTTCTATTATGTTCAGTTTTTCAGTGATATTTTGCTTCTAATAGTGCCAATCTGGGTTTCTGAATGGACAATGCACCTTTTTTTCAAGGCCTATCCTTTTATCTTGACTTCTGTTCCAGGCCCTTTAAAGAAAATACGGTTGTTTGATATGGAAGTAGTCGAGATGAGGTTTCTGGCTAACAGTCCTGGGCACATTTATGCTGTTTTCAATGTTTTATCTTATGATGGGAAGGTGAATTTTGGTTGTTTTGCTGATGATGCGAGTGGCATTGAATCAAATGAAATTATTAAAGGAATTGAAGAATTGATAGAAAATGAAGACCAGAAGAAGAAAATATAAAAAAATGAAAAAATCAACTTTTTAATTTTTTTATCAACTTTTTAATTTTATTTGGTTTTTTTTTTTACCGTTTTTCATAAAAAATATAAACTTTGTTATTGACTGTCGTTAATCAATTGGCAATCCATCTGATAATTGGCCAAATCGATATAGGCAGCGGCTTTCCCGGCATCCTGATACCATTCATAAAAGGCTCCTCTGATGTTTTTATCAGTATAACTCTCCGCGCTGAAAACCGTCAAATTTCCGATCCAGGCAATTGAATTCCCATAATAATGTTCGAGGCATCTTCTAAGCCAGAACCCCCATTTTGGCTTCAATTCCTTAAGCTTCATAGCCACTTTCAGGAAAGTTTCTCTGAACTTGGTGATTTTTCTATTGACACTATCAGGGCAATTTTGAATGCCATGATCAAGACAATGGAGACCATAGGCACCTCTCAAGGCCTGCCAATCGTTTTGTGAGTTGATAATGAACATCGGGACATCAATGAACTCGGCGATATATTCTGGGATCATGCATTTATAGAATTTGGTGTCTTTATATTTGCAGTCATAGAAAATGTCCAAATGGATGGAACCTGTATAATTTGCAATGGCCTTCATTTGTGCCCTAAACAAATGGCATTTGGAATTCTGATTAATGTTATCAAGGAAGAGACCAGCATCGGTTAGGCCACTTAATTTCATGGTGGATGGGAAATATTTTTGGAAATAATTCATCCACATAAAGATGGCCTGACCCCCAGCCGATATCCCAGCAATGAGCACCTCTTCCGCATCGAACAAATTATAATTTTCTCTCACATATTCAAATGTAGATAGAGTGTTGTTATATCCCCTAAACCATATTTCGGTGCCATTATATACATACGGATCTTTTCTATACCCCTGGAACAAAATACCATCACAATATGGCAGATAAATCTTATGCCAATTCCAAAACAATGGATTGATATGTTGATCACTTGAAAAATAGCCTAATGAATAACCCACAGTAAATGTGCTTCCGTTAGATCCCGCACTACTACTGGAGCCCTCAAAGGTAGGCATTCGAATCAAACAATTTTCCAACATATCAGTGTTATCATCTCCACAATATCCCCCTCCTGGAAAAAAGAACATGAACTTCTTGCTTCCATTGCCTTGGCCCGGAATGTAGTAAAATTTGTAAATGCTGCCATCAGAACATCTTGCATCTGAGGAATTATCCAATTCAATGACGGTGAAGTTCTCTGTGTTGTTCAGATAATAATTGTAAGGCGGAGGCCAGAGATAATCATTTACTTGATCATCAGTGCATTTTTTGGACACGATTATCATGAAACATAGAAATAGAGCAAGAGCCAGGATTTTAGGGGCTAACATGTTTTGATTCACTAAATTTTGTTTAGAATCTTTTATTTAAATTTGGGCACCAAAAAAACGGTTTTAAATGTAAAAAAATATCGATTTTTGCTTTGTTTTTTTTCTCTTTTTTTTAGCGCTCATTTTTTATTCAAAGTTAATGTTTCTTCAAAGTTGCTTCCCCTCCAGTGGCTTGCAAGCCCATAGCTGTCTTGAAACTATTGTAAATCCACCATTGGAACCCAGTCAATGTTCCGATCATGATGATTCTGGCACCAAGACCTGCCCATAAACCTTTGAATCCAATATCAGCATAGATTTGCTTAATCGCAGTGGTCACTCCGGAATCTGTCTTCACATTGTTAAGCTTCGAAACTATGGTATCAGCAGGATGCGACACAATGGCGCAAAAGACACCAGCCATATAACCTGAGGCGAAGGTGACACCCAATTGGGTGCCTCTGGAATATTCATTTTTGGGTTTTTTGTAAAGCACTCGTTTGTAAATTTGTTCGACGATTTCTTCGAAGGCGACGAACTTGACAATGGTGTAAGGGATTTGACGGCACCAAAGAGGAACAATACCCTTGTATAATCCGAAGAACCCTATAAAACGGTAGAATAATGGTTAAAAGCAATAAAAATACCTTCTTCTGATCTTATTTTGTTGAAGCCTACGAAGAAATTAGTTGGGAAGCTGCCTGGTTTGGAGGTTTGGATTCTCACTTTAGTCTAAAGAAGGGGTTAATAAGGCGAATGTTAGAAGATAGATACAGCTTCAAAGGGACATAACATGCAATCAGCAATGAATTCAGCACAGGCTGAAGAAAAAGCCCAACCTACTTTTCTATATTTGACAGATTTTTCCTCTCCTAAATAAAAAACAATAATAAAAAATGAAGGTTTAAGGAAATAAACCTAAGAGTTTGCCGTAGACATCCTTGAAAACTTCATAGAACCCGAATTTCCCCAATCCTTGCAAGGAATAACCGAATAATGTGGGAAGCCAACCCTAAGGAAAGCGAAATAAAAAAAGAGAACATATTTAAATTTTCAAATAAAATTAAAAGATTTTTGATATAATTACCAAAGTCAAAGCCATGGTGCCTTCTTGTGCTTTGATTTTGGCGAATCCTGCAGTGATGGACTTATATTCAGTTGGATAGACCTGAAGAATTAAAAAAAAAAGTTTTTTTGTAATTTTGACATTTTTTACTTGTTTACGACATTTGACCAAATCCAAAGGAACGATACCAGTGTGTGTAACTCCGCAGGCCAAAAGTCCTCCAGTCATACATTTCAAATAATAGGAGAGATCGTGTTTGTCTGCACCCATGTGATCTGAGCTTTGTGAGCTTGAGAGGAAGTTTGAAATTTTTTTTTAGGATATAATTATAATTTTTTTAAGATAATCCGCTAAAGACGTCAAATTTCCCAAATAAAAAATAATTGCGATTGTTTAAATATTTAAAAAAAGATGATAAATAATAAAATATTAAATTAAAAATT
>Ga0302140_10006865_pt1 | contig 14269 bp, 18 predicted proteins | sample I_Bog_E1_1_FD_202095 | JGI IMG/M metagenome (GOLD analysis project Ga0302140, IMG submission 202095) | Peat permafrost microbial communities from Stordalen Mire near Abisko, Sweden - I_Bog_E1_1 | ecosystem: Environmental > Terrestrial > Soil > Wetlands > Peat | place: Sweden: Abisko, Stordalen...
ACGAGAAGGAAATGTTCGACGACTATGATCCATAAGAAGCGGCGGAAATGTTGTTTCTTTGGGGATGAAAATGTCTCGTTCTGCTCGGTGATACCTTGGTCGGAGTCAACGTCTTCGTTCGTCTCGACCTTAGCGTATTTCATATTGAGTTTGTCATGCAGCAAGTTACTAGAGAACTTAACGAAGGTTGAGGCCGTAGAAAAGGTTTTGTTTTTGCCATAATCTGGGTCATGCTTGGCCAGGGGGCGCTCCCTGTCGATTTAGAATTTCTGCCTTAATAAGTAGAAATGGGGGATTTGCAAAAGCCTATCTGGTCATGAAGCTGTGAGTTCCAAACAGGCTCGGAAGGCAATAAGGCCACATCATCTATGGGTATGCACTCACTCTAGTGCTTATGCTCTTACCTTGCATAACCCATTCTACTGGCTAGATAAGCTGTGGGTTTAGTTTTACTGGATTGGATGTTTCTGTTCACACCGTTTTCCGACAAGGTGGCGTGTACCATACATGGCAGATCTCCAAGCTGACGATGGATTTGGGTAATTTGAACCTTGAATGTGACGAGTCACCCTCCCCCAAGGGAGCCCAAGACGCAGATACGCCTCCAAATACTCCCGGTGAGGGTCAACAGGGTTACCCACTTTGATCTCATAGCATCTGTCTACCCACACCAAGAAAGTATTGCTCTCAGTTGTGTTTTCTCTCTCGGTTGTCTTGTTCACTGTCCCTGCCTTACAAGATGAAGGAAGAAGAGGAAAATCTACTCGGAACAATCGAGACATCAACAAAATCAGCAAAGAATCATCGACGAATTTTACATCTTCTTCTTGTTGCTTCTGTCTCGTTCAATGTTCTCCTTACGATCTCCGGCGTTCTTGCTTCTGGCAAACGCCGAGAAGAATTCATGGGGCCATCATACGAGAATGGATTTGCTTCAGACTTAGGTATGTAAATTGCAGCATTCCGTCCTTTGTCATGTACTCCAACGAACTAATGTTCCTTCAAGAACCTATCAAAAGCGAGATTGAATTGATCGTGAAGCCCTTTTCCGGTGGTGTCGAAATACATGGCGAGAATAATTTTGTCACAGACCCAGGTGGACATGAATATGTTGGACCACCCGCACCAGGCATAGACCAAGCATGGGATCTACTTCTAGAAGGTTTATATATTGGTTTAAAAGCCGAAAACATTCTTGCTTATGGCTACTTAGGGCTGAATCTTGATTTCAATCAACGGGAGATAGATCTGGCCGGCTCGACATTCCAATGGCCGGAGTCTGGCTTTTATTTCAGTGGCTTAGATGTGTACCACTCACTTCACTGTTTGGTGTGCCCAGTTATCCTGTCATCCCTCTTAAATGTACAGTTGCTAACGGAATCCTACCAGAACCGTCTCCGTCAAGCAATATACCCAGACTATTATACCATGGTTTTCGGCAGGCCCACTGATCCGTCGCGCGATAATCACATAGGTTTGTTCAAACGTATCCTTTGATTCTATGGTAATAACTGATCAGGATAGGCCATTGCGTCAACCATATCCGACAGGCCCTCCAATGTCATTCAGATCTTACGCCCATGGAATGGAGGCTAGATGGCTCAAAGATCATACTAAAGACAAACACCCGCCACACTTGTAGAAATTTTGACAAGATCCATGCTTGGGCAACTTCGCATCGGACGAAGTTTGAGGCCATTGCGAGTTGGAAGAACGGTAGTCTTATTATCGTAGATTAGACATACAGAGGAGGTTTGTTTTTATTTGTAGGCTTCATAACCGTATCTCAAGTAGAAATGCAGCGATCTGGACTTCATGACAGTACTACTCGGAGTGTCGTGAATGGTACCGCAACTCCGTGGCTAGTCAGATGACAATATATTTAGGTCGCTCAATATTTTTTTAGTAAGGCAGCTGCCTCCCTAATCTTTCCAATACCTGAAGAATCAAGAGCCCAAAATGGAAAACAATTCCGTATGTTGCTATGAACTTCCCCTACGAGTGATATAGCTTAGTCAGATGGACCCCTGCAGTTGAACGAGAGGCGACCTCAGTTACTCTAAACAACCTCACGCAAATGAGATATTGCGTGCTCTTGGAGATAGAATACTCCATAGAGAGCGGTCAAACTAACACTGACAATCTCCGTAGGTTGATTGGGATCGAGCAAGGTCACCGCCCGTAGCTGCTATCCGCGATCTGCCAGCGGAGACTCCACCTGTATTCAGCTTGATAAGAAAGGCCCGATTGATGTGATAGACAATCAATATCTGACGACCAATAGTAGTTGGAGTACTAGGATTCGCCCAGGAGAATACAGAGTCCCGCATTTTGCTGCGTGGTTCCACTGCAGACATATTTCTAAAATGGGTAAGTGACATGAGAAAGAGGCTTGGGAGAGGGAATCTAGAATGTTAATGTTAAATATTCGGCTGCTAGTCCCATAGAATTTTCTTTCAACAGGGGCTAGCAAGCTTGGTTTCATGCAGTCATCTGATAGAGGCGTTTTCAAGACGCAAGCCGCACCCAGACAACACTTCCACAACTTACAACAGCATTGGGTTGCCTCTTGTAGAAGCATATATCTCCTGCATCTGCATATACGGCTTACTAGGATGTAAGCACAGCTGCATGTCTCTTAGTTGTCACAAAAAATGGAAGAACAAGTTGACTTGAACTTTTCTGGGGGGTTTGCCAACCTCGCTGCTATCTGAAGAATCATTCTTCCCAAGCTAGTCACGTTTTTTTCTCCCCTTTCCATTAGTGATTTCTACACTCAGATTGATCTCTCCTATAATTAACTTCGAAAATGCTTTCAGCTACAAAATACGACGTCTTGGAAGAAGAGAGCGACGAAAGTTCGGCTGATATTCAATCAAAACTTATTCGAGAGAATGCAAGACTTCAAAGCAGACGCCAAAGGCTGTTGAGCTATTTACTATGGTACTCAGCTATTTCCACCACCATTATTCTCATTTTCTCGATTATTTTTCTCTCGGGAACCACCTCTAAGAATTTCACTACGATTGATCATGTTGTAAGTCACGCTTGAACAGAGTTTGAAATGGATCAAAAGCTAATGCGTCCAAGAAGTCTACCACGGCCCCAAATTGCCTAGACCGTCCCTACAGGGGCATCTTTGGAAGGAACCGTCAATATATGTCTCTTGACCATCGCTACGATATTCTCTGGGATGACATCGAGGACAATGGGAGAGATATACTTTTCCCTGACCCAGACGAGCAAGGAAAAGAGTTTCCTGCAGTGATTGCGATGTAGGGTCGTTCGCAAAGAACAAGGAAAGGACGATAATTGATATTCTATACTAGGTTCCACCAACTACATTGCCTTCAATCTTTCCGGCAAGCAATTCAACTTGGCCACGAAGGTACCGACCCCGGCTTTAATTGGCTTGACGAAGACATGCATTGGCCTCATTGTCTCGGTTATATGAGAGCGGTAAACAAATAGAATCGTTGCTTTTAAGCTGATCAACTTCTAATTCAAATTTCTAGACAATTTTGTGTTGGGCAGATGATACACTTAAGAAATGGTCGTTTTTAGACGATGGCACTCCAGGTGATATTGCAGAAGGCTACTTCGACGATAGGCAATGTGGCGATAATCGTAAATTGATCAAGACAATGCGAGATGCTGGGAAAGTAGTGCGGACTAGGCCCTTTCCTTAAGTGGAGATAGTCTGCAATAGGCTTTAGCGTCCGCCCAGGTGTACAACTACGCCCCCTTAGAATTAGAGAGAATTGGAGGCTAGATCGCTGTCAACTAAACGTTGTAACTCTCGACCTTCGATTACAAATATCAAAGCAGTTCAATGAGACTGAGGTTATTAAGCTCGAGGCGAGTTTACAGTGGCGCGCTTCTAAGATAATAAGTGTTGACTGAGTCAGCATGAATTCTTTCAAGTGAGACATACTCTCGATGTACACGCTTTTGCTCCTTGTGGCATTGTATGTCGTTTAAATATACGCCAACGTAACTATCCAAACCAAACCTAAGCTAACGACATCTCACACACCCCAAACTAATATGACTATACAAACAGTCTGAGACACTAAAATAGATTATCTTGATCCATACAGACGAAACGTTTAGTCGCTGGAGTGAGAGAGCTGGCAAATCCGTGTCGGGTACATGCATTAGAAGCCCCTGATCATTCATGCCGTAAGAGGAAACCTTTTGAATTTTTGCAATCGGCTCTGCACATGAGCTGAAAGTTTGTCACTGCAACTTTGCGACCTCTTACACGAAGGCTGCACATACGACTCAAAAATATAACGGCGGCCGATCCCTACAGGAATCTTATCTAAGGATGAGTTTGTGGCCCGCTGAACAGCCATCAGAGGGTATCCTGAGGCCTAAGGGCTTGACGTTATGTACCCAGTAGAGGCAGTGAGAAGCTTGCAGCACCCTGCTTTCGACGCCTGCATACGCAGATACGCAGTAAAAGCCGCTAGCGAGGTAGAACCGGGGTATCGCTCTTGCTTTGGACTGATGACTCGCGCTGACGATTTTTTACAAAATGGTTCATGGTGACCACCGCCTACTGTACCGAGGCCTTGAGCCCTGTATACTGCACGCGCCCCAGCCCTCACATTGCTGACTGCAGGAGCTTGCTTCAACACTTTTGACGATGCACATCACCAGGGTCAAAATAGACGACGACGAGCGACAAATTCGACAGCCCAGCTCTTTTCATCCATTGGCTCACGACTCCTTCTCCATTGACGGGGATAAAAAACCCAAGCTCTTTGCTCCCCTCCAAGTATTGCGCTAAATGGCTGCTCACTGGTGGATGATCATCATACAAATCATTTGTAGGGTAACGCCCTTAGTTGAGAATAGAGCAGGTAGAATTGCCTGTACCAAGTATCACGTATCCGTGAGCATGGGGACTCAATTGTGGAAGGTTTGGATGGCACGGCAAGCTTCTTGTCGAGGAGAAGTAAGCATTGCTTACGAAGTCACAATGAACTCTTGGATGGATTGTGCTGGCCACATCAGATGATCTAAACCCCAACAAAACCTTTCTGATGGAAAGCGCATTCGTTCATTGCTTACCCTGGTTCACGTTCTCTTCCCATGCGTTAAGTGCCCTGCTTACACGCACAGAACCGATGTCTAAACTCTACCCACTTCAAATTCAACACCAGATGGACAGACCGAATAACGAAGTTTCGTCAAAATGAAATCCAGCTCAGCAACGCCGGCATTCTTTTTGCAGGTGCTTTTAATCAGTTTCTCAATGTGTTTCATTCTCTACATCTCCGCCTGGAATCTTTTCTCGGGTAAAGCACAACATTCGTCTCCGGCGCCAACACACGTACAAACGGGGCAGGCGTATCACGAACCTCAAACCGGAGCTCATACACGCATAACGACTTGGCTCCCTAAAGACTACGAACTAGACGATACAGCCAAAAAGTGCGAAAGGATCTTTGGTTCTTCCTATATTACCTCGACGGCGGCTCGGAGAACATCGCACTGTCCCGTGTCGTCACCTTCACGCCTGGATTGCTTTCACGCTGCTAGGGAGCTGACGCCTCACGAGTGGCCTTTGGACACACTTTGCCTTGCTCGAGGTGTCCAGTTATCGCACAGTGCTGAAGGGGCTGCAAACAATACCTTCAGTATCCAGTGCCCTCTGGACGACGACTTCGGGGCTGGCCAGCAGGTCGACAGCATTCAAACACCAAAACCCTACTTTTTTGGGACTGGTGTAACGCAGCAACTTGCAAATTGGGCCAGCTCACGTTCTGCTAAGAAATGCTCATCTGCTAGCATTAAGGCAGAATGGATTGTCCTCGTACGAAGAGGTCTGACGACCGCTCTCTGGGACATCTTCATGGAGGTCATGCAAGCGATGATCAGCGTGGATATCTTGCGCACCGCTCTAGACGAGAGTGGAGAACCATACATGTCTGATGAGGACCTTTCTCAGGCTCAAATCGTCTTCGAAGATAATGAAACGTTGCCGTTCGAGGAATTGTGGCACTTGGTACTTCGTAATCACAAACCACCGGTCATGAAAAAGGATCTTGAGCCGGGATGCTACCATAACATCGTCTTGCCCCTACCCGGATCGTCATCGCCAATCTACACAGCGCTCTTAAATGGCGAGTTTCACCGCGCATGTCGCGATTCCTTCCTCGTGCGTGCATTGCGTCGTCGCGTGCTCAGCTACTATGGCTTCGCAGATGGGTCGGGTCCACTTCAATCCCCGGAGGACTTCCCGTCCCTGAATATCACCATCATTGGGAGGAAGAAGACTCGAATGATCTGGGATTTAGAATCTATGGTCGACGCCGTCCGAACACAGCACCCGGCCCATACCGTGAACATAGTTGACTTCGAGGAGCTTACACTTCGAGAACAGGTGCAGCTGGTCTCGGAAACCGACATCCTTGTCGGCGTACACGGATCCAGCCTGACGCACGCTCATCTTCCGCCGTGATAGAGCTCATGCCGCCGCTGTCTACTGGGAAACTCGGGTACGTAGCTCAATTGAGCGGAGCCACTTACTTCGAGAAGCGGACGCTCTGGCCTGAGGTCTGGAATCAGACTGTGAATGGCGTTCCTCTGTCTGCCAACTGGCAGCCCCCAGCATTCGACCTGACAGGGAAATCTCGCGGCTATGTATATTTGCACCAGCAAGACTTCGCTGGGCTCATTGATGCGGCCGTGAGAAGCCTTTGGCACGAGCCTGGAAAGCCGTTCAAAGTTAACTGCATTTCTAATGAGTGTCGATATACGGCCATTGGATGATTAAACCTTTCTGTAATCACCCTCAGGTAATTGATATGTCCAACGGCTAGAGCCTGGACGCTTTGCGTAAATAAATAGTCAATTTCGACAATGAACATAATTCAGAATACACGAGGATATGCGGAGTGATACAGCTCCACGCAATGATGTGACAATTGTTGGCCTAAGAGGCTCTATGAACTCCGCTCTGGAAATGCCGAAACAGAAACGACATCGCAGCCACCAACGCCAACCAAATTTCAAGGTTCGAAACGTGTTATACGGTCAGGGAAGATAAAGAAGTGGCTATCAGGGACCCCATTCCATTGTTGGAGCGGTGTAGAAGATGGCATAGGGCCTTCACCGCAACTGCGAGCCTAGCTGCAGCAAAGTAATTCTCGCCGAGTTTCTCCTGAAGAAGGGCGAAATAATAATGAAAGATCTTCGAGACTTCCATGGAAGCTGGGAGGAGCAGTCTCAAACTTTTGTACCCATACATTTTCAGCCTGGATTTTGTTCAACCAGGGTAGCCCAATTGCTCGTGCAAGTTAGGCCGAAGTGATAGATGGGGAAACTGTCCCTTTACGGTGTCTGCGTCTAGAGAGGCGAATCTGAGTATTGGTAATATTCGGCAATTGCAGCTCCTGATAGTCTCTGGCATTGCCTATAGCTCTTTTCATCTTCCGGGAAAAGGGACGGAAGTGTTGGCTTCCAATTGTGCAGTTGGGCTATCTAATCTCACGCTAGAGCTTGCTCTACTCAGGTGATTGCAGTGGATAACTAGAGTGCTGCTGTATGGGTTGGTTCCAAGAGTTGCTCCTGGTGAGGTAGATGCTTCTCTGAAGTCCTTTGTGTTTCTTCAGGGTATCGAGATCTCGAGTTTGAGTCCTCTTTGACGCTTTCTGACCTATGAAGTAACTGCAAAAAGTTGTTGGGATAACAACTAGATTGGCGGTCCTTTGTATCTTCCCTCACAACATTTCGGGGGAGTTTCGGTGATCACGGACCGGTTGGGGATGGAAGCGAAGGAGAAGCCGGTTGGAAAGCCTTCCAGGTCTGGGCGATCGTAGCGCCTGTTGATGCAAGCGCGAGAAGAAAGAGGATTCCACTGATTCTACAAAGAAATTTAGCCAATTTCCTACGAATAAGCGATTGCTGAAGACGGGCACATAGTGAAAATGAGAGGAGGGTGAGAATGCACTCACGCTGCCGGAACCCAGACATATGGCTGGGTTTTATCATGCCATAGCAATGCCCACCAACTCTCTGGCTGGGTACTATCAAGATGACTCTTCAGATCCAGAATACGTGGCCAGAGATGCACGAATTTGTCTCTGGCCCACACAGTGTCTTTCTCGTTGTATCTTATTGCCAATTCCTCAAGTGTCTGATCATCCCCTGCCTTGAAGTCTCGATCGCTTTTGACGGCTTGTTTGAAATAAATGCGGCCTTTGCGGTTGCTGCTGAAGAGGAGCCAGTACGAACGGCGGATTTCATCGGTGTACTGGGCGGGTATGTACTCTCTGTATAACAGAGTAAGCATTGGCACAAGTTTAGACGTGGGACGAGACGAAGAACAGAAATATCGACTTACTGGAATGCTTTCACAGCGGGCTCTGAGGCAAAGGCTTGTTGCACTTCAAACAAGCAAGGTAGACCGAAAAGATACAAATACCTCTCCTCCTCATCGATCACGAGATGTTGACTGATATCTGTTGTCCATTTGACCTTCAATCTTCCGAATTTGACGAGCTGGTGCACATTTAGAGCTGACGCATTGATGCTCTTCAGCGGATCCGTGTATGTTCCTGCAGGAGGGATGAGCCTTCCATTCTGGACCAGTTCTTTGGCACTTATATGCCCGGTACGGATATCTTCTTCAGTTCGTGCCGGCTCCTGCTCTGATGGTGTATTGAGATCGGCCACACAACTCCGGATCGTTTGCTGTGTCTCTTCAACCTTATCCAAGGCTCTGTACAGGATGCTAACGGTCAACCAGTAGGAAAGACACGCCAAAGCCAAATCCCGCATAAATTTGCCGCCTTTCTCTTTTGGATGTTCCGGTTGGGAAGCCTCGACAAAGTCTGCGATTTGCGCATTGGGATTGTCGGAGAAGTATTTGACAGTCTTTTCAAACCAGTCGATTGTATCGAGTTGGGTCGTTTGATCGTGAGCTAGGTGACGATAAAGGAACTTCGTATAAGGTTCGAGTCGGGTCACTATCTTATGGCCGTTTGGAAGCGGCTCCTCCGTGCGGTTCCTTCCAGTGATAATGTTCGCCAGCCGGACCAGGTGTTCATCCGTTGCATCTTTTGGCAGAGGACCAGGCGCCATCAGGTCGTTGCGTAATGTGATGAGACTTCGCGATAATTATCTTGGGAACCTGCCCAGCTTGGGGTCTGTTGAGGTTCGATGTTGGAATTATAGAATGCCTGGCTCTGGTGGACTGATGAGGTTGGCGTGCGAGGTGAGCGCGTGGCATGACAAAGCCTCAGCAAAGAGTCATTTCCCAGCCTTGCGGCTTTGTTATTCACAGCCACGAGACACGCCGCCTTCGATGGTGCTGTGCAAGCTTCAACAGTTCACCGAGTCAGCCCATGCGAGCTATTGTTCTGCGGGGAGTCACAGGGCTTGTTCCGGGCTCCAATGCAGGGGCTGTGGAAGCCACAGAATGCAGCATCTGGCTATTGATTGGGGCGTCCAGCGGCGGCCAGTCACCGTGCAACCCCAGCCTCCCTGGGCTCCTGTTTTACAGTATTGGAATAGAGCCTTGTTTCTTTTTCATTCAAGACATTGTGGCAAGACCGTCTTCTTCTTGAGCCGCAGCGCGGCAGCAGTCATGCCTGGCACAAAACCGGGGCCGAGTAGCCTTGCAACGGAAAGCCCAGCCCAACAACTTCCAGCTCCATTGGACGTGCGAAGCATACTTTTGCCATTTTCACTGTTCCACTCCGAAAACCTGAGTGCAAGACCCCTTTGTTTTTGTTATATACTGCTGCGTCCAGCACAAAAACCCTTTGTCACATTTCTTCATGGCCTCGGCCCGCAATATGCTGAAGTTGAGCTCAGTCCTGTCTGACGAAGGCCTGGAGAGTTGGTCGCATGTTTCCGAGGATACCAAGCAATATCTATCCCAAGTGCCTTGGATTCGGGAGAAGGTGCAAGGTCAGGACAAAGATACACAGGCTCTTCAAGGTGCTGGAGTTTGGTCAACATCGCCAACTCTAGATTCTACGCCCGCGGATCCCCAAAGTGATGACGCGGGTTCCATCAACCTGGAAGCAGGCATCCCCGACTTTTCATTGCGCAGAACTGACAGCAGTGGGCCGGCTAAGAAGCCCATCTCCGAGGTCCTCGACGATGTTAGAGATAAACTGAAGTCTATCAAGGTTTGTGATCAGTTACTTTGGCTCGACTCGATATAGCTAACTTTTTGGGTGCAGGAAAGTTACAAAGTTCAAAGGTCAGCAACGTTTCCTGGGCTTGGCCTTTTAGGTCCAGGGTCACAAACAGGACTTGATGGGTCCCTCGCGAACTCCACTCCAGTCCAGCCGTCGACAGCGTCTCCGGAAACCACATCCTCGAGGACTTTTGTACCCAAGAAACCCCCTACAGCAACGAAAGACTCTACAACATCTGCGGGGCAGACGAAGGATCTCCAAAAAAGTCAGCGAAGACCCAAGAAAAACCGACTCAGTCAGCTTTCCTCGCTGCGGCACGGCGATTCTCAGAGTAGTTTGGATAGTCAGTTGCTGGAGATACAATTGTTTCCTGGTGAGATAGCGACGGAAGCGAACAAGGAAGAGATTAAGAGAAAGCTTCCAAGATCTATTCGAGCGCGATGCACCTACAAAGATGGCTATTGGTGGTACGATGGAGATCCAGGAGATCTTTCGGGACTCACCAAGGATGGGAAATCAGAAAGAGTAAGGGCGGGGGTAGGAGACTCATCGAAAGACTCTCAACCCATCATCCAGAAAGGCAATGTCACGATAGCTGGACGCCCACTTCTCATTGAACGGTGTTTCCAGAAGCATAAGGAAACCTGGACCTGCGAGCCCGATGCGAACATCATGAAGGATACGCCAATACCACTTATCAAGGACGGCGAAACTGTTGTAGTCCATCCGCAGTCCATTCCAAAGCCCCCGAATTTCAAATGGAAGGAGGAAGACCCGATCAAAAGGGCCATCGACCCTAGGACGTACTCGCCGGCTGATCTCCTCGATATCGCTAACATAGTGTGGCCTCATGAGTTTTGTTTATGGCTGGATGGCACTTTGCAAATCATGTTGAACAAGAAGGAGTTAAAGAAGAGTTTGAGAATGATCTCCTTCCCCAGAAAGATCGGAGGCCTGAATGTATCATTCTCGGAGGCATTCGCAGCGAGTACACAACCACGACCACCTCGATTTCGCTTCTCTAAAGTTGCCTCGAATTCGGTCTCGTCTCTCCGGTCGTCAAAAAGTCAATCTTCACCTCGAAATTCTCAATCTTTGGAACCAATAAATAAAGCTAGCGTGGGAGACTCCTCAACAAGCCCCCAACCATCCAGCATCAATGGAAATGCAGCAGCTACGGCAAATGGCTCTCGGAAGGAAGGAAAAGCCGATCAGGCGAACATCCAACAGTTGATAGCCGCCCAATCGTCAGCCAGTATGAACGGGAACGCCAGCTATCCTAGACTCATTGTTGCTACAACCCCAGGAGATCCCCGAGCAACAAAACCTCATAAACCATGCGAGGTCGTCGTCGGAGAGACATTTGATCTTGGAGTACCTTGCTTTGTTGGAGTCAAGATTCGTGATAATGCCGGCAGTGTAAGGATTACTGTCCCCACGTCCGCAGCACTAAGCGCAGCTTGCAAAGCCCGAAAAAAGCATGACGTCCTTCCCCGGATAATAGAACATTTCAAAGATCCCCTTGGAAAGACATTCATTGGCGTGATAGGTCTTCATGTGTGGATGAAAGCAGATCCACATCACAAGGTAGGCACTAAGGGGGAGGAACAATTTCCAGATCCCACTATCTACCTAGACTTGGCAAGAAGCTAATATGACTCTGACTAGATCGGCACCATTACACGATGTTTTGACACAGAAAACGGCTCACTATACAAACACAGCCGTCATCCTGACGACTTCTTATACGACATATGTCTTGTCGAGCCCGCAGCCTCGAACTCCTTTGACGACATCACCTCCCCATCCCGGAAATGGTGGACTAAAGTCAACGAGACTGAAGCTTACGCCATTGTTCAAAACACCAAGTTGCAAATTGTTTGTCCACCAGCACACAACATCCGCTCCCCAGCGAACGCGATAGACGGCAAATCGCAACGAGCTTTTGCCTTCTCCCTTCCCGATGAGCCTTCGAATGCTTCGTATCAAGGCTTGCGTGTCGTTCTGCACCGCGACCGTGGGCCACGGGTCAAGACCAACCATGGAGTGCGCAAAGTCCCACCCTTGGTACTGCAGAAAAGCACTCTGTACCGCTTTATCGGTCCAGTTGAGAGCTGGGACAGGTTTCGTGGGGCCGCAGTTGTGCAGGTGGGGGATAAAGGAAAGTGGGAGAGTGTAGTTGGTTTGCATAGTTTCGAGTATGTGGGCTTGGGTAGTGACGCACACGACATACCTTGGGATGGAATTAAGAGGGGGTTTTTAGACGGGAGCCTAACTTTCTGGGGGTGTAGACATTTACCTGAGGAGCTGACTGACATGGAGCTGTGTGACTAGACTTTGGGATGGAAGCTAAAGTTCTGCTACTTGTACATATATATCAATATACAGGCTTCAAGTGACCTAAATTAGTCCCCTAGGAGTTTCAAAACAGCTCCTTAATACATACTCAGGTTCTCAGGCGCTGCTCGGGTCGTGATCAGGTCAGGCTCTGCTCAGGCTGCTCACCCTCTGCTCAGGCAAAAGCGGCCGCTGCTCAGGTCCGCAGACTAAATGGAATCAGCGCAGAAAAATTCAATCTTGAGGATATGGGGCTTTCTACCGCTTAACGGAGGTTGAATGTTTGCAAACGAGAAACCCCCGTGTCCAGATCGGTCATCGCCTCTCCATGCATACAACCATGCAGATACACGGCACCAAATGATTTTGCGGTCAGTGGATCCTCAGAATCTGGGTTCGGTGTTGCGTTTAAGATCATCGGCATTCGGCATCCAGGTACTATGTATATGTTTTGTTGAGTACCCACAAACCTGAAATAGTTGAGTTATTAGTACATTCCGGACACAAAGAAACTTGAGGACGCGACAATTGAGAGGACACCCCCCCCCCCCACCAAAAAAACCCCCCAACAGAAGGAGTGCAAGAGACTCGAGGAATACATACCGTGACATGGTCCCAAACCTGCCTTTCTCTGTGACAAAAAGCTTGCGAGCACCAAGGTTGGCGCGCCGAAAAGCCTTAACATACGGCTCCACGTAAGCCCAAGCCCGCTCATTAACGCTTTCTTCTGGCCTATTAAACTCGAAGTCTGCCGGAACAAAGGCAGGGCCATGAATCAGAACAGCAAACATGGAAGACCACTCTGGCGAAGCTGGCGTGCCTTCAGCTGTGAGATTATGTGTCAAGGTTCGCAAGAATGCTTCTCTCTTGTCCTCTTCCGCAACTCCTTCTGCTCCCGCTATTGGCATGATCTCTGTGTGAAGGGCTTTTATGTGTTGAACTAGTGCGTAGTCGGATCTTTCAGGTACCCACGATTCCCCACTTTCCAATGTCTGTTCTCTTAACTTTGCTCTTAACTGGGACAGAAAACCTTGCAGACTTTCGTTGGGTGGAACAAGAGCAAGATTGAAAGCCCAGCGGATCTTGTCAACTTTGAAGGCCTCAATCTGAAGCATTAGGTGGGGCACGGTCAATGTTTCCCAATAGCGCTTGCGAGAAGTGAAGAATTTGGTTTGCGGTGATGCACGACGATCACCTGAGGCGTGAAAGGAGGCAAACCCGCTGTTGTACAACATCTGACTATCCTGCGAAACATACTTAAATGGTGATGTCCAGCTTACGAAAAGATTGGATGTTAGCAGATTTCTGCCCTGAGAGCCATTGACACTGTGCCAATGAAGGAGATCCCGCAGATGCCCCAGTCCTTAAATAGTGTTCAGGTTGTGCTTGGGAGAATTAGCTTACTAAAAATCGAGTGCCCAGGTGTATATTCCCCCTATAGAGGCTTGACTCATCGCATGAAAAAAAACTGGATTTCGTCCAGAAAACGCGAGAAAATCCAGGTTGCCCCAAGTCTCTAGAAGAAATCTCAAGGTCTGTAAGTATGCAGACCAAGTCGACAGTGTATAGTTGACAGGCAGCGAAGGCGCTCGACAATCTCCAGCCAGACTTCCAACAGCATAAATTTTATCCCGTGGATCGGTTGCCAATGCTAAGCGATGCATCGCAAGCAGTTCGATGAGCCCTTTCCGCTGTGCGTTTGTTGAAATTGCTTCGCGGGTGGTATTTAGAGCAAGTATCAAAATATCTCTATCGTCCTTGTTGGTTCC
>Ga0302140_10006867_pt1 | contig 14268 bp, 12 predicted proteins | sample I_Bog_E1_1_FD_202095 | JGI IMG/M metagenome (GOLD analysis project Ga0302140, IMG submission 202095) | Peat permafrost microbial communities from Stordalen Mire near Abisko, Sweden - I_Bog_E1_1 | ecosystem: Environmental > Terrestrial > Soil > Wetlands > Peat | place: Sweden: Abisko, Stordalen...
TTTTATCATTGTATTTCTCATCGTCTTTATAACCTTTTTGCCAATTTAGAAGAAAATTTTTATTGGAATTACTAAATGAGCTTGAATTCATCATCATTGTCATGCCACCAGGTCCTTGGAATTTGGAAAGTAATTCCTTAAGCTTGTCGTTTTCTCCCTGTAACTCTCTAATCATTTTATCCTGTTCACTTTCATTGACCACCGCACAATTCTTAATTTTTTTCGCCTGATCAGCATATCGTAAAGTCGACAAAGTTTCATCATAATTATTTGAAGCAGGTGACAAAGCGCATATCATCAAAGTTTTTGAATTTCCTCCCAAAGCATTTTGCAAAATTCTAGTCAACACTGAATCTCTATAAGGAATTACAATGTTTTTCCCTTTCCCTGTTGCTCTTTCAGCAAGATTAGATATGACAATTCCAAGCACAGTCAAAGATTTATTAATTGAGCATCCTATTATTTAGTGTTAATGGACATTTTAAAGGAAATTTAATTCTTACCTTCTTTCATTCGGTCACCAGTTGCCCCTGTCTTGCTCAATTTTTCACTACCAGCAAGATCCACAAGATAAATGATCGATAGTTTCTCTGTTTTTCTCCCATTAAGTGTTTCAATCTGTTTGAATTCGATGGTAATAATTGTATGAGCTCTACTACTGCATGCGTTCATCAACGTACTTCCTATGGTTCGATTTCTGTTCCCTACATCAGTCAAATGAACAATCCCTTCATAACTATCAACAGGATGTTTTGATAAATCCTCAACAAAAACACCATGAGTTTTGTGCTCTCTCACTTTCAACCCGCCTTGGGGTCTTTTGTTGATGGCGACTAACAAATCTTGGATTTTTTCGTTATAGATCTCCAACATGGAAAATTGAATTTCAAAACTTTTGTTTACATCATTATTACTTTTGACTCTTTTGAAAATCTCCTCGCAAGATATGGGCACGATCCCTTTGTTGGGCCCATACCCCACCATAGAATAGCTTTTTCCTGATCCAGTTTGCCCATAAGCGAATAAACAACAATGGTAACCACTCCAAGCATTTGCCAAAACTTCCTCTCCAACACAATCGAACACTTTTTGTTGATCAGCATATTTGTCGGAGGTAGCAACATATAGTCCTTCTTCGGTGGTTTTGAATTCATCATGGGACCAAAAACTATAGTCGAAAGTAAAATCTCTGGTATTTCCAGTGGATGGGTCCCTTAAAGTTGTGGTGTTGCCTTGCATCTGAACACAATTGTCACCCTTCAACTCGATTTCACGATTGTTGAAAGGACGAACACGAACGGCGACTTTCACACTCATTGAAAGATGGGAGGAGGAGATAATTTATTGCTTTGGAATTAATTTTTTTGAAAAACAAACAAAAATAGTCAAATTAAAAAAAAATTTAAAAGAATATGTTAGTTTCTATGATTTTTTTGTTCAGTTTTACCTCCAGTCCTCTTTTAAATTATAATTTTTTTTTTTAATTACCAACAGAACGCCTAATATGAAAAAACCAATGGCATTTTTAAAAAATTATGAGTTAAATCCATTTTTTTTAAATATTATGATAGTTTTAAAGAAAACTTGTTAATGTGGAATTATTTATTTTTTTTTCGTTTTGGGAACTTGCTTTTCGATTTGTTGAGGAGCAATTTTTTTTTCTTTTTCTTCTAAAATTTCGTTTTCATCCCAGAATTTTATCAAGACCATCATGCAAGAAATTATCACCAAAACCATGGCCATGTACATCATTTGGTTTTCAACATCCTTGAGTTCGTTCTAAAAAAGCTTAAAGCAAATTTAAAAAAGATATTTTTTACAAAATATGAGAGCAACCAATGAAAATGGGTACTAAATGGGGGGGATTTCGTCCAAGAGAAATTTTTTAAACAATACATTCCCTTCAAAACACCGAGAGCTAAAAGAAGATAGATTGGACAAATCACTAAAGCCAGTGAGGAGATTCCCAAAAATCGCAAAATCCCAGAATGTTGAAAGATTTTCATTTTTTTTTTAAACTTATTAATTCAAAAGTTTATAAATTTTCTTTAAAAGAACAAATAATAATATATGTCTAGAATTTTTTTATTATAAAACAGGTTTTTCATAAATAAGATGTGCATTAACACATAGAGAATTTGGTGATTTAAGTCTTCTTTTTAACTGAACTCAGGTCTAATTTAAATTTATTGGGAATTTTCATTTTGAAATTTGTTGCAAGTTTTTTCTCTTTTTCGTTGGAAATTGATGCTTTTTTTCGATTCCTATAAATATGAGAATTATCTAAATCTTTGTTCTCTTGGACTGATATCGTATGGCCATTCTGTGATAAATTGATGCTATCTTTCCTATTTCGATATTTATCAAGATCAATGTAATTCGAAGAAGGTATGAAGGGAAAATCATTTCTTTTGAGTTGTTCATTGAAAATTTCTGGTGTTTGTTTTGAGGAACAAGAATCTCTTTTTGGTGGAAAGTGTGTGAAAAGTTTGCTTTTCTCCTTTTTTTCAGCCACATATTTGCCTATGAGATAAGTAAGAAGTTATTCATATGATTCAAATATTTTACTTTTGTAAAATTGTAACTCATTTTTTAAATCTTTAAACATTTTTTCTTTTTCCTGCATTTTTTCTTTATGCATATTTGATAAATTGAGAAACTAAGAAAAAATCACTTTTTCAGTTTTTAAATAAAAAAAATACCTCTGCTTTAAAGAAATAATTCTCCTTCAATAAAATTGTTTGTTGTAAGTCATTTGTGTGACAGTCATTTGTGCCACACGATGAAGAGTAGTCCTTTTTGACCAGGAATTTCTTTAATTTTTTAACAGTGCTCCTCACTGACGAAATTGAGGTCTTCAAATTGAAAAGTTCTTTGGCCTAACAACATATTTTATGAAACTTAATAAAAGAAAATTCTAATTTACTGTTGATTCATTCATATTTGTTTTGAGAACCAAATCTTCGAACTTTTTTGTAATTTCACCAACAATTTCTTCTTTCATCATAAATATCGATTTTAATACTACAGTCAAGAAATCAGCTGAGTCAGAATAAATCTAACATGAATGAAATTATTAAAACAAGAAAAAAATATTACATCATTTTTTTCTTGAATTTCCTCATTTGGCTGAAATAATGCTGGATCTGAGTTTTCAAAGTTAACAAAACTCCCTGATTCTTTCAGGTGCTTATTCCAGTGTCCCGAAAAAGCATAAATCGGAGGAATGGAAGTTTTTTTGTTCTCCATAAATGCTATTGACTCATTGAGGTTTTCCTCATAGCGAACATTTTCCTTCGGAATTGAAGTGGAAATATTTTTTAAATTTTCTATAAGACAAATCATGATACTATTAGAGAAAATGTTGATCAACCTGAGAGTGTTGTGCTTTTGTTGGACATTTGGGTAATAGCTTTACTTTAAAAGAAATTAATTATTAATAACAAAAAAAAAATATTATTTTTTTAATAAATGATTCATTTTTTGTTTTGTTTTGGGGACGGCCTACATGCTAGCCAAAAAATTCAAAAAAAAATCCAAAATTTATTATTGATGAATGATTGCTAAATTTTTTCAAACGATTATTTATTTTTCCAAATAAGAATTTAACGCTAATTCATAATAATTTAGATAAAAAAAAAAATTTCCTATGTCTTTTGCTCAGAAAAAGACGATTCGAAATTTGAACAGTTCTTTGGATAAAAAACAAAACAGCGCAAACTCTTTAACACAAAGTCGGACTTTCTTCACAAAAAATTGTCAAAATAGGTCAAATTTAGGCCTAATTGAATCTCCTGAGCCTCCTCTAATTAGACTTGAAAGGATTGAAAATAACCTCGCAAAAATCTGCAATCAAAATGAGGTCTTAATGCCATTGTTAAATATGACAAGCTCTTTACCCATATTTTCAAAAACTGAAAAAGATGTGAAAGAATTACAAAAGAAAATCGCTGAAAATGAAAGATCCTTATTATATTTTGAAGAAGGACTGGACAGATATAAGGAATATTTCGAAGATTCAAAGTATAAATTTGAAGTGCTCTCAGAGGAAAAAGTGATTGACAATCAGCAGCTGGAAAGACAAATAAAAATAACCAATAACCATTTAAACGCTTTGCACAGCAATTTGAAAGATGTAGAAAATACAGTCGTGAATCTCCAAACTTTGTTGGATAAAAAATTTAACGAAGAAACAAAAGCAATTAAAGAAACAGTAGAATCCAAATTAAAGAAAAGCAAGAAAGAAATACAATCTTCTCTGAAAGAATCGGAAACCAGAATTAATCAATTTTTTAAGGAACATGAAGAAAATCTGAAGAAATATAATTTATTCAAAGTTTTTTTTCATAATTATTTTTTTATTATTATTTGATTTTATTTTTCCTTTTTGTAGGCTCCCAATAAAGCTTTAAATGATAGAGAAGAATTGATTGAAGGTAGTTTTTAATATATCATAAAAATCAAAAAAATTATAGATATTCAAACAAATATTCAATCTATAATGGAAAATGATGTTGAAAATTTACGGGCTTATTATCAAAGAGATTTGAACAATCTATATCGAGTTCTAGATTTATTATTATGGTAAAAAAAATTGTTTTAGGAAATTGGAATAATTCGATGTGAATTCGATCTTATTTATGAAAAGAGAAGAAACGAAAAAATAAATTCGCATATGAGTCAAACCCCGAAAGACGTCACTTTTGTGGAAAGAAAAATGAAATTAAATAATATTCAGGAAACAATATTATTAAGTTTCTTTAAATTCATACCATTTTTTCTTTATTATTTTATAAAAGAGGAGGTGGAAGAATTCAATAATGATAATAATCAAAGGATGCTTTATGAAATTAATTCTTTTGAAGAGAAATTGGATTTCTTATACAACAACATTTTAAACATACAAACCAAAACAAGGGGTCAATTTATTTGATATTTTGAATAAATGACGAAACTGTGTATTTTTTAAGATGAAGCGGTTTCTTTACTTCAAGAACTGGAGTTTTTAGATGATAGAAATGTGGATCTGAAACATCAACTAGAGGGAGCGTAAAAACTATAATAAATAAAATAAAAATAAATGATTTTAAAGCAAAAAGAAGTTTTACTTCGATAGTAAACATATTGATGATAAAATGGAAAAAATACTGGAGATCAAGGAGTATTTTAATTGTTTAAATCATCTAAAAAAAAACAACTAATAGAAATATATCACAATCTATGGAAAAATATCAGAAAAATCAAAGAATAATCAGTTTTGAATGCAATAAAGTCAATATATTTTCAGAAAATGTAAATTTATTTTAAAAAACATGAGAATTTGTTTTTCCTAGATTCAAAAAATAAAAGACAATGTAAATAAAAATTTTGACAAATGCAAAGAAAAAATGGAAAAACTGGAGGAGAAGTTTAAAAAAAACAAGTCTTTGTTAAAGCAATCAACGTTTTTATAACAAAATAAATTTTGGAAAAATTTTCGTAAAAACTTTAACAAAAAAAAAATTATTTATTGATTCTGTCTTTTTCTATTTCAAATAATAAAAAGGATTCTAGTTTTTTTAACAATTTTTATAAAATAAAAATCCCCTTCAATAAAGTTATTTCTTTTGACGAGTCAAATGTTCACCGAAAATTTAAAAAGTGAATTTTTTCTTTTTATAATAACTTTAATACAATGAATTTATTAGATCCTGAAAAACCAACGATGTTGAGCGTAATGCAAAAAAAACAAAGAGCCCTTGAATTTCAAAAAAATGAAAGGTTTCAAAGATTTTATTTATATTATGGAAAAAAAATTAAAGGCTGAACATCCTCAAGAAAAAAAGAGATTTTTTCCTTAATTCCATAGAGCTGGATACAACAGTTAAAGTCGAAGAAATTTCTGATGACAATTTTAATGAAGAATTTTCAAATGTTCTGAAAAATCCAAATTATGTTCATATTTTCCCCTTTATCAGGAGAATGCAAGTAAAAACTTCAGAGAGACTATTTGGCCTTGAGAGATTTTTGGAATGCGATCAACTCATGATAAAAATATTGCTTGACTTTTTATCAAAGGAAGATTTACCGATAATGCAATATTACATATGTTGGATTCTTTCCAATTTATTGGCCTCAGAAAATTCCATTCCTTTTGATAGGATTCTATATGATAATGGGGCGTTGGATATTTTATTGAAAATAATCACAACCAACAATAATAAAAGCGAAGATTTGTATATCCAAATAATATGGGTGTTGGGGAATTTCTTCGCTTCGGAAAATATACCTTTTGAAGAAATAACTTCAAAGATATACCCTTTGTGCAAAATAATTATAAACAACATAAATGTCGAAAACGAAGAAATGTCAATTTGGACAGTTGCCAATATGTTGAAGGGAAATGTCCCAATAAAGGAAACTGAATTTAACGAGTTGCTGATGGTTTTTCTCAATATCTTATATAAAAATGAAAATGATAATGTAGCTTTAGATATCTATTCCTTAATTTCGAAATACATTTGTAAGGAATTTTCTTTTGATTTTTTAAAAATGATTTTTCTTAGATGAATACAAATCAACATTGGAAATTTTAATGAAATATGATGATCATAAATTCTTCTATTTTATAATTGAAAAGTAAGAATATAAATAAATCATTTTAAATCTAACATAATTTTAAGATTGCATCTTCCTCATATCAACAAAAAAGACATCATATTAAAATGCTTTATTTGCGAAATTTTAGAAACACTTTCACAGCATGTGGTTGTATATGAGGTATATATATTAATTTTTCTTATTAATATGTTTAATTTCTTTCTTAATAACAAGTCGATTTGGACCAAAAAAATAGTTGCTGAATCGCTTCTCACAAATATTAATGAAAAAAATAATAACTCTGTCATTCAAAAAATCTTTTGGATTATTTTTAATCTTTTAAGCTCTCCCTTGTTTTTAGATTTCTTCATTAGTTTAAAAAATTTTCATCAAAACATCGTGGATTTTGTTTTCAGGCGGACTGATTTTGCAGATGATGCTTTAAGAATATTTGTTGTGATTAGTAGAAAAGCTAATTACTATCAATTAACATTTCTCGAAAATGATGCCAAATTAATAGAATTATTCACCTTTGTAATCAAAGAGATTAGAGAGACCAAGCTCTTGAAACTTGCTTTAGAGGGACTTTATAATGTTTTTCTTTCTGAAAATCAAGAAGTAAAGGAGAATTTCACTTTAAGAAACTTTGTTTTGAAATTTGAAAGCTTAAACGGTGAAAACGCCTTGATAGAATTGCAACATTATAATAATAGTGATGTTTATAATCTTGTATTTATGATTTTTGACGATTTTATTCAAATAAATCAAAATTAAAACACATTCTTAATAAATTTTGAAGTTCTTAAAAAAAAAATCATAAAAAACCTAAAGCTTTTCTAAATATTTATCAAAATATTTTCTTTTTTACCTAATTCTTTTTTTTTTAAGTAAAAATATTTAGAGAAAAGTCATCTTTATGAAATTTGCATCTTTGCATTTATTTTTCTAAAATATATTCAAATGCGTTGCTAAATTCAGAACTATGGGGCTCTGAATTGTTTTTAGCTTTACATTGAAATCCACATACATGTCTTTATCGAGTTATTGAGTTATTTTTTGTTTAATGGGGAATAATAAAGTTTCGAAGCAAGATATCCTTAGGGATATGAGTTTATGCTTTTGAATTGCATTTTTAAATAAGTTGTAATCAAAGAAAAGCTCAGAATTTTTTTTATTTTTTGATGCAACATCCAAAATTAATTAAAAAAAAAATTAATCAAATGTGATCGTTAAATTTCAAAGCAGAAATCCTAAAATTTGTTATTTTTTAATCAATCAATAAATTTAGTCAAATTTGTTCGTTAATAAATTTGTTCGTTAATTTTAAGAAAACCTAAACACCAATATGAAAGAATATGTAAACCCCTTTAGTTTGAAAGATTTAATTATATTTAATATTTAGCGAGAACTACTTGAAGAAAAAGATGAAAACCAAACTGCCAAAACAAATGGTTAGTTAACAGTCATTTATGTAAAAAATAAAATCCATTTTATTTTTAGATATTGTTCCAAAGAAGAGCAAAGAAAATGAAGACAGTGGTAAATAAATATAGAAATAATGCGTCCTGAGATTTTTTTCACAGATGTCAGGAAAAATGATCAGAAAAAAGACATTTCTCTGGCAATAAAAATACCTACAAAAAAAAACACTGCAAATGCAAATCAAGAGAACGATAAAAACTTTTCTTTTGCAGAGCAAAAAATGAATGAGTCCTCTTTTTTCTTTTAAAAATAATATTGATTTCCCCCTAGACCAGACTCAATCGCTAAGGAATTAACAAGCAAAATTCAATTTAGCGCGCTTATTAAATCCAAAATGTAGATGAAATTTAAAAATATCATTTGTTAATAAATAAAAATTCATAGGCAGTTCTCTAAAAATAAAAAAGTCTATTCTGATACCTTTTTCGCAAGTAGGAAATTTAACCTCGAATTAATTTTTAATATTTTCAATTCTATAAAAAGAATATGCATTGAATCGACTTGCAATCAGCGATATTATTTCTATCAATATAGACGAATATAAAGCCTATCTTGAAGAATCCTCTGAAAAAAACGGAAAAGTAGGGAAACTCACTAAGAAAATCCATATCTATCTTGAATGGTACCTCCATAAAAACATCTCAGACATCCTTTCGAACCAAATGTTCCATGAATGTTTCTATGTCCTTGAACGAATTCAATTTTCCCCAGATGTTACGAAACTTGCATATTCAACTTTTGATCATTGCATCAGAATCGACAATTTAAACAGTGAGGGCAAATTTGAGCAAAATGATTTGATTTTCAAGTATCATACAAAAAAAATTATTAAAATAGAGTTTTCCAATGACGGGACTAAATTGGTCACATTGGGCATGGATAAAAACCTAATATTTTGGGATATAAAGGAACAAACATTCCTTTCGAAGATTAAGCCAGAAAATGCGAATTTCCGATGCGTGCGATTCTCAAATAGTGATAAGTTATTCGCAGCAGGAACAGATGATAGTTTGTTGATGGTTTGGACATTAAATTTCGATGATAGGAAGAATACTTTACTGCATTTGTTCCAAGATCATAAAAAAGCCGTAACAGCCCTGGATTTTTCCAGTGATGACAACTATTTATGCAGTGGTAGCGAAGATAAAACGATATTGATGCATCAGGTGAAGTCAGGAGAACTATTGCATTGTTTCCAGGAGCATTATGACACCATTACAAGTCTGAGATTTTCTCCAATTTCCAATACTTTTGTTTCAGGCGGTCAGGATAGGAAGGTGATTCTGTGGAATGCGGATGAAAAATGCAAGATCAAGGATTTTAAGAGCTGCCCTGAGGAAATCACTCACATCTTTTATTCGCCTGAGGGAACTCAGATTTTTTCAGTTGATAAAGATTGCAAGATCTATGTGTTTGATGAGACGGGAGAGTTAAAGCTGGGTCCATTAAAAGAACATGAGAAAAAAATAGAAAGTATAGGTTTCATGCTTGGAGCCGATAACAGATATATGTTAGTGACTGCGAGTCGAGATAGATACATAGTGAGGTGGAACACATTAACAGGAAAGATAATAAACAAGCCTTTGAGCAGATATCCTATGAAAACAAATAACTCTCAATCCATCATATCTCCTGACTGCCAAAAAATCATTACTGTGATGAGCCCTCCACCCCTTTACATCAACACGATAATGACCAAATGGAAGGCAGGGTCTGGAATTTCTGAAGATAGAATGGAATATGAGAACATAATCTTCACAAAATGCACTTTTTCAACAAATTCAGAATCTTTTGCTGCAGCAACCAAAGATCATCGGATCTATCTTTGGAAAATATCAAATATCAAAGCACCAATTCATATTATCGATCACATTGAGGAATTGGATATCACATATCTAGCATATCATATTGATAAGGCAAGTGAAATTTTAGCTGCAGGATCAAACAATAAGAAATTGAATTTTTGGGATGCAGCCAAAAACAACAAAATTTGTGATGAAAAAGAAGGTCATGAAGGTCCAATATCTATCATCAAATTTTCGGCTGATGGCACACGAATGGCGACATACAGTTTTGATTTCTTGAATACAATTGCTATTTGGAATCCAACACAGGGACAAAGACTTTTTGGATTGACCGACCATGGTAAAATAGAGTTGACTTCAATAAGATTTTCGCAAGATGGAATGAAAATGGCCTGCGGAAATAAGCAAGGCATAGTGTACATTTACAATGCCTCAAATACAACTACCTCGAAATGGAAGCTCTATAATAATTTGCTCTTGGACCAGATGCATGGACCATTAACAGCGCTTGCCTTCTCCAAACATGATTTTAAAATTGCAACTGCATGCAAAAAAGGCACCGGAAATGAAATTAATGTCTGGGACTATAGTACTGGCAATCTCCAAATAGGTCCTTTAGTTGGTCATCATTTTGAAATCAACTTATTGTCCTTTAGTAGAGATGACTCAGTGCTCACCTCTTTCAGCAAAGATTCATTGAAAAGCTGGCGCTTTTTCAACAAAAGCTCGTTAAAAACCCACCTTGTTGATGGCAACGATATTTATGATGTAAGTATTGATGGAAGCAAAATCTTGGGCAGAGGAAAAGATAAAAGTGATATTTGTGTTTATAGCTCAATTGATTTCCATAAAGAATTCGTTAAGATGGAAAATCCATCAAAAGATCTCACCTTTCTGAGTTTTTCATCGGATGGAATGTTTTGTTTGGGTGGTGACAAGAATAGCTTGACAATTTGGTCTGCCAAAACAGGTGAAATCAAAAAAAAGATAAAAAATTCGTCCAAATATTTCATGTGTGGAATTTTTTCCGAAAACGATGAAATGCTAGTCACAGGCAGTTTTTCAGGATCCATCACAATATGGAATTTGAATAAAGGCGTTGAAAACTTTACCTTCAATGAAAAGCATAAAGGAGAGGTGATTTTGCTCAGTTTTGCTCCCAATGACAATTTCGTGGCCTCTGCAGATATTAAAAATAAGATCTATGTGTGGAATATTGAGAAACAGATAAAAATCTATGAGATGGCTGAACATGAAGATAAATTGATTTCCCTGGAAATTTCCTATGATAGCAAATCCGTTTGTTCCATCAGTGAAGATCGAAATATAAAGTTATGGTCCTTTTTGGGCTCTGACAATAAAATGAGAGATCTGGAGAAATCAATTACCAAAAATAAAAAGCTAGCTTTTTTGAAATTTACTTATGATTGGAACATGTATTGCATTATTATGGAAAATAGGAAAAAAATAGAATTTTATGACGCTAGAGAAAAAGTTCCCATAAAAGCTCTTGAGTTTCAGAACCCAATTATTAATGTCTTTTGGAGTAAAAATAATGATGTTTTCTTGGTCTTTCAACAAGAAGTAAAATGTTACATGCATTTCCTCAATGGAGAATTGCTTTTTTTAGAGAAAGGCTTAGAGATTTGTGAATTTTACAAAGACCCAGAAAAATTCAGCAGTTCTGAAATCCAGAAAATCATTGATGGAAATTTGGGGAAAGTGATGCCTTTTTCTTATACTTTGTTGCAAGTTATAGCCTATTCTAATGATTATAAAGGGTTTTTCAGTAAGCTTCTACTTCTTATGAAGCAACATAAAATCCAAATCAGCACGCATGCCTTTTTCGATAAAGATATCCATGGAAATTCCTGCATGGACATCATCCTGATGAAAAAAGAGAAAATCATCATCAAAATGATCTTCAAATATATCATTAAACATTACACCGTACGTGACCTTTTCAAGGAGGATTATAACATCAATATGACCTTGTTATATACTTTATTGGAGATTTTCGGTCAAGACACTTATATCATTGATAAATTGTTGAAAATGTCTTATGATGCACCTGAAAGATTCCCTGAAAACTTTAATTATCAAGAGCTTCCTGTACCCCTATACATGGTCAGACCCCAACCTCAACTAACAAAAACTGAAGTCAAACCAAAACTGTCTGAACATCTCCTAAAATTTAAAAATAAGGGTCATAACAAATTTAAAACTAAGATCCAAGTGAAATGTGTTTACATTCCTGATATCCTAGATGAAAACACTCCAGATACATTGACCTTTTTCAAGAACATTTGTAAACTCAGTTCCACTAACAAATTGTTTGAAAATTCAGTTTTGGCCAAAGTTATCAGTTATAAATGGGACACAGAGGGATCCAAAGATTTCTTTAGAGATTCATTGGTAAATTTGGCCTTTTTATTAATTTATTTATTCAACGCACTTTTCATGTTCCCATTTCGTTGGGACCCGAGCTATGAGTATTATTCTATTTTTTGCTATATTTCGATATTTTGTGACGTTGTGTTGTATTCTTTCCTATTCTATCAAGGTTCCCAAGAAGCTCAACAATGCTACATATTAAGTGTTAAACATTATATTTCATCGATATGGAACGTAGTCGATGTGATCAAAATTTTATGTGGCATAATTTCAACTAGTGTGGATCTATTGGCTATTATTATAAGCTCAGCATATACTTATTCCAAAGGATTTCATGCAATTACAATTTTTGTTAGTTTTATTAAGATGGTTTCGTTTGCCAGAGGGGTCAAAAATAGTGCTTTTATTGTGCGTTTGGTTATTCAGGTATTTTTGGATATTCAATCGTTTTTATCTATTGTTTTCGTGTTTATTATCTGCTTGGGATTTTCTGTATTCATGATTCAGACTGATTTTGCCTTTAACCCTTTTGAGTCATTCAACATATTCTTTAGAAATATGTTGGGGGACTTCACAGATTTCGATAATTTATCAGTTATCGATTCGAGGCTGCTTTATCTGTTCTTTATGGTCGGATCTTTGCTTGTGACCATCATTTTGTTGAATTTGTTGATTGCTATCATTTGTGATACCTATAAAAAGGTGAGCAAAAATGAGAAAACTACCAGAATTTATGAAATGTGCAGCATCTTATATGAAACAGACACAAGAGAAGTACAGAAAAGCGACAATAATGAAGCACAATATTTATTTTGCGTTTCAAATCATTCAGATCATAGCAAGAAAGATAAAGACCAAATGTATGGAAGGATCAAGAAAAAATTAAAGCAAAATAATTTTGTGTTTATGGACAAAATGGCTGCTTTGGAGCAGAGATTGGAAATGGTAGGTGGATTAAAAGATAAGAAGTCAGCAAGTTACTTGTTTGAAGATTAAGTTTTGGTTAAAAGAATATTAATTTTAGTACCATTAAATCAGAAATAAAAAAACAATAAAATTTATCAAAAATCTGAAAAAAATATTATTAATAAAATTAATTAAATTTTTTGTTTTTCTAAGAATGTATTATAATTTTATTAGCCGAAAATGATAAACAGAATCAAAGGTATTTATGATGTTCAACATTTGCATAAAGTTTATTTTGTCACATAATGTATTTTCGGGTTATAAGCACCTGGACCTGGTGATAACTCTTCTTTTGATTTATCAAATTGAGAGTTTTTTGGAGATTTGCTAAATGAAACAGGATGAGGAGTTTTATTTGTGCTGAGGAAAACATCCGCTTTTTCAATATTATAAAGCCCAGGTCCTCTTGTTTCACTATTTTCTGTTAAAGAATCTGCAATTTTCCTTTTTTCTTTTCCAAATTTACCAGAAATTTTCAAAAAAGAAAATTCGCTCTCAATTTTTTCAAGTACTTTCAAACTAAGACTATTGGAACTTTTAACATAATGAAGTGAGGAACACTCTTTTTGTTGAATGTTATTCGTTTTGGTATCTTCCTTCTCAATTTTATGAATTTCAGCTAAAGAAGTTTGGCTCCGGATCTGAGATTTGTCATTTTTTTGGTTTTGTTTTTGAGCCTTATAATTTTTTTTTAAGTTGTAAAAAATTTTTGCAGGGGCCTTTTGATCTGAGTTTATTTGAACTTTAAATTCTTCGTTGCTTTTCAATATTTTATTAATTATTTTCACTTCTTTTGTCTTTTTCACTGGGGTTGTAATTATTTGCTGAGGATTGAGCTCCTTTTTTACCTGAGAGCGTTTAAAATTCATTAGATCTTGCTCTTCTAAGTTTTTTTTTTCAGAGTTATTATTTAATGCCAAATTATTTGCCCAAACTTCTTCCACTAAAAAAGAAATCTATTCAAAATTTGTTCATTAATTACCTAATATTTCAATAATCAATAAGAAATTTTTCTTAAAAATTTGTGAATTTGCAGAAAAAA
>Ga0302140_10006871_pt1 | contig 14265 bp, 14 predicted proteins | sample I_Bog_E1_1_FD_202095 | JGI IMG/M metagenome (GOLD analysis project Ga0302140, IMG submission 202095) | Peat permafrost microbial communities from Stordalen Mire near Abisko, Sweden - I_Bog_E1_1 | ecosystem: Environmental > Terrestrial > Soil > Wetlands > Peat | place: Sweden: Abisko, Stordalen...
CCCACTTGCTGCAACAAAATTCTTCGAGGCCGTGATCAAGTTGTTTGCTGTAGCTGAGACCCTCGATTTCAACTTGGCTTGTTGCTGAGCTATTTCTCCACTGCTCGGTGGCGCCTCGTCAATGTCTTGTGATATCCTCCGCACATTGACAATCACAGATTTCATGAACTCCGTGACTCTCGCTGGATCATCGGTGCGTGCTGTTCTCAGAAGCTCGTCGATCGAAATCTGGAATTTAGTGACATGGACATCCTTGACCATACCATTTTCTTGGGTGAAGCCGCTGTCCTTGGCATACTTCGCTGCATCTTGTTGAATTGTGAGACCAATCGAAGATGCTCTTAAACTGCGGAGTTGCGTTTTCGTCCTGGCGTACCGATTTCTCCAGTCCCTGACCTCCTCTTCTAACTTGTTGACAGTATTCGAGAGTTGCTCTTCTCTTTCGTATGATTGTCCACTTCGCTCTGAAAGAACCCGCATCTCTCGTAGAAATTCTTGGGCTTCCTGTCGAACTTCCTCAGTCACTCTTTGCTGTCGATCAAGTTCGACTCGCAGTTCATCGTTTTCCCGTTCCAGGCCGGAGTTGCCACCGATGCCTCTTGATCCAGCCCCACTCGAGCGAAGATCCTCTATTTGTGCTCGTAGCTCTCTCTCCGTGTTCGCTTGTTGTGCTTGACTACTTCGCACACGATCCAATTCCGACTGTAGAGACTCGTTGAGATTTTGTGCATCTGCAAGTTTATTCTCCAAGTCCATTCTCAGATCTGACCATTCCTTCTTTTCCATATTGGCTGCAGTTGCTCGACTTCTCTCTCCATCCAGAACGCTGTTCAGTTCGTCATCCTTTTGCTTAAGAGAGTCTTCCATAGCGTCAAGCTTTTCTCGTAATTCTGCAACCTGTTGTTGGTAGTCATCGATGAGCTTCTTGTCCGTCTACATACAATGTTAGCAGAATTGGGGACGGGCAAACTCCAGTACGTACTTCAGACCCTCCCGTGCTCTTCTTCCTTTCCCTAGCTGCCCCTTCCAAGCCAAATGCATCTCCATCATCGTCATCATTATCTTCTCCACCAGTCTCATCATCCTCAACCATTGTGCTCTTATTTGGGACGATCGTATTACTTTGAAAAGTCTTTGGAGTTGGTCGGCCGTAATCATTAGGAGGCATTCCGGGGGATGGTGGTATGCCGAGTCCTCCTCCATTCCCATTCATCGAAGGTCGTGGTCCGTTTCTTGATTCGCTTCTCATCGAGTATGCTGCTATAGAACTTGCATCCGAAGGTCGGCGCATTCGTCCCGGCCCGTTGACAGGAGTTCCGTTCCCATTTCTACTCGGCGGTCCCCGCGTAGACACAGGGCTTCCCACACGGCTCATATCTCCAGCAGCAAAGCGTGGGAATCTCCGCTCCAATTCGTAGAAGACGTCAGTAGCCAGATCGCGAAACCTTGGAGGTGGTAAGGTCGAGAGCTTTTGTCTGGCCTGGTTCCGTTTTGGGTGGAATGAATCCTTGGGCAGTAGGAATGGTGGTGGGCCTCCACCATTTCCATTTGGTGTCCTCCTTCCCCCTTCTTGTCTCCGCAGAAGCTCGTCAAAGACGTCCGTACTCAATTCTTGGAATTGGACAGGTGATAGTCGTAGCAGCTTGTCCCGCGCCTTGTTTGGCCTTGGGTTCCCTTTCTCATCGCGCAGCGACGCTGCCAAATATCTCTTGAGGGCGACATAATGTTCAGAGAGTGTGGCCTCGAACGATTCGTCCTTCCTACTCCTTCCACTCTCACTCTGTGCGTAGAGCCCCGTTCCTACACTCGATCGCGCAATCGACGCCGGGGGTGAAGGTCCTCCTGGACTCCCGCCAGACGGTCCTCTGGGAGGGAATCCGTTCATTGTGCCGTTAGAGCCACTGGAAATTGGCGGTGAGACAAGTTGCCCACGATTGTTGGGAGAGTAGGGAGAGTCGTTGTCCGTCTGGTACTTCGAAATACCTGACCATTCGCTCCCTCCTCCTAGAGAAACAGGCGACAAGGGGCCATTTCGACCATTCATTGTAGAAGTCCCGAGGTATGTGGTGGCTTTTCGACTAATTGCGTTCTCCTCCACCGCAATCCTCGCTCGACGTTATTGAATGCTGCGCTCTCAGAACATCCACCGAAATTGAACAAGAGATGGTCGAAGGATGTCGGTGGTTCGGCGCATACAAATCTGCCGCAGCTTGCAACGATTTCGAGTCCTTGAAACCGTGAAACGTCGAGGGACTGGCAGGGTTGTCAAAGCGAGCGACAGCCGTTCGCTCACCGTGCGAAAGGGGCGTGATTAAATTATCGTAAATTATTGTACTGTTCGTGAGTCGTGGTATGGCTGGTAAGGACCGTGGACTGTGATGCTGCACAGTTGACAGTGGTGAAGACGGGGAGGGAGATGTGGTTGGTGGTGGACGCGTTTCCTTGATTCCTTTCCCCCTTTGAAGCGGTTGCGGGTGCAAGCGGCGCGTAGAACTCGACCCAAAGATTTCTGGCGTTCGTTAAAAAGGGGAGGGCCAGGGAATATCGATAAGCTTCCGATTAGGCTCTAGATCGCAGCACGAAGACGGGAAGAGATCGACGGCGGCAGCAGCAGGCACTGGACGGTCTCGTAGAAGAGGTTTACAGAAGAAAGTCTGAAGCAGAGGGAGCAGGACCGACGGAAAACCCACCCCACGACTTGTCCCCCTCAGCATGCAGTTCATTTAGCAGCATTTTCCAGCGCAGCAGATCTCTCATCTCCCTATCCAGATTATGACAGGCGTCAATGTCCCAGCACCGCAGGCCATAATCGCTTCAGGGGTCGCGAAAATTAGCTCGTGGCCCAGACTTTGCCTCGCACAGCGCACATGGCCATAGGCCAGGCCGCACCGAGCATTGAAATATCATCTCTGTCACCAGAAGCGAGAGTGCTCCTCCCATGTCCATGACGACGACGGCTGCGCGGGCGTCGAGGATTGCATTTTTCAGTCTTCCATTTGGCACGTTGTCACAATGCGGGGACCTGCATTGGTGCTGGCTACTTGGCAAGCTATCACCCGAACGTTTGCATTCCGTAACCTTTCGTCTGGAAGGATGCTGCTTGTTCTCGGCTTCTAGAATCTCATTCAGGCGCGGTGGGGATCCAGGGCACCAACCCCCTGAGTCTACCAATCTCCAAGGATGGATCGGTCAGAGATACCACATTCATCCGCCCTCCGAGATTCTCAACTTCGCAGCCCTATGGAGCCTTCACGCGACCAGCTGATGTGTTGGCATTAGAGCCTCCATTAAGGGCACATATCATTCATCCTGTATACCCTCATGGCTGCCCCATTGAGACATTCGCTAGCACCTAATGTCTTAGTTATATGGGATAATGACCCTTCCGGAAATCCTCAACTCCGATGAATGGGTATCCCGACCAGAACGCCAATCCCGTGACGCCATTCCCATGCAATTCCTAAAACCACGCCAGAGTCCATACTGCGGGCAAGTTTGGCCACCTCTCCTGCCACTCTCCGATGATCTCCGGAACTCGTTCATCAAAACCAGATCTGCTAGCTGCGTTTCCACTGTCGAAGCCACCCGGGTTCAGTGCTCGCTCTTCTGCTGCTGCTTTGTTCAACGAGTCTGCGAGGTCAAGAATACCCCTGCCGCCAATCAACGCCTCCTCATGGTTGTCCTTGATGTCGACGTTGATGACATGTACTGGCCGATTCAAGGGGGATCCCCGGTTGAGGAGATCATCGATGACAGCGTCCCAGCATCTCTCTTCACAAGTGATGACAACATCCACAACCCCCCCTTCCACGCCCTCGCTGCCTCTGTCCGTAGTATGCTCCAACCTCGGCACGCCAACCTGCCAGTCCTGCCATCTTTCTGGTCCCCATTTCACGTTTCTGTTGCGTTCTAACATATTGAGTAGACCGTTTGCACGATATAGTCGTGGATCTTTAGCTTCTAGTTCTTTGTACATGCTGTCGTAGGACGTTTTGTTGAATTGGTAAACATTTGGTTGGGAGATTGATGGTCCAGGAAGACGGACCAGAGATCCTGTGCCAAATGAAATAACCGGATAGTTCGCTGCTGCAAGTCTGAGGTGTGATTCCATAGATCTGATGCACAAAGTCAGCATTTCGCTCGCGGCAGAGCGTGGCACGCAAACTGACCTGTTCTGATTGCTGGCACAAACAGTACAGAACTTGAGCTTGAAACCACCTTGATCGGGTCGGTTTCCATTAGATGACGTCCCATTTGCACCCTCTGCATGTGCTTGTGGTTGAGCCATGATAGCTTTCGTGGATGTTCGGACTGTGTGGGTGGGCAAGCCTTCGACTTTGGCTGAGCAGGACGATAGTCACATTCGTATGCTACCAAGGTTTTCGGTTCTTGGTTTTGATGGGCATCTGTTCATAGTCAACACTCCGTCAAGGAAAGGGCGACGAGAGGGCGAGGGAGCTTGAAAGCATTCAGGAATAAAGTTGCGTAAAAGATTGTGTCATCACGAAGAATAAGACAGCTCCAATAAATAGTATTCATCATTTTGCAGGTTGGAAGGGCAGAGAAAATTGGGTACGTACCAGGGGTTAATTCATGACAGTCGTCGAATTCGTGGGTTGTTGTTCCTGGCCTCAAGCTTGAAGTTGCACAAGGCGTTCTTAGAAAAAAGCGCTTTGTTCTAGAACTCGCTTAGGCACGACATCAAAAGCTCTGGTGGCTGGTCCGGTAGCCTAGACCAAGCGTTCGTCCATAAATATGGACCATCTCAACATTCCAGCTCTGCAAAGAATCATGAATCATAGGCATTGAATTGACAGCCGATGAGGCGGTAGCATTTGTACAATTCTTTCTGACTCTCGCGAAAGTTTGCATTTCTCCTGTCTCAAGAAGCAAGCTTCTCTAGCACGTGACCTTCGCATCCACCACCTAAAGGCACCATGTTCGAGGTTTTGTTCGCTGGACGCTGATTGACATCGATTTCAGTTTCTTACACATGGAAAGACGATTAAGCCTCTATGCATTGTAGGGTTGATTGCTAGTCCAAGATCGTGTTGCACTAAGCAGCGGTTGGCATTGCTTACATTCCGCCCCCTATTTCTTAGCTTTGGCAATCAGATGAAAATAGGGTGGACATGAAGCTATGAAGCTGACCATTGTACCTCGGAACCTATCAAAATCTTTTTAAATGTCAGGAGATACAGACGTGACCGGTGGCAGCTTCTGAAGCGTGTATTATATATGCATTAGTTACTGTGTCGGTGTGTGGTGCATTATGCTGCAGCAGACGCAAAGATTACATTATTACTAAAGTTAGCTTTGATTGCAGAGCTTTGTATGAACCATATCCATAGCATTCGTATGATCGCGTAATAATCTATATAATCAAGTACAATTCCGCTGTTCTCTTGGATTTCGTACCCCCTTGCAGCTTTTCGCCTCCCACCTTTTGGCCTCTTGGTCGGTGTACGCCACAGCAGAAACACTCACTTGATTGGCCGCGCTGTGAATCTTCCGCGGTGAGCTGGGTTGTTTCAAGTTGCTCCTGGCCCCGTTCTTTTGCGCCGTAAATAGAAATCCCGCTTGCTTGCGATATTGGCAGCCCGTCCTCAAAAGCCGCCCAGGGATTTTTAGATCGTGGACCTTTTATGAGCTCAGCCCGTCGCTAACAGAGCCCCATTATCAACGAAGGATTTCCACATAATCCTCTCCTCCCCCTCCAGCTCCTCCCCAGCATCCTCTCCCGTCACGTGTGCTCAATCGAAACAAAAAATCAACGGCCTCAGACGTCGGCGCGCCATCGCTCGCTGCGGGGTTGGTCCCTGTCCATACCGACGACTTTGAGGCGCTTTGTGTGTCGAAGCGCCCACGAATCCTCGAAAGCTGTTCAAGCGACCTGACCGGCTCCCAATTCAGTTTTCACCGCTGAAGAACACCCCCCCTAGTGTCTGGCAGAGGAGATCATTGCCGGTGCTCCTACCTGTTCGAAGTCCACCGCCTGCTTACCATTGGGTGCAACAGAGGCCGTGGGGTCAGCGTGCTCCTGGATCTCTTCGAGGATCTGAATCCGATCTTTTTCGTGTCCGAAGCATCAACCTGGTTGATCGTCTGCCAGCCGCATCGCCTTGTCATCCTCGAATTTGCTCTGTCTGGGCTAGATTCGTCTCGAGAGCGCGTCGCGCCAAACTGTGAACGTCCTGTCGCAACAACATCCAAACATTCCTCACCGAACATCGCCGTCACCCGCCGATCAGCTCTACCAACGGCGGTCGATCTTGAGGCGCAGCGATTCAAGCTGTCTCCGAGCCGTTTGGAGTCCTCTACAACAGCTCTTGCGCGAGCGTCCGAACCTGGTGTGATCCCCAAGGCTTGCTGGCAAGCTTCCGCCAGTTGGTCATCGTCGAACGAAACAATACTACTTAACGCCGACTTCTCGCGCCTGTTGTAGAGGCTGCCCACAAGACAACTCGCCAACATGGCAGCGGTCATGTCGCCGACGATGGAGACAGTCTCCCCAGCGACTTCTCCATCACCAGTATCCTCCCCATCTTCGAATCCAAACCATCCGCCATTACCGCCACTAATCACATCACCACCTTCGCGCCGGTCAACCTTGCAAAGACCTACCTCTCACGCGTCGAAAAACAGATTATCACAATACTCGACTAATTCTATCCCTTCGAGATCACGCCCACCATCGCATATCTTCCCATTGTTCCATTCGAGTTTACCTTACACAACTGTGCGAGATTTTGCCTATCCAGTAACACATCCTATGCACTATGGTCCACCCCCAGAGCCATCCCGACCGCCATCCGGCTTGTCAACTCCTGCCAGCGAATCGAAGCGGTTCTCTGATCCACCGACTCCTTGGGATAGCAGGGGCGGCTGGGCAGCTAATCCATGGGGGGGGAGTGATGGGCTCTCGAGAGGGGAACAATTGGCACCTATACATTTTGGGGACGGACCACCGTGGAGCGAGGATGAAGATCTTCAAAGCCCTGTGGTTGTCAGTTCACGGCACAGAAAACATAAGTCATCGAGTGCGTTTGGAGGAATTGGGCAAGGTCGCGGTAGGGGACGGTCACGTAGAGAGGATGGAGAGAGAACTGCGAGTATGCTGAGCCAGGAAAACTATGAACATGACCGTGGCTATTTTGTTGGTACGGGGGGCGACGGTAGCGAGAGGTACTACGTAAATGAAGGGGACGAGGCCGATGGACCAGGAGGAGATATTGTTACATATCCTCCGGAACAGGCTCGTCACTCCACGCTGGCACCATATAACGTTCCTGGTCAACGGGATTCGCACTTTGCCACAACGCTGCCAAGCCGATCCTATACAGATGAAGCAGGAGTCGAGTTCCGCTCAGAATCAGACACATCCAGTCAAGCATCTTCTCCAGGATTAACACGGAATGATGAGTCTCGATACTCGAGAGATTATCAATTTACCATTGCATCACCGGACGAAGAGATGCACGGGAAGGCTGTGGCACTATTTGATTTTCAGCGGGAAAACGAGAATGAGCTCCCGTTAGTGGAAGGGCAAGTAATCTGGGTGTCTTATCGACATGGACAAGGTTGGCTGGTGGCTGAGGATCCACGAACTCGAGAAAGTGGTTTGGTTCCGGAAGAGTATGTCCGATTATTGAGAGACATTCAGGGAGGATTGAATAGCCTGGTGGCAGCCCAGACAGGAGAGCAATTACTGAGCCCCATTGGTCCCGACTCTGGAACGCCAACACAGGCAGAGCATGGCCAAGCACAAGGACAAACTCCAGAAGTTGAACAAGCTCCAGCACGAGGGCACGCACCTCAGCCGAGTAATGGGGCCAATGGATATCAGCAACCTATTGTCTCTACGTTTTCGACATCTTCCGCGGATTTACACCCTTATCCACAACATCTGTTGGGCACGCAAGCCGGTCAGGCTCCACCTCAAGTAATTCATTATCATGGACAAAGAGGGGGAAGCCAAGCCAATACTCCGACACTATCAACTTCTCAGGAAGGCGCTCAAGATCGAGCGAGCAGTCAAGACCCCAAAAACCGAAGGAAAGATGACAGTTTGAACACCACACCTATTGCCACTCTTCCTGGTGCTAAACTGGAGGTAACAGCTTTACGAGAACCCGACAGCCCGGAAAGTGATACCACAGATGAATCAGTCGAGGAGGAGAAATAAGCTACGTAGGCTTAGTATACGAGAGCCCAGGAGACGGGGAAGATCTCATTTTCAGCGGGAGGGGTTTGGGCTTTGCGTTTTGCTCTTTTGTTGCATTTCGAATACCCATTCATCGGTTTGTTGCATTTTCAGGGGAAAAACACTCGCTTAATAGTTGTTCCTAAAGGCCACTGTATGATTGGAGCATGGGAGGGAACGCTTTTGTACGAATGGGTGCATATATGGTGGTTTCATGAGCTCAACGATGGGTGGCATCTTTGCGTAGGTGGGAGGTGTTATTGGGATAGTGCATGATTGTACGAGTTGACATTGAATACTATGAGCGAATATGACTAGAATGGCGGTGGTTGATAAAGAGGAGAATGGAATATATGATTGAAAGGACGCAATTACTCTCTCAACATTCTATGAACTCAAAACATTGTATCAAGTGGTATCTGGAGCAGAGAGGGAACGTTTCCTAACCGTATTCTACAGCTCAAAGCAAATTAAAGGATCCTTCACCGCGAGCTTGTCGAGAAGGAATGCTCGAGTACTCCCGTCAAAGGCGTATCTCCATAGTGCCAAGCCAACGTGGATAAATCACGTTCCCTGATCGGCAACGAAGATCTCGGTGAGCCCAATCGGGACAAGCTCCACTCTCACATTAAACACAACCTCACAACCTCACATTTCCTCTTCACAACAACAATTCGTACGAGATTCGTACATTTTCCATATCCCCCTCAAACAACCCCAGGTATCAACAACGGGTCATCTGGGCCCGTAGAAAACAATACAGTCATGTCCGCAGCCACCCCCACAAGTCCAGCGCGAGCCAGCCAATTCAGGGCCGTCTTCTTCCAACCGTGTCAGGGACCTCTCCCTAAGAAACCGCCATGGATGCGAGACCTCTGATTTTATCGATTTCTTCCCTGGGGATTTGAATTTTACGGCTTTTGATCCTGGTTACCCGTCGTCCTCCACTCCTTCACATTTCGAAACTGCTCAACATGATGCTGAGAACTGCAATCCTGTTAAATTTGATATGTCTTGGAGTCCCCATCCGGATTGCAATAGAATATCTAATGACCTTGCAACAAACGAGGGAGCTACCTTCGTCTCTCGTCCCAATCTCTTCGTTGGATTTGAGGTTACGAACAACAACCTAGACTGGGAATTACATTCCCAGACAAACCCAGACCCAAGTCCAGAAACTCAAGCCCTAATCTACTCATCTCAAGGTGTGTATACAACACGTTTCGTACCACTTCTAACACCATGTAGCTTCACCCCTCCCACCTTTCATTTCTCCTCCCTCAACGCTCAACTATCAACAAGCGCCCCTCCCACCAAACCTGTCGCCTATCTCTCGCCCGCCAAACGCCAATCCATCGCATATCCAGAAGCGCAAGCTCAACACCTTAGCAGCTCGCAAATCCCGCCAGAAACGAGTCAACCAGCTGCAAGCCCTCGAGGCAAAGCTGAAGGAAGTGCGGGCTGAAAGAGATGCGTTGAATTTCAAGGCTGCGAGACTAGAGGGAGAAGCGGAGATTTTGAGGGGCTTGGTGAGGAGGTGACTTATCGAGACTTAGTCTAAGTAGCGTATGAAGGGGGGTTGTGGGAGACTTCTATGTTCGAAAGCAGTGCATTTTCTACCGTCTCTTGCTCTTGTAATCTGAATTATTATTGTTGCTTTACCCCTTTTATGAAGAGCTTGAGTGCTTTTCTCCCTTGCGTTGCAAATTCAAGTGCAATCAAATTTAATCAAGCTTCTTGTTCTGTTTTCTCTCCTCGCTAAGCAAAAGGGGCCACCGCGAGCAGGAGCGAAGATGCTCCTCTTTACGACACTTGAACACGATTCTCAATTGATCCTGCGATTGAAGTTGTTCTAGGCAAGAAAATCCTCCTAAATTATTATGGTCGATCTAAGAATGGTTGAATCGTGAAGGTGATGGCTTGAGCTACAGCATTTTCCTCATCTGCTCGACTCGAACTGAATGCAAAGTTTTTTTGCAACATTTTGCTGTTTTTTCCTTTAAGAAGCGATGAGCATGAGCACCACATGCAAAAAAATTGTTCGGAATACAGGAAAAAAAGACAAAACCTTTGCCCCTAGGTCCTCTCCGAAATGAGGACCCAGGGGGGATGGTACAAGCGCGAAGCATTGTTTATGAGGCTCTCGTCAGTTAACGTCTAGCTTTACGGACGGGTCTAGTTTAACGTCATCCAGGGACGGACAGTCTCTCTAGTCACTGCGCGTAACTAAGCACTTTGACTCGTCATACTTAGGACGTGTTAGTGCATCATATTAGAGTGATGTTCTAACTTATAATCCAATTTCTTGAGTTAACTGATAATATTTCGCTTATTTAAGTCTATTAAGGTGAATAGCTTCAGCAACGATCTCGGCTCTATAAGCGAAAGTCATGTGGGGCAGTTTTTCTCTTGTTAAAGGTCAAGAGCCTCTATTTCATGCTTCTTCGGAAGCTGGAGTAGCTGGAACGGAAGCAAGTAGGTGCAAGGTTTGCTGACGTTTTACCCAACACGTGATCCATTTGGCTTGGTATAGTGGTCTTTCTACTGTAATGATTATTACCTGGGCCGCTCTACAATTTAACGCAAAGGAACAGTGCGAGGCTCCGGGTAAGAGACACATTGCAGACGCCAAAAGCCAGTGATTAAGAGCGCAACCCAGCGTTTGCTTTAAAACTTGCATCCTCTAATTATGGATATCTTATCGAACGCTAGAAATCTCGAGCATAAAGCAACTCTCCACCGACCTTGAGACAAGCACAAGACTAAGCCTTCTTCGCATCCTTCAACTCCCCCCTCTCCTTCACAGTTCTAGCAACCAGCTCCCCCTCCTCAGTCCCCAAAGCATTAAAACCCTCAATCACACCCTGCCTATCACCGTTCGCCAGCTCCTGACTCATCTTGAACTTGCCCGTCAACCCCGTAACCTCGATCTCAATCCCAATAATCGCCTTCTTCAACAATCCAACATAGCTCTCCGGCGCCTCACCGACATTCCACGCCTTCGGAGCTCCGTTCTGGCCAGTATAACCGAAGACCTTCTCCTCACTCTGCTTTGAGAGATCATCAATCTGCTTAGATAAGAACGCCTGATGCTTAGCATTCGACGAATCATGGAAAATCGTCGCGATGCCATAGACCTGAACCGCCGAGTAATCCCACGTAGGGACCACCTTCCCAGTACTCGGTTTCGTCTCGACGTAGAATTTGGGAGTTACGTAATGGTGAACCGGGCCGTTGAATAGGATCATGACTTCTTCTTGCATCTTGTTTGAGGAGTTGTTGGTTGCTGCTTCTATGAGAGCTTTTGTTTGGGGGTTTGCTCGTGCTAGATGGCCTCGGAGTATTGCTTTTGGTTCGTCCGAGGTGTTTTCTTCGTCTTCGACATCCAGGACCCATGGTACGTGGCTGCTTTGTATCGTATGATGATTCGGGGATTGGATTGCTGTGGTGATGATACCGAGAGGGTTGCTTCGGATGAATTTGTAGAGTGTGGGGAAGTGGAGATCTGCATGTGCAGCCCTTAGATACATTTTGAAGGCTTTGGTTGCCTAGGATTGAAAGTTTTAAGCACGTTGCTGCTGGTTTGGAGCAGAGTTATAAGCAGAGCAAGACGATAATGCTGTCTCAAAATAGTAATACATCAAAAACGGGAGTTGAATAAAGGCAAAAATGAAAAGCTCTTCTGAGTCACGGTAATAAGTGTAGTCAGCTTTGACTATGGTGATCACGGAAGAGTGGAGAGCCACATCTGTGTGGAGTGTGGACGCGCCCTGTGGTCACTCGGCTGGGGCTGCCCATTCAGGAATGCAAGGCAGTAAGAGAGACCATTGGACTCCCAACACGCACTTAATCAAGGTGATGCCGCCTTAAAGGATAGTCTTCAGCAGTATTTGTGGCGAGTGACAATTCTGTTTTTCAACCTCCTAGTCTCCTACAATTATACAGCGAACCGTCAATGAATTATGAATCTAGCTAGAGCCACTTCTTAGATCGAATGAATCTTATGAGCTTCCAGTCCAGGCTCCGTCTGCGAAGTCTTGCTCCGCAGAAACTTTAGAAAGCGAGGAGCAGCACGACCGCAGTGATGGCAGGTATTTCACCAAATGAAACTACCACCTCTCCAGCTTTAGCAAGCCAAAATCAGTTGTTGCTAAGTGGCCAAGGGCAAGGATTGGCTGAAGTGATTAGCATAAAAGAATTCGCTTTTGAGAGACTTTGGGAAGAAGACGTTGAATAGAAAGTTCTAGTCCCAAAGAAATTGGCGAGCCCCAGCCCCATCTTTCAGGCTTTGCCCGCCTGGGAAGGCCTGGTCAACTCCCCTGCAAGCCATCTCCAGCACGCCCTTTACTTCACAAGTCGACAAACTCTTTCAACTTCAGAATCAAATCGTTGTCGAAATAATGTTAATGTATCTGAAGAACTACCTATCAATGGAAAGCTGTGACTCACAGTGGAGATAAGGGTTTAAAATTAAAAGTTCTTTCCGTACTCCGTGCATTGAAAAGTCGAACTCCGAGTAGTGTCAGCCGGAAGTGGAACGGGACAAGTTCCTTCCCTTCAAGCTCTTAAGTTTGGATATATGTCGTCTTCTCAGCTTCAGGAATCGCATTCTCTTTGAAAACAATAGCCTTACCTTCGTCTTCCGGATATCTAGAAACAAGCACGCAGCCAATCGCGGCAGATTCGTCCCAAGACACATCTCACCACCACCACACCTCACATCTCAACCTCAAAATGACACAAGCACCACCACCCAAGAAACCCCAAATCACCCTCCGGCACGCAACCCCCAAAGACGCTACCCAAATCGCCGCTCTAGGCGCGCACGTCTTCACCACCAGCTTCGGCTACTCCATGCCCACCTCGGACCTACAAGCCTACCTAGAATCCGCGTACTCCATCCTCTCTGTCACCTCAGACATCGCAAACCCGCAAATAACCACCATCGTCGCCTGTCCCGTCTCTTCTCCCGACCGTATAGTAGGATTCAGCCAGCTGACGCGCGGGACTTCTGAGCCGTGTCTAGAAGGGTACGAGAAGCTGGTGGAATTGCAGCGGTTGTATGTCAGTCCTGATTTCCATGGTGGAGGGGTGGGCAGGCTGTTAGTGGAGAGTGTGGAGAAGATCGCGAGGGAGGAGGGCTTCGTGACGTTGTGGTTGGGTGTTTGGGAGGAGAATTTTAAGGCGCAGAAGGTGTATGAGCGCATGGGGTTTGGAAAGGTGGGTAGTCATGATTTTGTTATGGGGAGTTGTGTGCAAACGGATTGGATTCTGACAAAGAGGCTATAATGTGAGGTGCGTTTTTCATGGCGTTTTAGATGGTTGGGGTAGATCATTAGATTTTGCGTTTGCTTAGAATTAGATCTCATGTAGCTTGATCACGTTGAGAGAAACATGTAGTCGGGTATCTCGTTATATTCAAAACTTATTTAACCATTCAAAACAGGTCTTTCTAGCTTTACAACTCTAATTCAAGAACAATTTCGTAGCCAACGCCTTACAAAGCAGCAAATCTACCGTCCAAAGTGCTTCTTCTCGAAGTATCTCAGGATAGTGTACGAGGTAGAAGAGAAAGCGAAAGCCAACTCAAAACCAATATCTCCTCCATATTGAGTTCCGCAGAGCTTTCCGATAGGTCCAGTGAACCAGACCTGAGCCATGCCGAGAATTGCACCCATGATGCCAAAGCAGAAAGCAGTGATGGCTGCAATTCCGGGAGGAAGCTTGTCCTTGTCCATGTAGATGCTTGGGTCATATCCAGTCATGCCACGCTTGTAGAAGACGTGCTCTGAGACAGAGACACCTATAGTTTGTTAGTCAAATATTCACGTGATGTTTGCAGGAATTGATAGCTTACCCTCATAGATAGCCAGCCAGTAGGCAATGAGCAACATGAAGTTCTCAAGGACAGACTCGAAGTGACCATAACCTGGAATAGCAATGGCGCAGTAGATGAGAGTTCCAATAAAAGTCCACACGAAGCGGGGAACGCGCTGAGAGACGCGAGCAAGAAGCTGGAGGGAGAGCGAGACCGAGTAGATGTTGGGGCAATTGTTGGCGAT
>Ga0302140_10006880_pt1 | contig 14254 bp, 17 predicted proteins | sample I_Bog_E1_1_FD_202095 | JGI IMG/M metagenome (GOLD analysis project Ga0302140, IMG submission 202095) | Peat permafrost microbial communities from Stordalen Mire near Abisko, Sweden - I_Bog_E1_1 | ecosystem: Environmental > Terrestrial > Soil > Wetlands > Peat | place: Sweden: Abisko, Stordalen...
ACGCTCGCGGATCAGCGTATGCAACGACCGCGCCCCGGCTTCCATCCTGGGTTGTGTGTGTAACGCGCCACTTGATCTGGTTCGGGTCAAACGGCTCCGCCAGCTGTGTGAACAGAGCGTCCAGATCTGTGTTCGTCTTGGCTTCTTTGATCGCCATCGTCGTAGCTCCTCAAAAGGAAATGGCGCCCCGCAGAGTCTGTTACGAAACTCCGGGGTCCTTTTTAAAAGAGCGCTCCCTTCGGGGAGCGTTCTTTGTTTTTGGGGGTTGGATTGGATCAGGCTGGGTTGAGTTGGCGGGTGAACTTCACCGCCCCGAGGACTTTGATCATCCGTTTGAGGTTGTAAGCCATGATGGCGAGGCTGATTTCGGTCTGCGCGCCGCCAGTTCCGCGCAACAATAGGCGTGGGTTTCCGAAGATGTGGTATTTAAGAACGGCGAAGGGAAGCTCGACTGTAGATCGTCGGAGCCTCATCGCTTCCGGGGTAGCGCGCTGGTGCATGCGGTTTAGCGCATCCTCATCCAGCAGCCGGGTCAGGATGCGAGCTGAGCTCTGTGTGCAACGGGTCTTCATCGCACAGCCACCGCAGTCGGCGGCATCGGCGCGATAGACGACGGCCTTGTTTTTGCGTTGAAGTTGCTTGCGCCGGATAATCTTGTTTGCAGGGCAGAGATAGGTGTCAGTCTCCGGCTGATAGCGAAAATGCTCACGGCCAAACAACGTGCCGTTGCCCTGATTGTTGACGGCACGCTTGACAGGCACATGTGGCAGGATGCCGGCTGCCTCGCAGCGTGCCGCATGCTCGCCGTTGGCGTAGCCGGCGTCGGCCACGACCTGCAATCTCTCTGCGCCGAGCGCCTTCTTCGCTGCTTCTGCCATGGGCTGCAGCTGCACGTTGTCTCCTGCCTCCAGCGTGACGGCATGGGCGACGATCAGCGCATGCTCGGCATCAACTGCGGTCTGCACGTTGTAGGCTGGGGCATTGGTCCGGGCCACAGGCATGAAGCGCGCCTCCGGTTCGCGATGCCGCTTCAGCTTCTCCAGCGCAACCTGCACAGCGGAGGGATCGATAGCAGCCAGTTGCTCTTCGTCGGCCTGTTCCATGCTGTCCAAATAGCGCTCCAACGCCTGCCGCTCACGCACACTGTCGGCGCTGGAGACGGCGCGGAACTTGGTGCCATCGATGGCAATCCACTCCCCGCGAATCAGGCCGCAGCTCTGCGCAAACCGTACTAACTGCGCTCCTGCAGCCGTAACCGCCTCCCGATGCATCCGCCGGAACTCGGCAATGGACTTGTGGTCCGGATAGAGCCGGCCCAGCAACCACATCAACTCCACGTTGCGGCGGCACTCGGCTTCCAACCTTCGCGAGGACCGGATCGTATGTAAATAGCCATACAGATACAGCTTCAGCAGGTCGCGTGGGTCATAACCTGGGCGGCCCGTCTCCGCGGCTTCGGATCGCTCGAAGCCCAGCTCACTCATCGCAAGACCTTCCACAAACGCGTCAATCACACGACACACATGATCGGGCGGAATAAGATCATCCAGCACCACCGGAAATAGTGTTCCCTGACTGCGCCCATCCCCTCGGATATATCCCATAAACGAAGATGCCCTCGCTCTCGCAAGGGCATCTTCTCATCTATTCAAGCAAACCGGAAGAGTTTCGTAACAGACTCCGCAGAGCGCCATGGTTCACGGCAAAGAAAAAACAACGGGCTAAAACGGAATTTCATCCGGGTTCAGTTCTTCGTCGGCGTACTGCCCTTCCATCCCCTGCCCCTGGTGGCCTGATCCACCAGAACTCCTTCGGGAATCGTCCCGACCATTGCTGTGAGTTGAGCCGCCATTCTCCCCACGGCCGCCGCCCAGCAGCGTCAGATCATGGACGAATATCTCCGTCCAGTAGCGCTTCTGCCCGGATTCCTTGTCATCCCAGGAACGCGTCTGGATCTTGCCCTGGATGAAGAGTTGCGTGCCCTTGCTCACATAATCCCGCACGATCTCCGCGGTCCGGCCGTAAGCGACCAGGTTGTGCCACTCGGTCCTGTCGGACCAATTGCCCTGACGGTCCTTCTCCCGGTCGGTTGTTGCAAGAGAAAAGTTGACGGCGAGCGTGCCGCCCGGTGTAGTTCCGACCTCGGGATTCTTGCCAACGTGCCCGAGCAGAAATGTCCTGTTGACGCTCTTTGCCATGGTGGTTGTTCCTTTCCTAGTGGTCTCAGTTGCGTACATGGTCGAGAGCCACAGCTTTGGTGACCTCGACATACGTTCCGTCGGAATAGCGGTAGAACCTCTGGCCGTCCGCACTGATGTTGAGATAGCGGCGCGTGAGCCAGTGCTTGTATAACTCGATCTCCCCGGCTCGGCCCATGTACATAAAGTTCTCCAGCTCGCAGGCCGGAAGTACCAGCTCAAGCGGGGCCCAGTTCGGCTCACCAACTGTGATTGCGAATTCGGTGGGACGCGTCATGGTCTCAATCCTCCGGCGACTGGTGGCACTCCGCCATGCGAATGCTTGCAGCCGACGCAGCAAACCGCCGACGTCACCTTCCCGATCGCATCTTCAAACCGCTGCGGCAAATGCAACGCCTCGCCTGCGCGGTTATAGAAGATGGGAGTCAACTTTCCACGGACCGCGCGGTGTTCTTCCTTCCAAAGATCGAGGGGGAGAACACCATCTCGCCCACGAAAGAGCTGCGTCGAAGCAACCTCCGGTCGATTCCGGCCCGGCGCGTGACACAAAGTGTGGAGGGTGATCGCAAGCTCGCATGTCCGTACAGTGCGCAACATCTCCACTCGCACCAGGCTCTCGGCAAGGAAGATCGCATGACGGCCATTCACGGCAATCGAGTCGAGCAACTGCAACCAGGGCAATGGATCGCCATCCGGAGAAACGAAGGCGCACGCCCTGCCCATGTCGGAGACCGCGCCGCCGGATTCCACGCCACGCAGCACATAGCGCTTTGCCAGGTGCTGATGTTCAAGCGTGACTCCGGGGGTGCAATAGATGCCTCGCTTCTGGAGCGCCCTGAGCACGCTGGCCGGAAGCGCAAGCCCGTGGGGAGCATGGCGCAATGAGGCGGATTCGGGCTTCCGTTTTGCGGGAACGGCCTTCATATTCACTCCCTAAACCGCCGCGCGCGTGTGAATGGGCTGGCCAAGCGCTGCCCGAATCTCCTCTTTCGTGCAGCCGGCCCAGCATTTGTAGAAGCGCGGGTTCTTGATCTGGATTGCAAGGTTGTCGCCTGAGCGGTCGCGCCCAACTCCCGCGCAGGAGGGACACTTTGCCCACCAATTCCGGCTGTCCTTGTGCGTGGTGCGAACATAGTCCAGGATTCGGAACTCCGGGTATTGCGTGGAAGAGACGGTCGAAATGTACGGCGCTGCGACAACTGGCCGGTACGCTTCGGGCAGACTCATCCCTTCTATAAAGGTCCTGAGTTCGGACTCGTTGAGTTTCTTCAACCCGTCGAGATAGGCAAGCTGCGCTTCTGGAGTGGGCTCAGCTTCGTAAAACCAGTAGCGCCGATTCGTCTTCCGGTGCACTCCGATTGGAGCGCGGATGGCATTGCCAAGCTCGCCATCTTCGAGCCGATCCTGACGCGGGAAAACTTCAATGCCTTCCTTGAGACCGCCACCTTTGACCGGAATGCCGAGTCGGAGAGCGAGATTGTAGACATAGATTCGGCATTCGGAGGCCAGCAACGGCTCGGCGCCGAAGATCCAGAGATGCCCGCCGCGGCGCGATTGTTCCAAAGCGGCATCCACTCCGTCCTGCTTCAACTCCCATTGCAACTGAAACAGCGACTCCAAAGAGCCGTCGAAGTCAGCGTCAATCGCGACCCACTTCGAACGCTGGGTCTCGGGATTGATCGCGTAGAGAGATTGCACGTGAAGCTAGAGGAGATCAACAGGCGCAGGAGGAATGGACACGACGATTCTGTGATCGATCGTGCAAAGCCTGCTGCCATCAATCTCTAATAAGCGGCTCGCGAACGGAATTCCGTCACGGCACACAGAAAGCCCTGGCACGCGGGCCAGGGCGAAGAGAGGAAGTGTGTTTTGCGGCCAATCTACTGGGCTGTGGCGGCTACCTTGTGAAGTTCGGCAGCGCTTTGTTCGTGCTTGGTGAAGACAACGTAGATCTTTGTGTCGGCGGGCACGGAAACGACCACGCGACTGTTGGCATTAAGGTTCATGACTTCGGAATCCCCCGCCGTGCCGATGTTTTCGGCCAGCCGCTCCCGAAGCATATCGTCTTCGGAGAATGCGGCACTCGAATTGCTGCCCGCCACCTCGGCAAGAACCGAACCAATTCCCGAAGCGGCGCGCACCAGAAAATTCTTGCCTGTGTTCTTCCCGTAAACGTTCCCTTTGATCGGACCCAGATCGAGTCCGGTTGCAATCGCATCAATCTTCTCCCGCGCTCCATCAAGCAGCTCAATCTCGTTGAACTTCACGCTGACGAGCCCGCTGCGATCGGCCTGCTGGAGTTGGCCGTAGACGCGCGCGCCGGCGGGAACGATGATCCTGTCGCCGATGGCGTATGTGTACTCGACCACGGCTACCACGGGTGCTTGCACGGCGCTCGATATCTGCGTCTCAAGCTTGGCTTGAATGCGGGTCCCTGGTGTCAGTTCCAATCTTGCCGCGCCATCGTCTTCAGAATTGACTCTCGGCGCTGAGCCTGCTTGGTTCTGCGCGAGGCTCCGCACAAAGATAATGGACGGCTCCTTCAAGCTGTTTTGTTGCGGCTGCGAGGTCTCCGCCGCGGGAGATCCGCCGTATGGCGCTGGATCTTCCCATTTCTGCTGCGTATCCGCGAAAGAGGGAATGCTTCCGAGGGATGCGACAGTGGCAGGCTTCGTCGCTACCGGTTTGAGATGAGCCTGGTCGTTCAGGGATCGTGTCCGCCGGATATCGCCTGGCCCGAGCTGCCCGCTGCTGTTATCTGGCGCGGGTGTACGCACCGTGTCCATCAGAGGCGTCACGCTGCCCTTGGGCGGCTTTGTCACCTCTTGTTTGGCTTGTTGAGACGACTGTCTCACTGACGCTGGCTTTTTCGGAGATCTACCGACTACTGCTGTGAACACAAAGAATAAAACCGCAACGGCCAATCCGCCGCCGAGAAGAATGAGCTTGCTCTTGTCGATCCCTTCCACTCCCTTCACGTTAGCTCGTGTCGCAAAGGGAGCCGCAGGTTTAGACTTCCCATTCAGGACGGTTGATTCACGCGCCTGGACAGGCTCCTGCGAGGATACCGGCTCAGTTGCGTCCTCGACTGTGGTGGGCATGCTTCCGTTCCTGCTGGTGTCATTGACGCTCATGGCCTCTGTGCTCCTCTCTATTTACCGTCGCCGGAGATGGGTGGGGTGAACGGCAGACGAATCAAGATGGGACGATCCACTTGGTCCGCCTGCGCGATTTGCAGAAAAAGCTTTTCCGTCGACTCCTTGAAATTGGGCCGGTCGAAGACAACCACGCCGTCGGCCCGACCTCCTGGCTCAAGCCGGGTTATGCTCAGCCTGTAGTCGCGGATTTCCAGCTGATCCGAGATGATGCCCTTGCCTTCTTTCTTTTTCTTCTTCTTTGAGGCGCTGCGTCCCGTGATCTGGATCTGCGGCGGAACGATCTCTATGGGCTGATCCGAGCTGTTCAGGATGGAGTAAGAGATCACGGTCTGATTGCTCCATTGCCGCATATCGCCGATCGATGTCTCGATCTGCTTGTCTTCCCATTTCGTCCATTTGGGTGCATTCACTTTCTGCTGCTGACTGAACTCCTCGTCGAGATTGGAAAGCGGCGCTGACCTCGAGCCAGCGTCCGCGCTATTGATCTCATGCACTGGGATCTTGCCAGGCGCGGCTGGCGTCGTCGGGGTTCCGGAGTCCGAGGAGATCAGAAAGCTCCGTGCCGATCGGTACTCGATCAGGAAATCCACCGGCTGCGATTGATTCGGAATGCCAGTGCCATAACTGACCAACTCCAGCGTCACGTGCTGGCCCGATTTTGTCGCGATCAGGAGGTTGGACTGAGCAGCCTGTTTAGTGATGGGCTTGACATAGACGTACTCCGGCTCTCCCTCGTTATGCTCGGCCTTGAACTCACCCGGACTGCCCAGAATGACGGATGTCACCTCCTCCGGCATACGGATCGTTGACTCAAACTCCGGCCGCAAATGGAGAACCGTGATCTCTTTCGGGTTGATCGTGATCGTGGCGACACGGGCTCCAACCGCCGCGTCCGTCGCACTGAGGCGCAGCGGAATCAGGAGTGCGATGGGGATGAACCAGTTAAGCTTCATGGCATTGACCTCCTCGGCGGCCTCACGGCCGCATATTTGCGAATCATGAACTGCCGCCGGACCGCCAGCACGTAGGCCACAACGTCCGGGTTGTGATAGTTCAATTGTTCCCGCGCGATTCCATGGTCGCCCGCATAATAGGCCGCGACGACCAGGCGTAGATCTCCGTGGAACTCCCACGTCAAAGCCGTCACGTAGCGCGTGCCCGCGGCAATGTTCTGCTCTACGTCGAATGGCTCAAATGCGCCGAAGCGCCGCGCTGTAGCCGGCATGAGCTGCATCAACCCCATAGCTCCCTTGCTCGACAGTGCTCGCGGATTCCACCGCGATTCCACATCGATCAGCGCAGCGACCAACTCGGGTGAGACACGGTAGTGCCCCGCATATTGCCGCACGATTTGCTCCGCTGGCGCGGGATCGACTTGGGCCGGTGCGACTCGGGAAATCAGCAGCAACAGCAGGAGTAGGCATCGCTTCATGAAGCTGACCCTCCAGGGAGCACCAGGCTCCGCGCAAATCGTGCGCCGTCGTCGAGCAGGCTCTTGAATCCCTCGCGGAGCATCAGATGACGCCTGTCCTTCTCGGTTTTCGCCAGGAACGGCAAGAGCACGTCGCGGTGGTCTTCAGTTACGTGGTCGGTTCCGAGCAACTGAAGCGCGTTCGCGAAGTCGATCATCTCTGAGACCGAGGGGGGCTTCTCAAGGGAATAGTTGCGAAACGAGAGCGCGATCCCCGCCATCTCCCTGTGAAACTTCTCATCGGCCTTCGGCGTGCGGCTCGCAATGATCTCGGCTTCGCGCTCGGGCGTGGGATGCTCGACACGCAGGTAGAGGCTCCGCCTTCTGATTGGGTCGCCCAGTCTTCGTTCTTCGTTGCTGGTGAGCACGACAAACGGTATTGTCTTTGCCGCAACGGTGCCGAACTCCGGAATCGAGAGCTGCCAGGCCGAGAGGATTTCTAAAAGCATAGCTTCGAAACCATCGTCGACTTTATCCAATTCGTCGATGAGCAGCACACAGGGCCTGTCGCATTCGAGAGCGCGCATCAGCGGGCCTGGCCGAAAGAAGTCGCGTCCCATAAGGTTTGCTTGTACTGTCTGCCAGTTTTCATGCTGGCCTTTCGAGAATTCCATGTAGAGCCGTTGCAGGCCCTCGTCGAAACGGCCGATGGCTTTGTCCTCCGTCACGCCGCGGTAGCACTGCAGCCGCTCGATGTGTGTGCGTGCTGCGGCGGCAACAGAAACGGCTAATTGCGTTTTGCCCGATCCTGCGGGTCCTTCGAGCAGCAGCGGTTTTTGCAGCTTGGCGGCGAGAAAGACCACCTGGGTCATCACCGGGTCGATGAAGTAGCCCGTGGCCGCAAGTTTGGTTCCGAGGTCGTCGATTGAATCAAACATCGGTCTGTCCTCGCGCTTCTACTTGAATCCCAGCCGCAGTTTGCTCACGGTCGGCTCTCCGGCCGCAAGGCGGATCGTTTGGTGCGGGAACCACTTGGGCCCAGACATTCGCGAGCGACGTGGCTCCCAACGCCGCAAGGAGGACCAGAAGCCCACGCCCCATGATCTCTTCCGACCACGCCGTCCAGACAGGCCAGCCGTAGCAGACCACAACAGCCCCATCCAGAACCGTTAGTAATACCGCGATGATGAGATAGCCTGTCCGCCGCTTCACCTGGGCCTCCTCCAATGCAGAGAAAGCATGAGACGGCATCAAAACTCGGTCAAATTTCTATTTGGGGTGTGGATTTACCCCGCCCGATTCAGTCCACGGTTCCGACCGGGCCGAAAGCGAATTGCTCTGGCTTCAATCCGAGGAACGGTAATGGCTAAGCCGTTCGGGCAAGTCGGTCGCGGACTGCCTGGACTGACCTCGGTTTGCGACCGTTGCCACCGGTTGGTAGGGCCTCCACCCATTGCTCTACTACTTCAGGACGGTAGCGTACTAGCGGACCCACTTTCACATACTGTGGTCCTTCTCCGCGAAGCCGCCACCGCCTCAAGCAAGCCAGGCTGACGTGGATCTTTTCTGAAAGCTGGATTTCGTTCAAAAGTGATTCCATAGTTTTCTCCTTGTGGCTGGCAGCCGGAGGCCCGAATTGACCGAGAGCCTACCCTCTGGTCCGGTCTCGGTCAATTCGACCTGTACATCCCCGATTGCTACGTGGAGGAGTCTGCTTTCGAGGCAGGACCCAATTGGGGCAGGCCCCTTCGAGAGGCGATGACCGACTCCAACGCTTCGCGCTTCGCCTTCATGCGGATGTGGCTGTAATGACGAAGCATCTGGCGATCGACATGCCCGGCGATTTCCATGATGGTTTCGTCGCCGGCGCCACTTTCGGCCAGTTCTGTGATGAGGGTGTGCCGGTTATCGTGCCACCGGCCTTTCACCTCTGCGTTCGTGCGGGTCGTCGTCCAGGCCTTCTTGAACGAGGTAATGTGCCGCGTCGGGTCCGACGGCCTCGGCTTACCCCAGGGAAAGACGTACCACTCTTCCCTGATTTCGCCGAACCGCTTGCAATACCATGCGCGATGGTCGATGAGCGCCTGGTAGACCTCGGAGTTCAGAGGAACGATTCGCCCCTCTCCGGCCTCGCTCTTTGCCCTGCCTACCCGGACCGTCTTCGCGGCGAAGTTGATCTGGACCCAGGTAAGGGTTTTGATTTCGGTATCTCGCAGACCGCCATTGCGGGCGAGCATGAAGGCCGGGTACATATGGGGGCTGAGTGAGCTCTTTGCTTTGGCCGCGAGACTCTCCGTTTCTTCGCTGTCGAAGGCTTTGCCAATGCTCTTGTGAACAGTCAGCTTGAGCTGCCGGGTCTTCTTGAGGTGCGCTCGGATCACTTCGCCGGGGTCTCCCAGCATCTTCAGAAGAAACCGGACCTCCTCGTTTATCGACTTTGGCGCTGCCTTCTCGCGGAGTCGGTCCTCCTGATAGTGAAGAACCGAAATGTCGGTAATGTCGGCAACGATCTTTGCGCCGAGAAGACGGCTGACGTGTCCAAGTGCGTATTCGGCAAAACTCGCCGACCGGTAGCGGAGCCGGTAGCCCGTGAGGTATTCCTTGATGATCTCCTCAAGAATCCGGACACGGTTCTGCCGAACCTCCTTGAAATTGTTGTAGCCAGCTTCGAGTGTTTTCCGGTGTTGCCGCTCAGCGTCTTTCGCGACGGTTCGCAATGTCGATTTTGTCGGTTCGTCGATTCGTTCGCCGGCGAACCGAAACCGGTACCACCAATACTTTCCTCTCTGATAAGTTGCCATTCGGGTCTCCTGTCCTGCCGGTGAGCGCGCCTGTGTGGGTGCGCGACTGAAGCTTCAGGCGAAGACAGAATTCGATCAAGTTTCAGAAGTCCAGATGCCACGCGAAGGCGTGGTTCAGGACATGCGGCTGGAGGTCTGGAGTCGAACTATCGAGGGGAGCAACAACTGAGCTCGGTTGCTATGGGTTAGCATCCGTTTTGAAAGGGAGTGACGACAAAATTGACTACAATCGGGCCAATTTCGTGTCTTTCTGCTGCTTTCTTTTGCTCTAAATTGTTGATTTATTGGCTCCTCAGGTAGGACTCGAACCTACAACCCTTCGGTTAACAGCCGAATGCTCTGCCATTGAGCTACTGAGGAGTGATTTCTCTAAAATGTCCTCTACAAAGGTAGCAGAGAGGGCGGGTCGCGTCAAAATCCCCCCCCGTTTTAACCCGCTGTGGGGCGATACCATTAGATCAACCCTCAGGAGGGCCAATGTCCAGAATCTCCCGGCTCGATCGCACCGAAGTAGCCCCTGAAATGGGCACCCTTTACGACAAGGCCTTTGCAGCCCGCGGCAACGTGCCCAACATGTTCCGCGTCATGGCCCACCGCCCTGAAATCTTCGCCACCATGCAGGCCCATTTTGGCGCTGTTCTCAATACGGGCACCGTCTCGACAAAATTAAAAGAGCTCATCATCGTCCGCACCAGCCAGGTCAACGTAACCCCCTACTGCCTGGCCAGCCACACCCTCCTCGCCAAGGGACTTGGATGGTCGGACGATCAGCTCGACCACCTGGCCGACTGGCCCCAGCGCGACGACTTTACCCCCGCCGAAAAGGCCGCTCTCCGCCTTGCCGAGACCGTCACCCGCGACGCCCATGCTGTCACCGACGCGCAGTTCGCCGAACTCCGCACGTTCTACTCCGAGGGCGAAATCGTCGAACTCCTCTGCGCCATCGGTCTCTTCAACTATTTCAACCGCTTCAACAACGCTCTCCAAATGGAGCCCACCAAGCCCGGCGAAGGTGGTTGTACCTCACCGCCTGACGCCCCTCCGCCAGAAGCCGCGTTTCCAGCCAGTTCCTTCTAGCGCCTCGAGCTTGAGCCTTGCCAAAACCCGCACGCAACCCAGGAGATCCCTATTCCGATGCAGCTTGAAATTCCCGCCGGCACATTCCGCGCCTACATATTTGACTGCGACGGCACCGTCGTCGATTCCATGCCCCTGCACTACCGCGCCTGGAAAGCCGCCCTCGCCGAATGGAACTGCGATTTCCCTGAAGATCTCTTCTACTCCTGGGGTGGGAAGCCTGTCCGCAACATCATCGCCGACCTGAATCGGATGTACTCACTCAACATGGCCGTTGACTCCCTCGCTGTCCGCAAAGAAGCTCTCTACCTCGCCCAGCTTCCGAGCCTCAAAGCCATTCCTGAGGTGGTCGAACACATCACCGCACAGTACGGCCGGATCCCCTTCGCCGTCGCATCCGGAAGCCGCAAAGATTCCGTCGTCGGCTCGCTCACCACAGTCGGACTGCTCGATAAATTCGACACCATCGTCACCGCCGGCGATTACATCCACCCCAAGCCCGCACCCGACTGCTTCCTGCTCGCAGCCGAACGACTCGGCGTCGTCCCAAAAGACTGCCTCGTTTTTGAAGACACTCAACTTGGCATCCAGGCCGCCACCGCCGCCGGCATGGCCTCCGTCATGGTGCCCTTCATCATGCACAGGCCCTGACCATGGCTCGGCTGAAAGTGTAAAGAATCTTGTGATAACGACATGTGAAGAATGTCATGAGACTAGACAGGGCCTTCATCCGTGGTGTGATTAGTACAGCAACACCGCCACCCGATAAGCCGTAAACGACCCTTCCACATTCTGCGCTGGACAACTTCCCACGGCAGCCTTCCGGTATGCCCTCGAAGACAGCTTTCCCATCAGCGCTCCCGGAAGTTCGTTCACGTCTGAGTTTTGCCACAGCATCCTGAATCTCGGCTCTATAGCGTCTATCCTTCCTGAAATCCTCTGCCCGCGCTCGCAATAGGCACGCGCCTCCGCCCGATCGCCGAATGCCACAATTCCCTGCTCCCGCAGCAATCCTGCAACCTCGTTCTCAATCTGTGCCGCCGAAAGCTCCTCCACCGCGTGTGAGTAATCGGCCACAGCGTACAGCACTCCGCGGCTCACAACCACCGCCGCACCCATCCGGTCCACATCTGGATTCAGCAAATTCGTCCGGTGCCCCGGCGAGTGCATCCACTCATCGTGAATTGCCGCCGCATCCGGCCCAATGGCCACATTCTCTTCAATCAAGCTGAAGTGCGCGCCCGCCTGCCCCGCCCGCTCTGACACTTCAGGCTCGCCCCGGTACTGGTGCGAAATCGGACCCTCCGCAGCCATCCGCAGACAATGCTGCTTCGCCGCCAACGCCAATTCCGGATCCCACTTCAGCCGTCCCGCCCCATGCGCGGCGCGCGACTCATTCGCCAGCGCCAGCAACTGCTCCGCCTCGGGCTGCAGCGCCTGCCGCCGTTCCCCCTGCCACAACGGAACCGCCCGCGCCTGCCCGTAAACCACAGGCGCAGCCATCGCCAGACTCAAGATCAATCCCTTAATTGAACACCGCATACTCTAGTAGACCCCGCTCCAGCCCCAGTGTCGCGGTATTCTTTTCATGCCAGTGCCTTTTCAATCCATTTCGCCACCCGCAACCATGTCCCGATGGACCAAACAAATCCGCCGCCAGCCCCTGGCCGCCGTCGGCATCCTGCTCCTCGCCGCCTTCGTCCTCGGTGGACTAGCCGCCCCCTGGCTCGCGCCCCACAATCCATCCGCCGTCGACCTGCTCCATCGCCTCCAATCCCCCTCCACCGCCCACTGGGCGGGAACCGACGAGCTCGGCCGCGACACCTTCTCCCGCCTGCTCTGGGGCGCGCGCCTCTCGCTCTCCGTCTCCGTCAGCGTCGTCTCCATCTCCCTCGCTCTCGGCCTCGCCATCGGCGGCCTCGCCGGGTATCTCGGCGGCTGGGTCGATACCGCTCTCACCACCGTCGCCATGAACACCTTCCTTGCCCTCCCCGGAATCCTCCTCGCCATCGCCTTCGCCGCCTTCCTCGGTCCCGGCTTCTCCAATCTTGTTCTCGCGCTCGCCATCGGCGGCTGGGCCGGCTACGCGCGCCTGGTCCGCGCCCAGGTCATGGCCGTCCGCGACCGAGAATACGTCGATGCAGCGCGAGCCCTCGGCGCCAGCGACCTCCGCATCTTCTTTCGCCATATTCTGCCCAACATCATTCAGCCCATCGTCGTCCAAGCCGCCATCGGCATGGCCGGCGTCATCCTGGCTGAAGCCACGCTGTCATTCCTCGGCCTCGGCATTCCCGCCCCCGCGCCAAGTTGGGGAGCCATGCTCAACGACGCCCGCTCCCACCTCTTCGACTCACCCCACCTGGTCCTCTTCCCCGCCATCGCCGTAGCCGCCGCCGTCTTAGGCTTCAACTTCCTAGGCGACGCCCTCCGCGACCGCCTGGACCCCCGCACCCGCCTGGAGTTGGGTTTATAAAGATGACCCGCCATCCTGAGTATCATGACTTGAGTTGCAAGTTTCGGCTTCAGTGAACCCACGTCGGACCAAGCACAAAAGCACCGTGCCCCGTTTTTGCGCCTTTTTCCTGGCGCAAAGGCGGGAAGCCAGAAGCCCGTTCATCAAGTTGAGGGTGGTGAGTCGAAGGATCTGCATCTGCACTTAGGGACCGCTCGACTGTTCAATGGCAGACATCCAAGTTTGGCAGCGGTAATTTATTCCTCAACGATTACTTCCGAGTCGGCGACAATTCGGCCGGAACTCGGCATGGACGAATCCAAACCGTAGAATTCATGTACAAAGAACTTAAGAGCAGGGAACCTAGGGGAACGCAGAATGTTGAATTCCAAGTTTAAGCCCCTGATTATCGGGCTTGTTACGCTGGGTGCCTTGGACATGATCGGCATCGTAACTATGATCGCAAATCCAAATTGGACTGAAAGAATCATCCCCGCGCTTGTCGGTACTCAACTCATCGGCTTCATTTTGATTGCGTTTGCTTACATGATCCGAAGTCAATTTGGACCCGAAATATCACCGGTCGTCTCGACTGATCCGTCTGCGAAATCGGAAAACGTGAACCGACCCCAATGGAGCCGGATGAGATGGCTGTGGTTTGGAATCGCAGCATTAGGGGTTGCGCAGACTCCTATCGCCATAGTGAATGCGATCCATACCGCACAATCAGACCACAGGATGGCGTCAGTTATGGTTCTTGCATTCGCGATTAGATTCGGCATGATCTGGCTCTTTTTGAGGCTTTGGTGGAAATTTCGCCCTGTTAACCAATAGTCCTGCACCACTCAAAGCGCGTGGCCCCTTGTAAAGCCTGAATCACCGCCTACCGGGAAGTAAACTTCTCGGTATTTCAGAGCAAACGAGTGTCCCATCCTCGCGGCTTCTTAGGCCGCAATTGCAGCAAGCAGCAAAGCCCCACCAGCCCCCGTTCTCGCACTCAACGGAGTCCAATGAAAATCGCCGTCCTCTCCGACACCCACGGCCTCCTCCGCCCCGAAGTCCTCCCCGCCCTCGCCGGTGTCTCGCGCATTCTTCACCTGGGCGACGTAGGCAAAATCTCCATCCTCGACGACCTCCGCAAAATCGCCCCAGTAACC
>Ga0302140_10006882_pt1 | contig 14254 bp, 10 predicted proteins | sample I_Bog_E1_1_FD_202095 | JGI IMG/M metagenome (GOLD analysis project Ga0302140, IMG submission 202095) | Peat permafrost microbial communities from Stordalen Mire near Abisko, Sweden - I_Bog_E1_1 | ecosystem: Environmental > Terrestrial > Soil > Wetlands > Peat | place: Sweden: Abisko, Stordalen...
GGCGATGGCCCTTTCAGCATCTTCGTCCCTTGGGCAAGCAGGCGCGGCATCCACACCCTCTGCGCCTGCAAACACCCCCTATGTCGCGACAATGACCTTCGATGTCGCATCCGTGCGCGAGAACAAGAACCTCGACATGAACGCCGGCCTTACGATGGGTGCTCAGTTCGTCTCGCATTCGACAACATACCGCGCAACCAACTGGCCAATCGAGAGCTTGATCAGCGAGGCTTACAGCGTGCTCGGATATCAGATTGTCGGTGCTCCGGATTGGCCTTGGCCGACATTTTTTATGATCGAGGCCAAGGGCGACAGCGAAGCGGATGCAAAGATGGCGGCGTTGACGAATCGGCAGCAAGATGCGGAGGAGCAGCATATGCTTCAGGCCCTGTTGGCGGATCGTTTCAAGCTGAAGGCGCACTGGGAGACGAGAGAAGGGGACACCTACAACCTGGTGGTAGCCAGGGGAGGCCCGAAGCTGGGCGCACAAGGCTCGATTCCTCCTTCGGCGGAAGAGAAGAAAAGGTTTGGAGACAATCCGGTAACAGGGCTGTATCAACTAGGGTGCCATTCGCAAGGGTGCGACTATATTGCGCATGGCGCCTCGATAAATTCGTTAGTTGACGCACTGACCGGACAGTTCGGCCGACCGGTATTCGATAAGACCGGGCTGACTGCCAAGTACGATTTTGTGTTGAAATACCAGGGCCGATGGGACCGCGACCGGGCCGCCGACGATCTGGACCCCACGCCCCCGTTGGATCGTGCACTGCAAGACGAACTCGGGCTAAAGGTTGAGCCCGGCAAGGGACCGATAAAGGTCCTTGTCATCGATCACGTCGAAAAGCCCTCAGCAAACTAGTGACTGCCTAAGCCGGATTAAATAAAACCCAACGGAAAACCCTTCGAAGAAAACTGGGCGTCCGCGTCTGACCCGCGTCCAAAGTACTTATGTAAGACATCCCTCATCTTTACTGCTGCCGTTCTGCGCGCCTCAGTCGATGGACTGAGAAGACGCTCATGCCCCAGGGGAACCGAACCCAGGTCTGAGCGAATTCTGAATCTCGCGGTGCCAGACCATGTTCGTTCTTTTTAGTGCGCGCTCATTCAATGCAGTTGTTCTTCTACTTTCCAGCATTTGCATTGCGGCCAATGCCCAGGTGAATCGACAATTCTCCATTCCAGATCAAACGCAACTCGTCACTCTCAAAGGCAACGTCCATCCGCTGGCGCGCCCAGAGTTTGATCTCGGACCCATCGACCGCGAGACGCGCCTTGACCGCTTGATCCTTCAGCTTCAGCCCTCCCCAGCGCAACAAGAGGAACTCGACCTGCTTGTGGAAGCGCAGCAGGATGCATCCTCGCCGCTCTATCACCAATGGCTGACACCTGCGGAGTTCGGAGCGCGATTCGGTGCCACCGCACTGCAACTGAAGCAGGTCACAACGTGGCTCACCGGACATGGCTTTGCTATAGACGAGATTGCCGCCAACCACCGCGAGATTGTGTTCTCCGGCAACGCGGCCCAGGTGGCCGACACCTTCCACACGCAAATTCGCCGCTACAGTATCGAAGGCGTGGAGCACATCGCCAACACTGGCAATCCGCAAATCCCCGCGTCCCTGGACAACCTGGTGTCGGGCATAGTTTCGCTGCACAGTTTTCGCCGGACTTCTGCCATCTCCTCGCTTCGCAGAATCAATGCCAAGCCGCTAAGCGGCCGGCGCCCCGAGTACTCCGCCGGTTCCACGCACTATCTCTTTCCCGCCGATCTCGCCACCATCTACAACCTGAAAACGCTCTACACCGAAGGCACAAACGGCGAGGGCGCTTCCATTGCCATTGCCGGCCGCAGCAACATTAAAGTGACCGATGTGACCACTTTCCGCGTGACCTCCGGCCTGACTGCAAATGCTCCCGCTGTGCTGGCTCCTGGTACAGATCCGGGCCTGGTCAGCGGCGATCAGGATGAGGCGACCCTCGACGTGGAGTGGAGCGGCGCCATGGCTCCAGCAGCGCAGGTTACCCTTGTGGTCGAGGCCTCCACCGCCACCACCGACGGCATTGACCTGGCAGCGCAATACATTGTGAACCACGCCACGGCATCGGTCGTCAGCGTGAGTTATGGCAGCTGCGAGCAGGCCATGGGAGCGGCCGAGCAGGCCTTCTATGGCGGTCTGTGGCAGCAGGCGGCAAGCCAGGGCATGAGCGTGTTTGTTGCCGCGGGTGACGCCGGTGCAGCCGGATGCGATACCGGTGCAGATGTCGTTGGTGCAGGCACCGGTGTGAATGGCCTCTGCAGTTCGCCCTACTCCACCTGCGTCGGTGGAACCGAGTTCAACGAGGGGCAGGACTACGCCGAGTACTGGGCACCGGGAAACTCCAAGTCCAATGCGTCGGCGCTGAGTTACATTCCGGAGAAGGTCTGGAATGAAAGCGCGACAAATGGCGGGTCGGGGCTGTGGGCCTCTGGCGGCGGATTAAGCGGGGTGTATCCGCAGCCGTCCTGGCAAAAAGGAGTGGGCGCTACGGTTGCAGCGGAGGATACCACTGGCATGCGAACGGTGCCCGATGTGGCCATGGCGGCCGCCGACCACGACGGATACGTGCTGTATGAGAACGGTTCGTACTTTGTCATTGCCGGCACCTCGGCCTCGTCGCCCTCATTCGCCGGCGTTATGGCACTCGTGGTTCAGAGGCAGGGTGGCGCCGGGCTAGGGAACACAAATCCCGAGTTGTATGCACTGGCAAAAACTTGCCACAACCCGTTTCACGCAACGCCATTGGGAGATAACACCGTACCGGGTGTGGCTGGATTCACGGCGACAGGCGCAACCTATAACCTGGCCACCGGCCTGGGCTCGGTGGATGGAGCGGCACTGGTGAGCGCATGGGGCGGAGGGTCGTCCCTGGTGAGACCCATACCGGTGCGCGGCCCCATCCGGCAACACTGCGCCATGTGCTTCGAGCGGCACTAATCAAAAAGCGCAAACGCCTGCTCAATGCGGGCCTGAGCTTTGGGATCGGCTGCGAACGACTGGTGCACTTCCAACACAATGGCTGGCGGCTCCGACAGTTGTTTCAGGGCCTGCGCAGTGGCAGTCCAGTCGATAGTGCCGTCCCCGGGCCACAGGTGCTCATCTTTCACGCCCTTGTTGTCGTGCACGTGGACAGAAACAATTCGGCTTTTCAGGGTGGCAATTGCCTGGTTCACGCCGGTGGTAATGTTGGCGTGGCCCACGTCGAGACACACGCCGATCGACTTGAGATGTCCCATCTCAAGGATCTCAATAAGGTGCTCTGGCGTCGTAGGATCACTCACCAGGTTCTCCACCAGGATGCGGACACCGAGCGGATTGGCAAACGCGCCCAGGTGCTCCAGCGCGGTCTCAGCATATTCAATGGAACGCAGGGACCAGCCGTCATCGCGCTCGCCGAGGTGAACTATGAGATTGCGAAAGGGAATCGACTCAGCAGTTTCCAGAGCGCGTTTAATTTCATCCATGGCGGCAATGCGGCGCGCCTTTTCAGGATGAAGTACGTTCACAGCGGGTGCGCCCGCTCGTCCCATTTCGCGGTCCGGGAACAAAGGAGCGTGCATCGACCAGGGCTTCAGCGGACTCGACGCAAACCACGACGCCAATTCCGCCACGTGATCGCGATCCGTATAGTCAAAGTGCTGGCGGGCGGCAAAGATCTCCACCGCTTGAGCCCCAGATCGGCTGGCGAGTTCCAACTGCGCGGAATGCAGGCGTTGATTCAGGAACAGGTGCGTGGAAAGTGCGCGCAGCATGGCCAATAAAAACTCTCCCGCTCCGTTTGATTCGGAGCCATTGCAGCGGTTTCGATTCTGCTCTTTACAGAAAGCTTGAGGCCAAGTGGCATTTTTCTCAAGAAAATGCCACCTCGCATGATCTTCACATGGCAGCATGTGAATTGGAACCGCTCTAAGCGCAGGTTCACTCCAATTGTCTCATTCTTGCAACAATTTACGTTGAAATGGATGTTGCCGCAGATGGTGCGCCCGGCCTTCTGGAACCATCGTGCCTATCCCATCCTTCGCGCTGCATGCCTCATGGATCCCCTCGACGCCTGGAAAACGCAGTGCGTCCGCGCTTTGAAAACATGTTTGATTTTCGGGGGATGGCACAGGCCTACGATACGGAGAGGAACCGCAGGCCTGTTTTCCGTTTTGCACGACTGGGGGTAGGGAGGTTGAACCAGAGACTCCGCCAGGCTCACCCGCAAACCTTACCCGGGATTCCTGCAAGAGTCAATCGAAACTGGAACCAACACCGGAAACGGTATTCTATCGCCCGTTTCTTTACCTTTGGAACTCCAGGTGCGGGAGCGTAGCTCCGCTTACACATACTAGGATGTCCGCACTTCTCCACCGGTTGCCTAGCATCCGCAATTTTCTTGAGAAATTATGTGGAAAGCCGCAGAAATGAAAAACCCTTCTGGAATCAGTAGCCTGCGGCCTTCCCGTAATGGCTTCGGTGGTCTTGCCCGCCCAACAACTCACCAGTCTTCGGGTCAATTGCAATGCATTCCCCGTTCGACCAGTGGTGCTCAGATAGCTCCAGGCTATAGCCGCGAGCCTTCAGCGCGGCCACCGTTTCCGCGGAGAAGCCCGCCTCCAAAAAGAGTTTGTCCGGCTGATATTGATGGTGAAAGCGCGGAGCGTCGACCGCCTGCTGGATATTCAGGCCGCCTTCCGACGTGGAGAGAAAGATGTTCGCCACCGTAGTAATAATGCGCGCCCCGCCAGGGGAGCCAAGCACGAATCGCAGTTTCCCGTCTTCCAGCACAATGGTCGGCGTCATGGAACTCAGCGGGCGCTTGCCCGGCGCAATGGCGTTGGCCGTCCCCTGAATCAGCCCATAAATATTAGGGACGCCTTCCTTCGCCGCAAAGTCGTCCATCTCATCGTTCAGCAAAAAGCCGAGAGACCCCGCAGTTACATGCGATCCAAACGTGTCGTTCAGCGTCGTCGTCACCGAAACCGCATTCCCTTCGCTGTCCACAACCGAGTAATGCGTGGTCTGGTTCGATTCATGCCGCCGCTGCCCCGGTGTCTTCGGCGCGGGCGGCAAAAATCCTTCAGGCCGGACCAAAGCAGCGGAAGCTGTGGCCGTGTTCGTGTCGACCGACGTCCGCCACGCGTCAGCGTATTTTTTAGCGGTCATCTGGCTTACAGGGATAGGGTTGTAGTCGGGATCGCCCAGGTAGTCGGCACGGTCCATGTAGGCACGCCGGTAGGCCTCCGTAATCAGGTGAATCGACTGCGCCGACCGGTCTCCCAGCTTGGCCAGGTCGAACCCCTCCAGAATATTCAGCGCGGACATCAGCACAATGCCGCCGGACGAAGGCGGAGGCGCGCTGATCACCGTGTAGTTATGGAACTTCCCGGTTATGGGCGTCCGCTCCTCCACAGTGTATTGCGCCATATCTTCAAGCGTTAGCAGCGCGCCGCCTTTGTGCAGCTCATCAACTAGTTCATGCGCCAGTGCGCCATGGTAAAACGAGTCGGGATCGGCCGCAATTCGTTGCAAAGTCCGCGCCAGCTCCGGCTGCTTGAAGGTTTCCCCCTCCTTATATAGATTGCCGTCGCGCTGAAAGATGCGCTTGGAATCAGGGAACTTCGCCAGGTCCGGATCGGTCAGCTCCTCGGCTTCCTCGGCGGACAGCACAAACCCCTCCGCCGCCAGCTTGATCGCAGGCGCCACAACTCTCTGCAGGCCGAGCTTTCCATACTTCTTTTCCGCGTGAACCAGACCCGCAACCGACCCGGGCGTGCCGATCGATTTGTACCCAATCACAGACCCATCAAGGCTTTCTTCCGGCAGCACGTTGCCATGCGCGTCCTGGTACATGGTCTCCGTTGCCGCAAGCGGAGCCTTCTCGCGGTAATCCAGGAAAATGTCATTGCCGTCATGGGTGTGGATCAGCATAAAGCCGCCTCCGCCCAGGTTGCCTGCCGAGGGATGTACAACCGCCAGGGCAAATCCCGTGGCTACCGCTGCGTCCACCGCGTTGCCGCCCTCGCGCAGCACTTCAAGCCCCGCATCCGCGGCCAAATGGTGGACGCTCACCACCATACCGTGCTTTGCGCGGACAGGCTGTTCGTCCAGATAAGGAATCACGTGCTTCTTTGCCTCCTGGGCTGGGGCGGGGAAAAACGGTAACAGCGCGGCGCCGGCAACTGCGGCAAGGACGGGGAAGAGGGGCCGTCGGGTCATAGTGTTCTGACAGAATAACGCGAGACAGCGCAATTCCCGGCCTTTGATTTTTTCCCTCTCATTCGGGGCGCTGGGTTTTCCTCACAAACACCGCTCATGGCCTGGAAGACCTCAGGAACCGCATCTCTGCGGCCGCAATGTCAGTCTCAATTCCAACCCGCTTTGGGTCAACCTGCACGCGTTCAGAGTGTGAACATGGCCACGAACGCCTGAAGCTGGCCGAGAATCTTGGTCAACTCTGCAATAGCGGAGTCGGTCTGCATCGCACTTGCGCTGGTGTTGCGCGTAGCCTCGGCAAGCCCGCTCATTTCACTGGCGATTGCAGCGGAGATTCTTGCGGCTTCTGCAACGTGGCCGCCCAATTGATTTGTCGTGGCAGTCTGTTGCTCCACTGCGGCAGCAATGGAATGCGAAATCTCGCTGATCTCCTTCGTCACGCTGGTAATATCGGCGATGCCGGCCACGCTCTCCCGCGTGTCCTGCTGGATGGCGGCAATGCGCTCGCTGATCTCCTCTGTAGCTTTCGCCGTTCCCTTGGCCAGTTCCTTTACCTCGTTCGCCACTACCGCGAAGCCCTTTCCTGCTTCTCCTGCGCGGGCCGCCTCGATGGTTGCATTCAGTGCAAGAAGGTTAGTTTGCTGCGCAATTCCGGTAATCGCCTTCACTACCTTGCTGATCTGCGCGGACGACTCGCCAAGATGCGTAATCTTCTTTGTCGTGCTGTCGGTTGCGCTCACTGCCGTGCGCACCACCGAAGACGCTTTGCTCGCGTTCTGGGAGATTTCGCGAATCGAGTTCACCATCTCAGCGGAACCGGCCGCAACGGCACTCAAGTCGGCAGACACTTTCTCGCTCGACTGTGCAGCCGAAGCGGCGAGCCGGCTGGTCTCCGTGGCGCCGTGCGCAAGTTCTCTTGTAATTGTCTTCAGTCTCTCTGAGGCCGACGCCATCACCAGCGTATGTTCGCTGATCTGCTTTACCTCGGTGTCAAGCCTCGAAGAAACCGTATTCAGCGCTGATGCAATGCGCTGATAGTCGCCCTCGTAGATTCCCTCAACCCGTGCGGTCAGATCCATCTTCGCTAAAGCGGTCAGCACGCGCTCAATTTCGGCAACCGGCACAAGCCACGCGTCAAACATTGAGTTGAGACCCTCGAAGATGCGGCGGTTGACTCCAGTGAACTCTGAAAGGTTGGCGCGCACATGCAAATCGCCTCGCCCCGCTGCTTCGGTCATCCGTCCAATCTGGGTATTGCGCCGATTGATCACGTCAATAAAGTCATTGCAGACATTCCGCGCGCGCGAAAAGTCCCCCGGAAACCCATCGGTAAAAGGCGCCGGAATTTGGCCAATCGACATCCCATGGACTGACGTCACAGCCCGCTCATACGTCAGGACGATCTCGTCCAGAATCTTGTTTATCGCCTTGCAAGCGGTGGCTATATCGCCGCTAAATCCATTAGGCGACAAGCGGCGTTTGAGATCTCCAAACGAGATTGCCTCTTCAAGCTGGTTCAATTCAGCCAGAAAAGAGGCGCATTCCTCGGCCTGAGTTTCATCCTCAACGTTAGACGGCATGCAGAACTCCAATTAACTTGATTCAGGGAATCTCGTGAAAATGGGACGAGACTCCGCAGATTGACCTATCGGTAGTTAACGGCGACGGTTCCAACTCTGAGCGAGTTTCTGTGTTCTAAATCACACTGAATGCGACGAAAAGGCGAAAGCTTCTTCCCCTGCACAAGCCAGGCCCGGCGGGGAGAACATTTCTCGTTATGCCACCAAGATTTGTTTGTCTGCGTCAAAACTTCAGCGGCGACTGAGGGTTAATGCCTATGGACCGGCTCGGGCCCTCGCCCGCGAATACAAATCTGACGTTGGAGAGAATCGTGCATAAGAATTGGATTTATAACGCCGTGATCGTAGCCCTATTGGTTTTACTCGGTAGTATCACCTCCGGAGCGCAGGTACGCGAGGCAGTTGGAGCAGTTACCAAAACCGACGTTGCGGTAAGTCTCTACGGCGCGTTCAACGGCACCACCAATGGCAACGGCACCGCGCAGAGCCCATCCAATGCCGCAGGCGGAATCGTTGAAGTTCGCCACATCGTGAACCCCATCATTGGATACGAGGGAACTTACTCATTCAACCGCGCCAATCAAACCTACAACCCCACCAATCTGGTCTGTCCGGTAGCCTCCGCCACGTCCTGCAACAATGCACCTGCCGCAGTGTCAGCAGACGCGCACGAAGTCACCGGCAACTGGGTAGCATCGGTCAAATTCGCAAATCTCCGGCCGTTCGCGCTGGCCGGTGGCGGCCTCCTCTTTAATCAACCCAGCGGAGGCCAGGCGAACACCAACTCCTCTACCAAGGGCGTATTCGATTATGGAGCGGGACTCGACTGGGGCCTGCTGCCGCATCTTGGCCTGCGCTTCCAGTGCCGCGGCAACCTCTACAAAGCACCTGATCTGACCAAGCTCTACACCTCAACCGGAGCCTTCACCCACACCTCCGAACCCATGATCGGCGTCTACTTCCACCTGTAATATCAGCGTGTTCCGCTCTCGGGTCCCGTGCTGAATGGCACGGGACCCACAGCGCATTTCCGCAGGTGGCAGTCGCCGGATATGATGCCCTCATGTCGTTTCAGCGCGGCAGAGCCCTTCTAATCGCGATGGCGTTCGTCTTCCTGGCAGCAGTGGCCCGGCCGGAGAATGCAGCCTCCATCCCAGCCCCAAGCCTCGACTCAGCCCAAATTGTCCTGCAGATGCAGCGGCACAACCAGGACCAAAACAAAAAGCTGAAACACTACAAGGCGCTGCGCCACTACCAGGTGGATTACCAGGGGTTTCCGGCCGATGCTTCGGCGAAGATGGACGTGGAAGTCGAGTATGATGCTTCGTCGGGAAAGAGCTTTCGCATCGTGTCGGAAAGCGGGCCAAAGTTTCTTTTGGAAAAGGTTCTAAAGCGCGCGGTCGAGAGCGAAAAAGAAGCCTCGCAGGATAAAGGGCTGACGGCGTTGTCTGAGACGAATTATCGGTTTCATCTGGCGGGAACCGAGAACGTTACCGGTCGGCCGGCTTACATGCTGGATGTGGATCCGCTGAAAGCCTCTAAGTTTCTTTCTCGCGGAAGAATCTGGGTCGATGCGGCGGATTTTGCAGTGGTCAGGATGGAAACCAGTCCGGCAAAAAGCCCTTCCATCTTCATTTCGCGGACGACCATCCACTACACCAGCGCGATGACGGAGAACTTCTGGTTGCCGCAGGCGATGCGCAGCGAAACCAAGGTCCGGATCGGCGGCACGGCGGTGTTCACCATCGACTACGGGACCTATCGAATCGCTCCCCAGGCGCAATGACGAACATGCGCTGCGCCAGTGCCTGCCAGATCATCCCGTAATGGTGATGGTGATGGTGTTGGACTTAACGACCACTGGTTTGCCGTTCTCGTCGAGGCAATCTGGATCGGGACGTGAAACCTGAACGGTATACTTTCCGGGCTTATCGAACTTGTAGATTTGCTCGAGATCGGCCTCATAGGTTTCTGTCTTCCCAGGCGAGATTCCGGACCAGAATGACTTGGAGGTGCTGAGATCGGGATCCCCGAAGGAAACCTTCTCTGCTGGTTTCCCGTCCTCGTCCCATACAAGATAGCTGAACTGCTCATCAAGGTGCCGAAAATAGCCCGAGTAGTCGATGTCGTGTTTGGTGACATTAGTCGTGGAGACCGTGATTGCCACCATCGACCCGATTTTGAACTCCTGACGGGTTCCAGCGTCGTCACCGCCGCGGATGGAAAGCGTGAATGAGGGCGCAGTTGCGCCCGGGTGTCGGATGGGACCATATTCCTTGACGCCATTCTTGATCTGCACGTTGGACGAGCGCACTTCCTGTGCAGGGAGCGCGGCCGACACGGCCACCAAGGTCGAAAGAATCAAAATCCGATAAGAATTCAGATATGTCTGCATCATTGTGCCTCCTGGCTTACTCCGCAGTTGGTGCTTGAGAGGTGAGTCCACTGAGGATAGCCATAAATCGCGTTGTCATAGGGCGTTGATGGTAGAAAACTGCCTCCCTCATTACCGCTCGCTGTCAATATGCCATTTCTCTCCCACTTGCCCTTTGCATTACGAACAGCCGTCGCGATAAACTGCCAATCCTGACGCCCGATGGGCACCGGAATTGACGGGGTTCCGGTTCCAGGAAGCGGATCAGGCAGCCAAAGCAAATACATGGATGCGTGGAACGTGCGGGTGCCGCTTTGGGCGTTCCCGGGAAGCGGCATTTGTGGGCCGTCGTATGCGATTTGCGGATTGTTCTTGTCCACTGCTTTATACGGAAAGCTTCCGTCGAGCCCCGCATGAACTCCACAGAAGGTAGGACTAGGAGCGATGGAATGGGTATATTCATCAACGTCAGCGTTTACAATTTGCGCGAACTTATAGGTGCCGGAGGAAGCACCGGACGCAGTGAGGTGGATGCCAGGATGGCCTTCGGCATCGCCGCAGCCTGGGGCCGGCCCCGAAAGATCTCCGTATTCGAGAAATCGGTCTGGTGCATTTGCAACGCATTGGTCGAGCTTTCGCACCAAGGCCAACTGAGAATCCTCGGTGGCCAACGTTAGACTCCCCGGACTGGTCGCGCTGAAAACCGCCTTTGCCTCTGGCGATTCACAGATTTCATTTCCATTCGGGTCCTTTGCGCAGTACGTATAGACGACACTCATTGCGTCTTTGGGATAGAGCCAATAAAAGGTTGTGTTGGGCTGATCGGTTTTTGTCGGGGTCAGAACGATTCCGTTGTTTGGGTGGCTGAACGTCTGCACGTTTGTTCCCGGGATTGTCCAATTGCTTCCAGTGACGGTGAATCCTCCAGGCAGCGTTGCGGGCTTTGTTTTGAGTTCGACCGGCTGGCCGATCTGTACGTGGGGGTTTCTGGTCTGCGGGTGGTCACCGCTGATCCGGTTTCGAAGCCAGTCGATTTCTGGCACGGGCAGGACTACAGGCGCAGGGTTTGCCGTGGCGGTCTGCGGCGTGCCGCCGGAAGAGGGATTGGTGACCGTCAAGGTAGCCGTCTCGGCGGGATCGGCGGGCGCATCCTTAGACACCTTCACGGAGGCCGTGATCTGGGTAGCACTGACCACGTTAATGTTGCTCAGTTTTACAACGCCGGCGGCGTCGGTCACCTTCACTTTCGATGGTCCGCCGCGGTCCGACGATTTCAGAAAGCAGGACCCGGCGATGGTAATGTCCTGTGGTTGTCCGGTAGCCCACCACCCATCGGGAGTTATCGAGTTGACGGACGGAACGGAGCATAGGATTGGTACCGCAAACGGAACAACCGTACCGTTGCCGTTCGGAAATTGAGGACAGGCGCCTGAGTTGCCGCTGGCTGTTTTCCGAATCACGTCCCACCATTGATACTCCACCGTAACGCAGGCCGTCTGGGCGGTATCGCTGGGCGGGAGCGTCACGGTGGCCGTCATCTTCGTATCGCTGACGGTGGAAACATCGGAAAGAGTCACGTTCCCGCCATTCGTCAAGGCCACGCGGAAGAAGAACTCGTTGCAGGACTCAGTAGGACCCTTGAACCCGGTTCCGGTGATGACGACCTTGTTGTAGGTCTGGCCCGCTACCCAGGTTGAGGGCGTGACCGAGGAAATGGTCGGCCAAGTAGGGCAGGACCATTGCGCGTGGCACATTGCTGGGATGAACAGCGGCAGAAGAATGATGGCGCGCAGGAATGGCCTTGCAATCCACCCAAAACAACCCAGGATCGTGCGCATGGGTGCGGTCCTTTCAAATGTGGGAACTGATGTTGCCGACAATAGTAACATCAGCTACCCCGGCGGCAGGGTTACGAAAGATTCAAATGCAGTTACGAAAATTGCGGGTATCTGTCGTCCAGGCGGTGCGTAAAGCCGGTGACTTCCGGGTTCCACCTGCTGTGATACCGTTGCAGTACGGTGTCCCTGACCGGGTCGGAGAATTCCCCGCCCGAATTGATGCCGTGGTACCAGTGGATTCGGGGACAGCGCGTGAAACCAAAACATGGCCCAGCAGCCGGAATTGACATCGCCTAGCCTTCCCGCGAGCCCGGCTCCAATGCCAGGGTCTGCGAGTGGAGCTATCTCCGTGTCCGGCCCTCCCACCGCCTCCATCGCCGTATCCATTTCGCCCGCCGAAGTCCGCCAAGCGGTAGCTCCCCAGGCCCTCGAGGAAGTTGGTTCAGTCCCCCAGCGCATTCCGCGATGGCTTGAGCGGTCCGAGCTGTTTTTACGCGTAGTGCTGCGTATGTACATCGGCTTGGCTGTCTGCTACGCGCCATGGTCCAGGCTCTTTTGGGACCAGAATCCGCTTTTCGTGCAATACCCTACACTCTCCATCTATGCTGCCAATGGCGCTGTCCGGGGCATCATATCCGGCCTGGGACTCTTGAACCTTTGGATCGCGTTCCATGACGCGTTCAAGCACCGGGATGGAAAATAGATACGGAGACAGGCTGACCTGTTGGTCGGGAACGGAAGATATGGATAAGGGATCGGAAAGCAGTGACAAAGTCACACCACGCAACGCACCTGCCGCACTTGACCGCGCATCGCTGGCGTATGAGAATCCAGAATTTCTGAACGGCGCCGACGGCCGCCTCATTCGCATTGTTGCGGAATACCTTGAGCCCCTCGCCCGTTTCCGCCGCGAGCAGATTCAGGACACGGTCGTCTTCTTCGGCTCGGCGCGTTTTCGCGGACGCGAAGAAGCCAACCATGAGCTCGAACTCCTCGACAACACCGGCTCAACCCAGCCCGCCCCCAGCCACGAGCAGCCCGCCAGCGTTCCCCAAATCGTTGAAGGCACAGCCTCCGACCTGCAGCGCAAACGCGCTGTCGCCGCTGTTGAAATGGCTCGCTACTACGAGGATGCCCGCCGCCTTGCCTCAATGCTCACTACATGGGCCAAACGCATCCCCTCCCGCCGCCATCGCTTCGTGGTCACCTCCGGCGGAGGCCCCGGCATTATGGAAGCCGCCAACCGCGGTGCCTGGGAAGCCGGCGGAAAAACCATCGGCCTCAACATCCGTCTGCCGTTTGAGCAGTCGCCGAACCCGTATATTACCCCCAGCCTCAACTTCGAATTCCACTACTTCTTCATGCGCAAACTCTGGTTTGCCTACCTCTCCAAAGCCCTGGTCGTCTTCCCCGGCGGCTTTGGCACCCTTGACGAAATGTTCGAGATCCTCACCCTCGCCCAGACCCAGAAACTTGCCAAGAAGATCACCGTTGTCATCTACGGCTCCGAGTATTGGAAGAAAGTCTTCAACCTCGACGTCCTCGTTGATACCGGCGCCATCTCGCCCAAGGACATTGAGCTCTTCCAGTTTGCCGATACGCCCGAGCAGGCCTTCGACATGCTAAAGAAGGGGCTGACTCAGAACTACCTATTGGCTGAGGCGCAGGAAGGCAAGCTCGCCGAGAGCCTTGAGGGAAAAGACAGCCAGGAGCTGATGTCCGGTTGGACGGTGGAAGACTTCCTCGGCCCGGAGATGGCCAAAACCAGCAAGTAGCTTTTAGTTCTACCCGGCCCTCGTCCACCCCCGGGAATGAAACTGTGCCCCATTCATCGGACGTTTTTGTTCTTGTCCGATGAGTGGGAGTCCGTAGAACTCTATTGACCGTGCATTATTGCTCCTTTCCGGAGCCTGCACTCGATGCCCTAAATGTACAAGGCCCCTCAGAATCGAGAGGCCTTATCCGCAGTCTGGATGGAAATGATAAAGAAGAACAATGTGTCAAATATACCCCGGCTGACTCACGCACTTCTGCCCAATTGGGATCACCAAAGCACATTTTTTCGGTTTCGGACCGGTACACCAAGCGGCTCCCAAATCAGGACCTGTGCGCCGCTTCCCACAGGGCAATCGCACTTGAACATTCATGGCAGGCGAACGTATCAACCAGTAGCAAAGACTCCGTCGAAACGAGCTTTGTTGTCCAGCCGGGTACTTCCTTTAC
>Ga0302140_10006883_pt1 | contig 14254 bp, 19 predicted proteins | sample I_Bog_E1_1_FD_202095 | JGI IMG/M metagenome (GOLD analysis project Ga0302140, IMG submission 202095) | Peat permafrost microbial communities from Stordalen Mire near Abisko, Sweden - I_Bog_E1_1 | ecosystem: Environmental > Terrestrial > Soil > Wetlands > Peat | place: Sweden: Abisko, Stordalen...
CTGATCTTTCTCAAAAACACACTTACTGGTTGCACTCATATGTACTTGTGATCTGCCGATTTTAAGTCTAGGATTCCAGAGAGGAGTTCACCTGAGCCTCACTCTACCTCTCGAGGTACAAAATTCCCCAACATCATACAGCCAATCCACTTCACGTTATGTGCCTGTACTGGAGAATCGAGTCCCTGTGTGGCCACAGCACTCTCATGGCAGGGCCTAGCTGCTACCTAATCTACGAACAACTCAAAAGGATCAATGATCCTGCCGAGCGAGCGAGTTACGATCTTCCATTCGAGATACCAGATCAATGTCTTCCGAATCGACAAAACATTCGCCGAAGATACGTCAACGATTACTGCTCGTGGGAGTGCAGGAACAATGGTCTCTTTGCGGACAGGAGATGCGGGACACACGATGCACGGTATGGCCCAGGCTCGGAAAGGATAGGAGTTGGTTGGAGGTACTGAGGGAATTTGTTGATACTGGTTTCACTTATGGAAGATACTTTGGAGTTTTGGGAGCTGGAGTTTGTTTGGCTTGGCTTCTTGTTGACACCACCATCTTGGTCTGGTCCTTTGGGCCCTGGAGGCCTGACTCATGAGAGTTTCTTTCCCAGCGACAGAGAAAAAACACTTGCACCGCAATTACTCTGGCACTTTTCCCATGTTCCTGGTCTCAGAAAAGCCCGTTGATAGTTCGCACAGGTAGTTGCAATAGTTCTCCCACTTAACGCCTGCCAGAAATCACCTGTCAAGATAATGAACACACAAAAACCATTCAGATCAAATGGACTTGCATCTCCAGTGCTGGCGCCTAAGCACAACTTAGAAAAGCAGACTCGAGAAGTTCGATGTCATGTGACCAGCTCTAGCGTCAACCCTGACTTTGATGTTCCCCGAAACGACCTGCACACCCGAAAACGTACGATACAACTACAACATCAATTGAGCCCACCATGTTCCTCCAACGCTCTGCCATCGCTGCTGCGCGCCGAGCAGCAGTATCGCCCGTCATCAAACGCAGCTTCACGAGCTCTTTCGTGCGCCGTACGCCTCTCCCCCGTACTCCCAGGTCCTCAGTCTAACTCACCTTCTAGGAGAAGCAGCACCAGCGAGCAGCTCCAATGCTGGAAAGATAAAGAAGTTCGAAGGTATATAACGCAATCCGAAGCTTCGGCGAGCACGGCGAAGCTTTAAGGAAGCTCGGAGCTGACGGGTATACAGAAGTGAAGGATGAGACGGACCTCATCGGTCCCGGAGCTGCAGTCGGAACGGTGCCCACGGATCTGGAGCAGGCCACCGGTTTGGAACGATTTGAGATTTTGGGGAAGATGCAAGGCATTGATGTCTTCGACATGAAGCCATTGGACGCTTCCCGCAAAGGTACGGCTCAGCCGCCAGAACTGGAGATCAGACCACAATTAGAACTGGGGACATCTGGGGTTCTGGGAGAGATTGATGGCTAATTGGCATGTCAGGCACGCTGGAGAACCCAATTATCGTCAAGTCTGCTGGTGATGAGCAGTATGCTGGTTGTACCGGCTACCCCGCTGATTCCCATGTCACGATTTGGCTCACAGTAAGTACTCCTTCGGATTGTCCCGCTTGTAGGCATAAGTTCTTACACAGGTCTGAATAGATGTCTCGTGATCGCCCAATTGAAAGGTGCCCGGAGTGTGGGAACGTGCTGAAGATGGACTATGTTGGCCCAACTGAAGACCCCCATGCCCATGACGACCACGGACACGGTGCACATGGAGACGGACACCACAACTACGAAGAGCCGAAGTCTTTTGCTGATTTCGTTCGTCCTGAATACCGATAGTTTGGGCATGTTTATACTAAGGAATGAGTGTTGGGTGAGGGAGGGAAGTGATGTTGTAGAATACTCGTCAATTGAAAAATTTCCGTATCGCACATCGTTCTATTGAGCAAGACGTGGATTGTTGCCGAGTTATCACACTTCAGGCGCACTTAAGTCAAATGTGACTTGCGTCGTATTATCTAAGGAGCTATTTAGTGCTCACAGGGGTTGGCCTTTTCTTTTGTAAATACACACGCTTACAGAAGCAGCCCGTCTATGAACAGACCCGGAAAAGCAAAGAAGCAATCGCTAACCGCCAGCATGCACCGTTTTAATGCCCGTTCGTAACTGTCGTGGATCTTCATAATGCACAGTGAAAGAAAAGAAAAAACAAAGAAGATGATCGTTGCAATCCTCAAAGCAAACAGCTCATGCATCTCGAACTGGGTACGAGATTATCGAGTTCGAAAGGGCTCATTGGAATGGACCGTCAAGCGTGAATGACCGCCAGCCAAAGATATTGCTTGGGTGGAGTGGATTTACTTTTTGTCGTTGTCGGCTAGATTACCGTCATCCTCATCGCCTGAGGCTGATTTGGTATTGGCGTTCTTGTCTTTGAATTTCTCCCCGCGTTTCGACCCAGAAGGGCGGCCGATCGATTTATCGTCTCCTGAATTCTCTTCCTGGGAATCTTCGACCGAGACAGCGGTTTGGTACGCATCGGCACCATGAACGAGAGTGCTGGAGCCGTGGCTAGGAGTTACCAAGGTCAAGCCGCTTTGATTGTCTCCCTCGTTCTCACTAACATCTTCGCTAGGAGAACCTTCATTTCCTGAACTACCGGGTCGAGCCATAACAGCATCTTTGAGGGCTTGAGCTTTCATTGTCATTTGAAATGCCTGCTCCGCAGCACGTTCGGCACGGATCTGCTTTCGCCACATATTGAAATAACGACCCTTGCGATCAAGAAGCTCTTGGTGATTTCCGGATTCGGCGACCTTTCCAGCATGGAGGACGAGGATCTGATCAGCGTTTGTGATGGTTGACAATCGATGACTAAAGTTAATGTTAGCGGTGCGTTCAAATGGTATGATAAGTAATCTTCGTACGCAATTACGAGCATAGTTCTGCCCTCTGAGAGAGTTCGCAATGCTTCTTGAATGTTCTGCTCGGTATCAGAGTCCAGTGCTGCTGTCGCCTCATCAAGCATGATGATCCGGGGGTTCTTGATGATAGTTCTTGCGATGGCTACACGCTGCTTCTCACCGCCACTGAGACGAAGACCTCGCTCGCCGACTTTAGTCTGGTAGCCGTCCGGGAAAGCCAGAATCTTATCGTGGATAGAAGCGGCTCTACAAGCGTTGAACACGTCCTCATCAGTAGCATCCTGGTTTGCGTACTTCAGATTGTACATTAGGGTTTCATTGAACAGGATTGTGTCCTGGGGAACGACACCGATATGACGTCTGAGAGAGTCAATGGTAATTTCCTTGATGTCGGTGCCATCTAACTGAATACTACCATCCTGTGTGTTGTAGAACCTGAAGAGAAGTCTGAAAACAGTTGATTTGCCGCCACCCGATTCACCGACAAATGCAGTAGTTGTGCCTGGCTTGCAAGTGAAAGTAAGGTTCTCAAGAGCTGGCTTTCGCTTGTCGTATGAGAACTTCACGGAATTGAAGTCGATGCGCCCCTCGCAGCTTCGCATTTCAACGGCAAATGGCTCGTCAACAACAGTTGGTTGTTCTTTGAAGAGCTCGAGGAGTCTTTCACCACTGATCATTGCGCTTTGCACGCTGCGGTAGAAGGACCCGAAGAAGTTCAGCGGTTGTTGGAGTTGCTGCATGTAAGCAAGGAGCGTAACAAAGTCGCCCACATCGCGCTGGCCTGTTGTGACTTGATATGCTGCAATGAACGATGTTACCAGAAGCCCGGTCATGAAGACCATATTCTGAGAAATGTTTAAGATGTTCAACGATATGGTGACTTTGTATTCCATCTTTTGAAATGCTGAAACAGCCTGGCGATAACGTGCAAATTCGTAGTCTTCGGCGTTGAAATATTTGACAGTTTCGTACGAGGTCAGAGAATCGTTTTTGACAGCATCCTCCTCACGACTCAAGTTCGTCATCTGTCGCCGCTGCTCTGAGCGCCAACGGGCCATACGAATAGTCAGATAGAGGTATGAGAAAGTGATGATGGCCACTACAAGAGCGTAGTAGGCGTCGAATGCAACTGCAAAGTACACAATAGCAACCGCAAGATCGAAGATCATGGGAAGCATGGAGAATGTGACTTGTTCCAGGAAGTTGTTGATCGCATTGCCCTTGCTCAAGGCAGAGAGCACCTCTCCAGTACGCTTGCCCAGATGGAAATCAAGACTCAGACTGTGAACATGCTCGAAGGAAGCTGTGGACAATGCCTTGTAGGAATACTGTGAAATAGGAATCCAGAGAACCGATCTCACAGCTCCTAGAATTCCAGAAGTTCCCTGCAAGAACTTAAATCCAATAAGGAGCGAAATTGTGAGCCATGGCATCTTCCCACCTTCTCTGCTCAATTCGGTTGTGACCTGGCCAGACAGACGGGGAACTGCCATGTTTACCATTCTTTGCAGAATGACAATGAAGAAGCAGATAACCACGACAAATTTGAGCCTAAAAGACTTGCTTGGCCACAGGTACGGGAAGAAGAGAGAATATCCTTTGAGGTACTCCCACCATGTCCTATTAGGGGCAGTGGTCGGCTTGTAGAAGGCAGGGTTTTCGTCAATGCTCCGTCGGATATCGCTTGTTGCAGTTTCAACATGTCCGTTTTGTGGCGTTGCGTTCTCGGATCCAGAGCCATGAGCATGTCCGTTCTGAATAGATCCATTTCCATGGACATGTCCATTGCCATTTGCATGACCATTAATGAGGAGGGGCGCATTTTCATCGAGCTCACTACGTCTGCCGCCTCTGCCTTTATAAAGGCGCTCAAGCGAGAAGACGAAGTAAAATGAGACCAGGAAGAGGAGGACAGTGACCCGTAAGGTATCTGCAACAATTTCGACCACCTCAAACTTATTGGGTGTAGTAGGTCTATCCTTTTTGTTTTGCGTCAAAGAATTATTGTCATCATGGGCCTTGGTATAGAGTGCTAAGGTACCTCCTAGGAGTACCAATTCCCCAATTGTCGCCAGGACCCAAGTGATTTGATGGGCAATGTTTGGAGATGGGGTGGTGTCAACCATCGAGATTAGGAAGATGCTGTAAAAGAAGACCGAAGCACAAACGTATATCTAAAAATTTCATAGGTTAGCCACAGGTGCTAAAGAATTCAAAGACAGACTTACGGCAGCAGCTTGCCCACACCACCAACCATTCTCGCTTGCAGTGAGAGCATGGATGATAATGTTGATTGCATTGACCACAAAAGTCGCCAGGAGTCCAATTGAAAGGTAAAGAAAGATTAGCTTTCGACCACGGCTAAAGTCCTTCAGCTTCTTCTTCTTCTCTCGCTCCTCTTTGTGCTTCCGAGCAGCAGAAGGAGGCAGTGGCTTTCCACCTGGTCCCAATAGAACAGGCCCCTTGAGCTCCGATGAAGGTTCGGCTGAGAGGATGCTGTTCGTCACGAATGCTGTCAAGAAGACAACAAACAGAACCCAGGCATAGTGAAAGTGAACCAGTCTGAGGAGATCCGTCTCTGTGAAGGTGCCATTGGACCCCAAAGGCAAGCTCTGCTCGATTTTCTCACCTGCCATTACACTGTATTATGTATAACCCAATTAACTCCGTCCTAAGTTTCCAAATCGTCAAGAAGTTGTGTACAGCTCATGACCCATTCGATTGGGATGCGCCTGAATTGAATACGTTCAGGTAACGCGAAGCAGTGCAGCCTCGGTAGAGTATTGCCACCTTTTGATCACAAGATGTTGTCAGCGGTGGCTTGCAATGTCTCTGAGCTCATCCTCTCATGTGACTGCAGAATGCTGCAGAACATCCTGGGACGCGGACAATTGAAAGGGGAAGCGTACCTGAGGAGATGGATGTGGGGAAGTATTTTTGATAAAGAGTGAGGGAGGGGTGAGATCGACGCGACCCTCGATCTAATCAACGAGAGAGCGAGGGCCACAGATGAGAACGACTGACAGACCGAGTGCAAGGAAGGACGAGAAGAGACAAGAGAATTGTGTCTATTGGGCTCGACTGCCGTCCTCGGATTTGGCAGACAAAGCGTTCTGGATTGGGAAGAACGTAAAGTCAAGAGAATGTAAGGATTTGGTGCAGAGGCGCTCGTCGATTCGACAGAAAAGCTTCACCGCCTTGCAAGGCATGGGAGCCAGGCTCCTCTTAGCGAGAGGTGTCAAGAATCTCACCAATTGACTGCAGTAGCCACTGGCCGTTGATAAGATCTCTCTCCTGACTTTCTCTCCTGCGCGCTCTCTTGGACTTTATCCTCGGCCTGCTCGTGCTCGTATATGAAGCGCAGATAGGGAAAGAGAGCTCGCCCTCCATCATCTCTACTCACCAGTCCACCGCGGCTCATCGCCTCCAGCCACCAAAAAAGCCCGCGCAGCTACTATCAACCCCTCCTCCATGGCCCCTCCACCTCCCTGGTATGCAGCGGGACACAGCAGCCAGGGGGTGCACACGCAGCACTATCGAACAGTCCCGCCTTTCAGCTTCGGGATCAGCTTCAGCAAGCCCCCCCAAGTATGGTGGCATCCGAGTCGGCCGCAGTGCAGCCAAGGCATCCATTCGCTGGCGGTGCGTGTCAGCGTACATGGACCACGTGTTGTTGGGTACCAACTCCGGGGTTGTAATGGCCTAGAAGCGCTCTCTATGAGTATGGCGAGAGTGTTCATATGATATGGCCTAGTGTGGTCTGGTATCGCCGGATGTTCTCACTGTTCCCCGAGCTATCAACCCCAGACTTGCCCACCTGCGTCATGCACTGATGTCCAACGCTGCTCTTGCAATCAGGGGGCGCTTGAGATTTATTATATCTGTCCACCCGGACCTCCTTCCACGGGAATGCCAACCTTAGATTGGAGACCTCTGCCAGAGCAAGCGACTTCGGGCGCCCCCATGCATATCTCTCTGGTCCCTGTAAGAATTGTTATCATTGGCAAACTTTCTCCGAGATATTCAAGCGGTGAGGAACACGGCGTCGTGCCGTCCCTTCGCGCTTCCGCTGACGGTTTCCCAAAGTATGATGAGTGGCCCATCAAAGTACTTCTAGTCGAATAATACCTCACGGATCACCGCCAGGTAAGAAGGAATTCTAGCCATGCATATTGACCAGCGTTGTAGACCTTTCCTTGAATGCAGAAACATGCTCAAATCCTGCAGACAGTCTCAGTTTCCTGGATCTTTCCAGATATTGGTGATAGACGCACAACTCGGTCCTCGTAATTAGGGGTTTCCTGTCGTCGTCATTTGCGTAGCGTTGTACTGCAGATCGACCGCCCAAGTGGTGGGCTAGAAGGAAGTTTCTTAGGGGGACACAAGGTACCCGGGGCTGTAGCTTTCGTAGTCCAGTCGCAACAAGAGGAAAGCCGAAGAACTGGGCAGAGGGAGTTTGACCAACAGAGAAACACGGCCTTAGTGTTGAAAGTTCCGTCCACCAGCTGCGCCGGTTTCTATTTTGCCAATGTCCATAATAGGCCAGATGCTGTATGTCAGCAACTTTCGCGATGTGATGTGGGACAATCGTTGATTTGCAGTCATCAAGTCTGGCAGGTCCAATGCAATGGCTGCGTTAAGGAGCGAGCAGCAGATGCCCATGTTTGCGGCACTTCGCTCGCATGTTTCCAATGTTCTGGGACATTGAAGGTCCACGAGCAAGATTGTTAGCCACCGTATCATGATGCCCAAAGAGCCCCGAGTCATTGTGGCAGGCAAGGGTTCGAGTCTGCGAGATGTGGACATAATTTGTGTACTGATGCAAGCGGTGGGAGACTTCGCAACTCGCAAGGTCTGGGTTGGAAGTATGAACAGCAAAAATGGAACATAGGCCATAGGATAGTCTGGGTGCCGAGTTAACCGTACTGTCCGGCTCTTGTCTTCTCGTCAACCGCGTTGATCTTCTCAGGGTGGGTCCTCGAAGACCCTCTAAGCTGACATCAGGAGAGTTGTAAATTTGGCTGGAAAAGGAATTCAGATATGGGTGTGCTGGCGGGTACGAAGGTATCTGATTATGATTTCCAATGCGAGCTCTTCGTTGGCTTTATTCGTTTGCAATATCCAGATTTAGGAACACGGGAAGGGGACGAAGAGTGCAACCTGCTTGACATGAGCTTGGGGTCTTTCAAGCAGGAGAGCACTTACCTTAGCCATTGTTGCCTTGTGGGCATGTACAATGCACATGATTAGTCGTTCCCTCTTTAATGGAGGTGCACAGGCTTCCTGATTTGACGAGCGTCTGTTTGCGTGGTTGTTGGTTGTTTGTTCCGAACAGTTGACTGAAGCGAGAGATTTTATTAAGAGGGAAGACACAAGGTACGCTGAATCCTCTACCAGTTCAACATTTCGAATGCCGAACAAACCTTTGGCCGAGCTTTCGAAAACGATTTCCACTTTACAGGAATGGTTAAGTCCAACAGAAGTCGGATGGACAGCAAAAGTCCCAACCAAAATCTGGATGGTTTCCGGAAGGCAGTGTGAGGAGCCCACACTGTAATACTTGTAGGAATGCAAGACTTGCGGTGAAGGAATTTCCTTGTGCAGAGGAGCTTCTACGAAGTCGGGCGTACGTGATACAAGGCGACCAAGGCAATTACGGATCGCAACCTTGCTGGGGAAAGGTTCGCATTTGTGACAAACCTCAATGCTCAATCCTAGCCAGCCCATGTAAGCGATTGCAATGAGAATTCTCGATCTAGGAGATGGACATGGGTATATGTAAGGCTCTCGATATGGAAGAAGAGGGGAAAGTCAGGCTTACGACTTCTGCGTCGTTCGGAGAATTTCATCGGGAGGAATTATAGGTTGCGAGGTATCACAAACTTTATGAAGACTTTCATAAATACCTGTAATGTTATCTTATTCATCTGGAGAGGATCTTAATAAATCCATGTCCAGTAAATTTTCAATTGCCATGTCACATTTTGAAATTTATTACTGTATTGCTCCATTCTTGGAACATCTCATCCACATGCATCACTATCTCCCATATCTCCAGCCGTAACGTTCTTTCCCCCAATATATACACTTCTCATAACCACGCCCACTCCTACGTGCCTGCCCTTTCAGTATAAGATGGCCAAGTATACCAAAACGTCGCAGAGGATCCTTTCCTTCTTGAAAATCACCTCAACTTTTGCTCGATATCAGTTCCACAAATCGCCGATCATTCGTGCTTTAATTATCAGAAAGTTGAAGCTTTACTTTAACGGATCACTATCATGCCTCGCAAATAGACGAAGAAGATTCCAGCCGACGCTCCTACAGGGCAGCAGTTTATGAATCAATATTTCACCCGTCAATCTCATACAAAGCCAAGCATGGGTACAAATCAAACAGACCTCGATGACACGGTTCGTAGCCCGCCGGACTCTAGTCGACAAAGAGCAACCAGCCAATATGAGGCAAAGAAGAAGCTATAGTCCTGATAATACCAATGATTGCGAAAGTGAGGCAGTAGTCACCACGACGGCGAAAGTAAGGCCTTGGTAGATTGTCTGTTTTGTCGCAAGCTCCCGACGAGACCTATCTCAACTTTCTTAGACGAGTCTTCTCAGATGAGCCCATAGAGGACGTCCAATTCCAAGACCCTACTCACAAATACAATCGTATTGATCTGCCAAGGTCCGAAGATAAACTTGAAGTCAAGCACCAGACCGTAAATAACAATTAAAAGGAAGGATATAGTGCATTCAGCTGCCTTTAATGATAACTATACCCCAATGTCGTCAAGTGCCGATCCCCTCTACTACAATCTGAAGCATTTATTGACTTGTGGTGCAAACAGGAACGGGGTACATATTCCTTTTGCAATCTTAACCGACTGTGGACGGCCTGCGTACTCCGCCTTCAACCACAACTGTTGGCCCGAAACAAATGTAAGAAGAATCCCAAGTCGCTCGAGTCGTCCATCGCTGTTGCCGGCGCAATTCACAAGATATTCAAGGTGCTAGCTTTGTGTGTCGTCTTTGGCTTTCGTAGAGCCTTGTACACGTATACGCCTTCGAGATTGATGTGGTTCTCATGACCCGGCACGTGTGGAGAGACCTGAGTCGATGGTAAATCTATAATATACATAGTGGTGTTCCGGATAGTAGTCGCTGAGCCAGGGGGAGCTTTTCTGAGGGGTCTTCGCGAATATCAAGTAAATCTTCTTCTCTGCGCCAAATTACTTTGACTGGAAGAAGTGTGTTCCCATCAGCTTCCCACCATATTCTCGACGCCATGTGTAAAGCTTCAAATGAATACCTGGCAAGAGTATTTGTATCATACCGACTCAACATAAGCTCAACATTAGCAGACCTTGAAAAGACCCAGGAATCGTTCCTCTTCAATGAGATAATCTACAAAGTCTGCAATGTCTTGCATGACAATCATTGTGACATCGCCATGGCTCTGGCTTAGTGGCTTGTAGAGCATCATTTCACCCTTAATGGCAATGTTGATGTACTGTACTCCCGAGAGCGATGGGTGTACGAGAGGTAGCTTTATACCGTACGTGACAACTGAAAGTGACAATTACCCTCTTGTAACGATAATGATGTCAAATTATCTAAGCCTGCCTACTTTCCCGCGCCATATGACAGACTGCGGACAATAGAAGATACAGTAGCCGCCTCCCTGCCAGTACCGCTAATAAGAGTACGGACCAGGAAAGATAAACTTGCCTACGAACAGGTATGAAGCTCAACTGTGAAGTTCAACCATGAAGATTAACCATGAAGTTCAATCATCAAGCTCATCCATAACCGATCCTCAACGCAACTCCCATCTCTCTAAAAATACATAGAACTTGTTGACATGTTCTGAGAAGTTTTTGCCACTAGTCATTCCTGTTGGCTTTGGTTCTGCACTCTTCAGCTCGATGCCTTTCCCACCTTCTGGGTAGCCTTCATATCTCGCGCTCATCCAGACGTGCACTCCCATATCGGATATAACCAATAAGCCGAACAGTTTCAGTATGGCCTCTTTGTTGTCTGGATGGTTGTCAAAGAAGAAAGGATGCTGCTGGCCTTCAGGCACGAATGAGAGGTGGGCGAAACCTATGTCCTTGCCTTTGAAGGTGTGTCTCCTCAGTGGCGTATTTCGGGACCCTTGCGGCAATCCTCCCTAATCCAAATTTCGTAATCTTTGTTCATGACTACTGCGATTTCAGTGGTTACTAGTTTATACGTCGTTCGATGGTGCCACACGTTGGCCAGCTCTTGCCAGTATGCAGCATTGCCATCAAGGTCGCCTGTGACTATGGCAAGTCCTGGATGACTATTGAGACCGATGGAAAAACTGCGACACTTGATAATGGGAAGTCGAATGGAAGCCGTAATCGCGAACAGTAATGTTGATACCCAGAGGCCCAACACCGCAATGAAGAAACCCTCGCAAAGCTCGTAGAGACTAACATCCGTTGCTTTCCGTAGAGTGCCAGAGGCTTCATGACAAAGTTGGTATCCTGCATTTGAAAGATCTGATAGAGATACAGAGCACTGATTTTGCCTTTAGCCCCCGGAACGGCGTACTAGTAGTAGTGTTCCATGGAACGTTGGGAGAGAGTGTTGATTATGTCCCCGCCCATACACCCGATTGTGCCGAGGACGATAATCACTAAACCCAGGCGATTGTTGGCTCGTCTTAGCAAAAGTGGAGTAGACAGCCTTCTGCTCTGGAAACACTGGAAGCAATGGCTCGATGGAGAGCAGCGTGCCACCGGCTCTATTCCAACTTTCGCCCATACTTAGAAGCGCTAATGCACCATGAAGAAAGCCGGCACACACATACCGCGCGAGAGTATTGCTGTCATATTCACGAAGGAGCTTTTGAACGCCGGGCGACCTGACAACACCCATTTCTCTTTCTTCGCGGCCGAAATGTAGTCCGAAAGCCCCGGAAGGGCAACTGGGCAAGTCATATCAGGTTAAGTCTATGTTGTGACGAGCTTCATGCCAGCCTTGACAACATATTCGATCCAGGTTTGTTTTCGATGAGTCCAAGACACATGAGCTACATCAAACAGTCCATCTGTATCGCCATGTAGTTCAGACTAATCATTAATCTCATCGAATGTAGTGCATACGCCATTTAGCTCCCCACCAATTGCTAACATGCTCCTCTTCTAATTTATAAGAGCTAGTGTGGTACAGTCGATCTGTGGCTGGTAGGTCGCGTGGTTGATGTTTACCCTGGAAGAGGTCGAATCAGCAAAATCTTCTCCAATTAAATAAGGTAACATATAAAGCCACCAAATGTCGAGTATTTCCATGCAGAGTACCCTTTATATTCCTATGGCAAAAGGAAATTTTGCCCAAGGGTGGTTGTCTTTACCTTCTCACGTAGTGTCGTTGAGGCTTATCTGGGCTTGCGAAACTGGAGGCTGGCGCGATACAGACTTTGTTGATTGATGAGTGCTTGGTCTTCTTTGTATCTGGTTTGCGACCAGTCAAGAAATGAGACATCAATTGCTGACCAGGAGGGGATTCAGGTGTATTTTTCTTGGCCACCTTTCGCTGAGGTATGGTGAGAAGCTACCTTTGAGAAACGCTTTAAATGAGTGTCGACCCAAATTTGGGGTAACTGAGGTGATGTTGAGGAAGCAAAGTCCCCTCAACAAAGGTTTCGAATGCTTTGGCCATTCTGTATAAAACAGGCAAGTGCGCTGAAGTGGGTATTGCTGTGGGAATTGTATATTTTGGGGGAAAGAAGGGTCCTTAGAAACCAGGTACTATGTAACCGAAAACCGTTAGCAAAGCAGAGCTGGAGAGTGTGCTGGTGAGGAAGAGTATTAGAGAGGGAGACCTAATTAGGGAGAGCTACTCAAGAAGGCCTGATGGAAGAAGAGGGGAAAGTCGGGCTTACGACTTCTGTGTAGTCGCAGAAATTACTCGGGACCAATTAGAGGTCTTGAGACATCGTGGCCATGGTTTCGGAACAATAAGTATCCCATAGATCTCTCTCATATGCCGGTAGCTATGCAGTCTCTGTACTAAGTATTCTGCTGTGCTCTTACTCGTATCTTGTTCAAATAATTCCAACCACAAAGCAAAGACAGACAAATTAGAAGAGAGTCGACATCAACACAAGAGGATTTCAACGTGCTCATCTCTGAACAGTAAACTATAGGACATGAACATTGTTTTATTACAGTTCTTATTTGATAGAATCAATACAAGAAGCGAACGACAGTGGATGTTTGAACATTCTGATTCAATGGAGGCAATTCTCAACATGGATGGCGCTCGATTCTTTCAACGATCGTTGTGGGCGTTAGAGCTGATCTTCATGCTCGTCAAAGACACCCGTAATTAAATCCTCCAAGAGGTTACTACAACCCCCCACCATCGCGGCTCTGAGGCCCCACGTCATACACAAGCCTGAGATTGGTTGAATCAAGGTTTCCTTACAGGCTCCCGTCGATTGGTGGTCCCATTTACTCGTGTCTCAGCTGAGGTTGTCTTTCCAGTTCCGTTTAATGATTCCCCATTGACAAGAAGTTTTGGACCAGCGACTTTGTCAATGCCTTGCCGAGCCAGAGCATCGAGTCTCTGCTCTTCCAATAACTCATTCTCGTCGTTATCGCTTCTATCGTCTTCGACAATATTCAGGAAAACAAAGCGATAGGCAATTCGGAATATGTAAAAGAGCCAGAACAAATTTAATCCTTGTAGGCTTGCTAGCAGAGCTGTTGAAATATAGTGAGACAGTTCGCACTTAAACTGTCCGGCAGCCCAGTCGAGTTCATAAGGACCGACTGTCTTAAACTCGTTGAATTCGGACCAGAGGATTCGAAGGTTGATATAATGACGGAGATAGATCCACATGAATATGAAGAGGGCAAAATATGGGCCGACAAGTGCATGATCGAGGTAGTTGAGGGTTTTAGAGGTCTATCGATGTTAGGCCGCACTTTTCAGTTTCAAGGATGTGAAGAATACTCACAGCTAGGAAGAAGTCACTGATATCATGAGTGACAAACACCCCCAGTCCCATGTAGGTGAAGTGGAAGCGGTAGCTCAGCCCAATCAGAGCGAGTGACACAATGTGATGCCCAATCAACTCCTTGAAGTCCTTTCTCGGCTTCTCCATCCCCAGAGAAAGAACCATAGCCTGCTGTGCCCAGTATGCAGCTTGGAAGAGATAGTAGAACTTGAATATGCCCTCATGGGTCTTATGGGGGAATCCTTCGTACATACCCCTAGTGTTAAAATACCACACAGGCGTTCGGCTCATGACATATAGACCGCAGGGACCCAGGAATCCAAAGTAGATGGCAGTGTACATTTGTTCCATGAAGC
>Ga0302140_10006885_pt1 | contig 14253 bp, 9 predicted proteins | sample I_Bog_E1_1_FD_202095 | JGI IMG/M metagenome (GOLD analysis project Ga0302140, IMG submission 202095) | Peat permafrost microbial communities from Stordalen Mire near Abisko, Sweden - I_Bog_E1_1 | ecosystem: Environmental > Terrestrial > Soil > Wetlands > Peat | place: Sweden: Abisko, Stordalen...
CCGCGGTCAAGGATTTTTAAGCTTTGGAAAGGCGGATGATCGCCACGCTCGTTGAGCCAGGCAAGCAATTCCTGAAAATGTACATCCACTGTCAAAGCCCGCGGCTTGTAAACCACTTCCAGGCCGGAGCTGAACTTGGCGATTTGCACACTTCGCCCGCCTCGATGGCTATCGCCGGCATCGCCACGCACTTCCGCCAGCACGCCCGGGTCGTGTTCCGGAGCGAAGGTGGCGAGAATTAATTCCCAATCGGCGGTGAGGTGCTCTAGAAACTCCAGACTGTAGCTGACCCAGTAATCGATCCGAACCACGAGTTGGCGAGCGAGAACCGGATACTCTTCGAGAAGAGATAGCGCCGTGTCAGGACGGCGCAATCGTTCCAGAAAGCTGTGAAATCGCTCCTCGGCCGTCGCTCCATCCAGCACTCTTTCCAGACGTGCCACATTAAGTTCAAGCACCATGGTGCGGACTAACATGGCCATTAACTGTTGTGGCAGATTGGCGAATAGCAAGGCAGTTACGGTCTTGAGATCGAAGGGCCGGTGGGACCGTGACGGGGCTGGCCCCGCTTCTTGAAGTTCGCTTAGTCTCTCTGCGCCCTCCTGCACACGATCAATCGCCTCGCGAAGAAGCGGCTCGATTATATTCAGGAAACCCACTGCCTTGCGGCTGCGCAGCATCGGCGGGAGTGGGAGAGGGGCTGACGAAACAGGACGACAAAAGGAGCGAAGAAGCTGACGGATCCAGCCTTGGGAAGGCAAGCGGCTGCTAAGAGACTCCACCGGCTCACCGAGACAGTAGAAAAGGTCTTGCTCGCTGAGCCGATCCAATTCCAAACGTTGTCCGAAATAAGACCCTGATGCGAAAGGAGGTTGCGCCCGCCATCGCTGCATGCGGCGGTCGGCTAAGTTCGGATTGATCGTGGAACCTCGCCGAACCGAATAGTCGTCGAGGGTCGCGACACGTTCTGCCAAAGTGGCCGCCTGGCACCACGCAGAAGACTGAAAAGTGATATCGCTCATGGTATCCGCTCCCCTCATCCAGGCCGGCGCTGAGGAACCGTGCCGGCGAGCGTCAAGTCTGCCAGGACGTGCACAAGTCTTAAACATTCGCCGGCTTCGGCCAAGTGGCCTTTCCCTCGAGCGGCCGCAGCGCCTAGAAGCAACAAGGGCTGAAACGACTGGTTAAGGTGCAGTGAATGCCAGTGTTGCAATACGAACCGGCCGATGGAAGTGGGGCAAGGCCTCCCGCAGCCGCGGCCAGGTCTGTATCCGATAGCTCAATTGCTCCAACAGGATTCTCCGGCAACCGCGAGAGCTCGGTCTCATTCAGACTGAGCCGGTACTCTTCGTCCTTCCACGCCCGCACGATGTTTCGATGTGACATAGTTCGATCTCCTTTGATGTTGAATTGGCGGTGTCGGCCGCAGATAGCCTGCGCCAACTTGCTTGATTGGCGCCGAACTCGCGTCCAGCCGCTTCGATTTCGTCCTTCCTTATAGTGATCGTTATCCCCGCTGCGTTTCGTGCTCGAGATTTCTTGACGCCAGAACACTGAGACCGCACCCGGTGGGCTCCATCGCCACGGGGCGAATCCCGCACTGAACGAGCCAGTCGGCTACAGCAGTTTCGATCTTGCTGTTTACATAAACCGAGCGGCTGAGTGGCTCTTTCCCCAAGAAAAAGCCACCTTGCACGATCTCAAAATGGCAAGACTAGAATCAAAAAATGCTCTAGCGCATGCAGGTCGCGTGTGAATGTGGGGAAACAGCGGAAGGGTCGTGGATCCCGATCAGCGTTAACCGCGCTGGTCGGTCCTCTCGTTTCAGGCCCATTTGCGGCGGTGGGAAGGATTGTCTTTGACGGCGATGGTCATGTCAGTACGATTCGTTCGCTGAGTGACAACGGTATCGTTATCCAGAATGACTCGGGCTCGGGCACGTACACGCTCAAGTCCAACTGCACAGGCTCCTTCAACATCACCGTTCTCGAAGGCCCTACTCATCCCTTGGAGTAGATCTGTTGGAGGAACTGGCGGAAACGCGCCCGATCCCATAGTTAAAGGAGCGACTCATGGAACTGGCACTTGCCTGGAGAGGAAGTTGCTTGAACCCGGCAAGGAACTTGCCACGGAATACGCGGATTCATAACCCGTAGGTTTGCCATTTTGTGCGACAACGCCAAAGATCAAATATCGTTTACACTTTGTTGCTCTTACGGCTTGATGTCGACAATTTAGGAAAATGGGAAAAGAGGGATTCGGCGGCGAGGTCCCATGTCATTTCGCGGACGCGTTCAGTCGTGTTTGCCGATAGTTGTGCACGTCGATTGGCATCTGTTGCGAGCAATATCATGGCTGACGCAAGTGCCGCGACCACAGATTCCTCGCTTGATTCTCGAGCCTCGATTACAACTCCGCAGGAGGATGTGACGATGAGTCCGGGGCCGCCGAGATTGAGGCAAATCACCGGGATGCCAGCCGCCAAGGCTTCTAGAACTACCATGCCGCCCGAATCGTGAAGGCTGGGAAAGACAAACGCCAGGCTGCCGCGGTATTCCTGCCACATTTCGTCATGCCGCCTTTCTGAAACCCATTCCACCGATTCTGCGATGCCCGCCCGTCCGGCGATGGCTGTCAACCAGCGACGGTCAGCTCCTGCGCCGATAACCTTCAGCTTCACGTTGGGAATGGATCGAAGTACCGTCGGCAAGGCGCGAAGAATCAGATGGAGGCCTTTCCAATAAAGCAACCGACCAATGAAGAGAAATTGCGCCTGTTGCGATGGGGTGGAAGCGGTCGACGCAACTTCGGAAATATCGATCCCGATAGCCGGTTGGACGATACATTTTTCATGGAAGCGTCCAGGAATTCTCGCGAGTGTTTCGGGACTTGTGCAGGCAATGAGGTGGGCACGAGAGAATGTGAATCGCATGAGCGGATCCCACGCGACCAAGACGTTGGCAAGATCGCGGAAGGCTTCGGCGACGCGACTTGCTATTGGAATTCCCTTCCGGAACTGCGCGGGCATAGTCTCCCCGCCCCCTACGGGCCCAAAAATGAATGGAATTCCCAGGTTGCCCATAAAGGATGGTTGACGATATGAGGCGAAAGTCACGTGGTGCACGCAGTCGAAATTTTCCTTCGAGTGAAGCCTGGCTGCGAGCCGATAGGCACCCACTTGCCAGAACAAATAGTAAAAATAGAGAGCACCGGGCAATTGCTTCCATTTCCGAGCCCAACTCGGAAGATCGTAGTAACTGAATTGGATGGTCAGCGGACGGGCGTTGAGGACACTTTCAATCGAAGACCGATTGTTGCTACGCGTGATGACGTGAACGTTATAGCCACGACGGGCAAGCGCAAGTGCCCAATTCCAGCCAACGCCGGGTTCAGAGCCTTTGCCCGGTTCACAGGCGTATGCAGAGAGCACAAGTTTCATTCCCATTCCGTTCCAGAGGACCGAAGGCCGCTCGATCCAGCACCACGAGCCGAGGGAGATCGATTCAATCGACTTATTGCAGGGATATTATCCGACAGCGTAGCGGTTTAGATGCTTTAATGTCGGTCCTGGACAAAAAGAAGGGCTCGCAGAAACTTTCCTGCGAGCCTGAAAGGTTATGAATAGTTTGAATAATGCGAAGCTCTTTCTGAGTTGCAGCTTCGGTTAGAGTGGAACCACCTGGACATAGAAGGTGGCGGTATGAACCGTGTTCGATCCGATGCCAAGAAGATTAAGGGGAACGTTTTGGGTGGCGGCATTCTTATTTGCCGAAATCGTGAGAGTGACTACGCCACTTACCAGATTTGTTTGGGAAAACGACGCAGTTACGTTGCTCGGCAGACCGGAAACACTGAGCGCGACCGGGCCAAATCCGAAGGAGTTCACCCGGATAGTGACGACCGTTTTCCCGGACGCCATCGTATATGCCCGGTTATCAACGTTTACGCTGAAGTCCGGCACCGATGGAGTGGGCGCGGTGCAGGCAGCGACAGGCGAAGTAGACGGTTGTGCCCAATCTGAAGTGGAATCCGTGCCGGTTGCGCTTTGCCAGCCGGACAGATTCACAAGCTTGCCGTTCAGGATCTTGAATGGGGTTGTTGTTGTCGGGTTGAACCAGTTGTTAGAACTTGCATTGAGAGTGGAGGAAAAGTCCGTCCAGTCGGTTCCGCTCAGGTAGGTTCCAAATACATTTTGGCCGCTTGCGGCGTCTTCAAACGTATTCCCGGTCATAACGGTTCCTGCGGTAAAGAGGTTGTAAGATTGACCGGTTTGCCAGTCCTTGATAGCTCTGCCGCCGGGGTTTCCAGCGATAAATATTTCGGCCTGGTACTTATTGGTCCCGCCGTTGTTATAGAAGGTGTTGCCGCTCAACGTGAGTTGCTCGGTATTGATAACGTTGGCGCCTACGCCGCTGGAGCAAAGGTTGCTGCCCGTCACGGTGACTGGTCCTTCGTTCGCTTCAAGTTGCAGCGCTGCCATCACGTTTCCTGAAAGTGTTGAGTTCGAAACGGAGATAGTCTTGTTATCGGTGTCGAACCAAAGCCCCTGGGCTTGGTTGTTATAAGCGAAATGGTCCTGAACGGTTACGTTGCGCATTAACATCAGCTTGGTGCCGCCCATGCCCCAGTCATATAAAGCGGCCTGCGCGCCGCGCCAGTTGTTATAGTCACTTTCATTGAAGCTGTAGAGGGAGTTAATGTCTTCGTTGCCCATGAACCCAGCACCGCCGTTGTAGCTGGCAATTGAGTTCTGCACCGTAAGATTGGATGTAGAACTGATGCCCAGGCCACCCCAATTGTTCCAAACAGCCTGGACATGGTCTATAAGGACGTTCGAGCTACTGTTGATAGTCGCCCCCGGCTGGTTGATGCAAGTCGCCGCGTGACGGAATACCAAGCCCCGAAGAACGACATTCGTGCGGCCTTCAACCGATAGGGTTTGCGGACGGACCGAGGCTTCAACCAACGCGGTAGACATATTGGTTGAGGCAGGCGGATCAATATGAATGACATCGTAGGCATTGTTGACGTAGAACGTGCCCGGATGCAGATCAGAGTACGACATTACCTGCGTAAGCGGATTGTTGTTTACGAAAACCATTTCCGTCCGCAGCCCAACGGGTGCGAAGTTCGTCGGCCAGCCCGGGGGTACCGGGCAAGCTGGAAGGTCCGTCCATCCGCGTGAATAGATAGCTGGATTCGCCGGTTCGGGGGTCCAATCTGTAAGAACTTCAGAAGCGGCAATGATCGCCGTTCCAGTGGACGCCGCTTGAACGGTTAAGGGAGCAGTGGTTTCTTTTGAATCGCCGGAAATATTCACTAACTCGCGATAAACTCCCGGGTTAACTATGACCTTGGTCCCGATACCCTTCTGGTTATTCGCATTGGACTTATTGATTGCAGCCTGAATCGTCTTGAGCGGAAGGGCGCTTGTGCCGAGATTTGTATCGGACCCAGCCTGCGCATCTACGTAGAGTAATGTGGTTTGGTTCTCGTTTACGTTGGCCTGCGAAGTAGCGCGGCTTCCGGTCACGACAAGGGCAACAAATGCAAGTGTAAGAAACGAACCTGTTAAACGCATAAAGCCTCGTTGAGCTCTAAATTCAGGTCAAGTCATTCTTTACACACGGGTTCGACGCCTCCGCTAGAGTCTCCTCGGAGCCAATCGTAAGGATGCAGGCGTTGTCAGACGTATTCGCCGCCATCCTGGAGCCAGTGCTATATGGGACCTGTTGTGATCCATTTTATACACAAGCAGCCGCTCCGCAGTGACGTTTGTCACAGAACTATGGGTACTAAAGTTCGCAACGGTAACCACCTATAGTTTCGCCGTTGTTTCGCCCATATTCGCTGACCAAGTGCCAGGCGTTTTGTTACGTCAAAGTTATCTCTGCCCGAGGATATCTATATATAGGGATTCCCATCCGGGAGCCCCCCCTCAACAGCTAGTTAGTCATCCTTTAGATCATTCATTAAAGTTACTAAGGCGCGACTTTCACATAGAACGTCACGCTATGGACGCGGTTACTTCCAGTGGCCCAAACAGTGATTGGAACGTTTGCAGTGGCCGCCGTTTTCCCTGCCTTAAGGGTGAGAGTTACAACGCCACTTACAAGGCTCGTGCTGCTGAGAGATCCGCTGACTCCAGTTGGCAGGCCTGAGACACTTAGGGCGACGGTGCCGAACCCAAACGAGTTTACCCGAAGCGTGGATACAGCCTGTCCTCCCGACATGGTGTATGCATCGCTGTTTGCGATCACGCTGAAGTCCGTCATGGATGGGGTCGGTATCCCGCAGGCAGTTACTGGCGAAGTGACAGGAAGGGCCCAATCCGAACTGTAGTCAGTCCCTGTCGCACTTTGCCAGCCGGACAATGTGACAAATTTTCCGTCTTCTATCTTGAAGGCCGATGTCGTATTGGGGTCATACCACCTGTTGCTGCTGGCATCAAGAGAGTCAGCAAACTTCGTCCAGTCGTTGCCGCTAAGGTAGGTTCCAAAAACATCCTGACCGCTGGAGGCGTCTTCAAATGTATTGCCTGTCAACACGGTCCCAGTTGTGAACAGGTCATAAGAGGCGCCTGTCTGCCAATTGGTGATGGTTTGGCCGCCGTTTGTTCCTCCGATGAAGATCTCGGACTGGTACTTGTTCGTGCCGCCATTGTTATAGAAGACGTTGTCTTTGATCGTCAGTTTTTCGGATGTGAGGACGTTGATCCCGACGCCACTCGAACATACAGTGCTGTTTTCGACAACGACGGGCCCTTCGTTCCTCTCGATCTGAAAAGCGGCCATTACGTTTCCGGCCAGAGTGGCATTGTTAATGGTGACGTTCTGGTTGTCGGTGTCGAACCAAAGTCCTTGCGCCTGATTGCGGTAAGAGTAGTGGTCCTGTACGGTTGCGGTCCGCATCTCCATCAGCTTGATGCCTCCCATGCCCCAGTCATAAATGGCTCCTTGGGCACCGCGCCAATTGTTATAGTCAGTCTCATTGAAGCTATATAGGGAGTTAGTGTCCTTGTTTGCCTGAAGCCCGACTCCGCCGTTATAACTTGCGATTGAGTTCTGCACGGTTATATCGGTGCTGGAATTTATGGCAAGGCCGCCCCAGTTGTTCCACAGCGCCTGCATGTGGTCTAGGAGCACGTTGGTGCTGTTGGTGATGGTTGCCCCGCTACCATTGATGCACGTTGCAGCGTGACGGAGAACGAGCCCGCGAAGCACCACATTGCTTGCGCCCTCCATATTCAGAGTTTGCGAACGGACTGCCGCTTCAACCACTGCGGTCGCCATGTTCGTATTTGCAGCCGGCGCCACGTGGATCGCGTCGGCCGCCTCGTTGACGTAAAACGTACCAGGGCGAAGGTCTCCATACGACATGACCTGCGTCAGGGGCACACTGTTGACGAAGATCATCTCAGTCCGCAGGGCGACCGGCGCAAAGCTCGGTGGCCAACCTGAAGGAACCGCGCATTCTCCAAAGTTGTAGATCCAGGAATGGGTATAGATCGCGGTACTACCCGCATCTCGATCCCAGCCCGTCAGCACATTTGAGCCGGCAATGATCGCAGTACCGGTGGTGGACGCCTCAACTGTCAACGGAACGCCTGTTTGAACGGCGGGAATGGTAACTGTTTCCCGATATACACCTGCATTGATAACAACCTTGGTGCCGATTTTATTTTTGATATTAGTAACGGCTTTATTGACAGCAGCCTGAATGGTTTTAAATGGAAGATTACTTGCACCGCTGTTCCCGTCAGACCCTTTTCCTGCATCTACGTATAAGTAGGTTTTCTGGTTTTCGTTAATGTTGGCTTGTGCGTGCGTGCGAATGCCGGCTAAAGCCAGTATCGCGAGAAGGAAGAAGACGAATGATGGCGTACGACGCATAAATGCCTCTGCAAGGTATGAAAATGGTCAAGGCATTTTTTGCATTTCGAGCGACAAACTCCCGCTATCTGGGCGGGGAGCACTGTCGTCAAATCAGCGTGTCAGGGTCATACAATGACGCAGTCTACCAGATAGGGTGATCGCTCAATCCACTTCTGGCAGTTTTCGTTTACGCAAGGAACAAGTCTACTGTTATCAAGGATTTTCAAGAGCGAACCGTGAGCCACGCTTCGCCCACGAACCAGGATCCTCGTTGGGCTGAGCGTTAAACGCGGTCCAGTTAATTTTGTGGAATTACCGCTACGTAACTTAAACGCCCAAAGCATTATTTTTGATAACCGCGAAGGGGGATTCCGCAACCCGGACGCAGAAACCTTCTCAACCGCAAATTAAATACTTCCAGGAGTTGATGTGAACTGCTTGAGGGCATCATACAAATCACGGGCCATCCACGCAAGCAGAATCTCCGACTTTCTTCCACGCGGATGAAACGATTTACCAGCATCTGGGAACGGCCTGCCTTTGAAGAAATGCAGATCCATCCCGCTACCCGGTAAATTGATAGCCGCCAAAAGCACGGGACCTGCTGAAACTGCGGATAGGTCGTCTGGACGAAGACGCGCTTCCGGTATAGAGATTCTCTCTTCTTGATATCCCCCAGCGCGAGGGTTCGTTTCCAGAATCTATTCGGCTGCCAGTAGCACTTGGATTTGTCTGTAGGTGTAATTTGTCAGGCGGGTGTTGTTGATCTCCGCGTCCATGCAAAGAACGCGAAGAAGGTAGTGCATGACCAGCGGGCGCAGGGCATTCCCGGGAATCGCGAACCGCGCGCAATAGGTTTGAAGCAAAGGGTTATTTGACATCGACTCCCACACGCCGCCGGGGCCATCGAATACCGCGTCGCTCATGTAAAAGAAACGGCAGGCGTCTTGAAACGGCAGGCTCTTTGTCACGGCCCACTCCCAATCCACAAGGCCGAGGTCTCCGCTGGACAGGCGTTTGAGATTCCACGGGGCGAAGTCTCGATGTTCGACAAACGAGGGTAGGGGCTGATCGAATTCGAGGATTTTCAACGCGCGGGAGAGGGTGACGTGGTCGAAGGAAGAATCGAGAGCGTTCAATTGAGCCTCGATGCTTTCACGCTGATCCGAGATGCGGATCGTGTCGCTCTTGTTTGCAAATCGACAAAGCAAGTTGAGATGTGCAGAAGTAAACGAACGGCCGACTGGCTCTCCGACGAGCCATGATTGAGCCGCGATGCCGCGACCCGGATCCTGAAGTAAAACGCGCGGGAGCCATTCCCACTGTTGCAGGCGAAGCAATACATCGGCCTCGTTCAGGATGGAGCGACCGGCGATTCGCGTCAGCGGGACTTTCCCAACAGCTGTTATCTGACCGTCTTCCGAGATAAAAAACGCGGTGGCCTTCCGGGTGTGCGATGGATTGCCTATGTGAATCACAACATTCCAGCTTTTCGGGGGGCCGGGCAAGCGGTCTTGCCAATAAGAGTGATCGATTCGAGCGCGGCTGAATTTGACTCCCGGAAGCCGTTCAAGCACTCTCCCGAAGGCAGCAAGCGATACAACGTTCCACCGGACGCGCGAGCTGAGATTAAACGGCCGCCAGCTACGCAGAACCGGAAAGGCTTTGCGAGTATCACCGACGATGATCCAGCGAGGTTCATCGCTCTGCGAGATGACAAAAACAGGTTGCTCCTCAAGCTGAAGATCGGTTGGTGTGAGGGTGGCTGCTGGAAAAACTTCTTGCAGCACCCCGGACGTTGTCAGCTTTGCGGCCGGTTCGAGAGCAATCAGCATTTGTAACTCGGAAGGTCGGCCTCAATGGTTTGGACTGAATGGGGCGAGGAAAGTTTAAGCCGACGTGCGGTGCGCGCTGCGAAGTAGTCGATGATTGCATCGGCGACCCTGTCAATCACTTCTCCAGGCGGCAATTCCGCGTTGACGATGACGGTCGAACGCATCTTGCCCGCGATTTGCCGGTAAGCGGACCGTTGGCGCGTGACTTCTTCGAAAGGAACCTCCTGTTTGCGAGACCACAAAACCTCCGGAGGCGCATCCAGGAGAACGACGAGATCCGGACGCGGGATGAAGCGAGTCGCAAAACGTAGGAGCCAATGGGGCCCGCCGTAGCGGACACGTTTGCTGTCAACCAAAAGGTCATACATATATCGATCAAAAAGGACGAGCCGCGTGCGAATCAAGGCGGGCAGGATCTTGAGCAGATAACCGAAAACGTAATCGGCAGCAAAGTAGAAGACTTTGGCGACGGACGCGAGCATTCCCCGCGGAGGTTGGCCGTGAGGATCGGTTACCGGACCTTTGGCACTGTTTGCGCGGCCCAGGAGATAAGGGCGCATGTGAAAGCGCTGAATATTGCGAAATGCGGGTGCAAATTGCTGGCTGATTGCGTTCAGGACCGTGGATTTCCCGCAGCCGTCCGGACCCATGAGCGCCACGAAGCCACCCGTTGGGCGTACGACACGGCCTAGAAAATGAAGACCGCGAGACGGAATCGACGCGACCTTTTGCAGTGAAGATTCACCTGTGTTGCGCATCAACTCTTCGTGGAACGTCTCCAGGTCCGCGATCAATGGCGACCAATCGTTGGAGTTAGCCATCTGGATGAGCGCGTTCCGCTGGATTTGCGGGCGCCAGAAGCGAGCGATCATCTCATTACATCCGCTGGGATCCTCGGCATAAAGTCGGCGCAAAATAGAGCCATGTTGAGGGGTGAACTCGCTCTTATTGATCCGCTTGACCAGGTAGTATGCGAACTCGTGAGCGGGTGATGGAATCCAGAAGCCGCGTGGATGCCAGCGCCTGGCTGGGAGAACCTCACTGGAGCGCAGCCAGAGCGAGTCAAAGTGCCTGTAGTCAGAGGCGGAGTCAAGTTGGATGAACGTTACGCCGTTGGATGAGAGCGAGGCCAGCAGATAAGCACGCCCCGTGATTTCGTGTTCGATGGATTGAAATAATTTGGTATCCGTCTGGAGGGAGAGCGTTTCTATAATCTGCGGCAGCCGCCGAAAGTCTTCTTTATCGACCATGAAATCAATGTCCGAATCGAAAGAATCAGGAAGCTGTTGATAACCCGATAGGATGCAATACGCTTTGCACTCATCTGACAATGCCGCGATCAGCGCACGGGCGACGCTCGCTTTGATCTGAGCGGAACCGTGCAGCGGACGACCGTGTTGAATGAGAGCCTTTTCTGACAAGATGCTTACCCCTGGCAAGTCAATTGCGGCCGCTAACATTTCTGCCATGGTGAATTATGGCTCGACCTCTCTGGCTCTTTGGAATATTTGATAACTGATTCCGACACTAACGCCGTTCGGTTTGAGTGAACTGCTGGGTTCACCGGGAATCCCGGGAGCGTTTGGCCAAAACTGATATTCGTAGTCTCCGCGAACCCTCCACTTGCGGGTGAGGCTGTAGTCAACCCCGCCCCCCGGCGCCATGGCGAAATAACCGCCATGGGCCAGATGATAAGGAAAGTTGATTTCCCCAGCCCCGAATAATATCTTGGCGTAAATCTGAAGTCGAGGACGAATCTGAAATCGGTACCGCGGACCGGCCAGGTATGTGTATTCGCTGAAATCATGCGGAGTGTTGAAAATGAGCCAGCGGCCTTCAGCTTCCCCACCCAGATTGTTCAAAAAGATTGGCGACACATCCACATAAGCCCCTATTCCCGACGGGCGGATACTTTGATAATTCACATCGTAGTAGCTGTAATATCCTCCGACGGAAAGCAATGGCAAACTGCGATCGGCTGCAGCAACAACCTGCGCCACGGACCACGACGATGAAAGGAGCAGAATGCCTAAGATGATGCTTCGTCTAAACATGACTTTCTCCCGCAAAATCTCTGACTGACCTTCCTGGGATGTCGCCCTGGCAGGCAGAATGCCCAATATTGTTTACGGCGCAGTTTGGGTGACGAACGGACCGTCAATCACGTAGAGGCGCCCGTCTCCGATGGTGCATGGGGAGACAACGCAGTTCTCAACCCGCTTGGTAGTGAAGGCGAGCCCACTTGATCCCCATCGAATGAGGTGTTGCGGCACACCTTCAACCTGGTAGAGAGGCAATTCGGCCACAGGGCTCAGCGTGGTGATGTTGAACGATTGAACGGTATACGCCACGGTTTGGACCTGCGAACTCGATTGTCCGACAAAGTATGCGTTGCCGATTGTCGAGTCCGGTGTCATGGCGCCGCTCGAAACGAAATTGCCTGACTGCGCGGCTGTGACGGGATTCAGAACAATTCCGTCATCTGCGTAAAGGAGCTGATTTGTCGAGTCGAAATGAATGCGCAAATTGGGGATCGGAAGTGAATTGGGATGATCGCTGGTGAGCGTGACGCCGCCGCTGGAGACAGCGAGCTGATAGAAATCGGCCTCATAGTTTTCAGAATTGGCGGCGTACAGCGTCGTGTCATTCGCACCCCATTGAATCGTATCGAGCAGAACATCGCCTGATTGGGTGGTGGGCGTGACGACGGACGGCCTCTGCGTGGTTCCGTCGTAGACGGCTACCCCACCTTGCGCCTGCACGATGGACACGCTGGCAGGAATCCCGCGCGCGACCGCGATGGTGTTCGATTGCAATGGATCTACCTGCAGATCCATTGCATAGTATGGCCCGAGGTTCGAATCTGAGCCTAAGGATATGGTGATGTCGGGCACGTAGGTTTGATTACCGAGGATCAACCGTTGCACGGTACCGAGACCGTCCATTCCGACGTACAAGTACTTATGATCGGCCGAAAGAGCCAGCCGATCCGGATTGCTTCCTGCAGGCGCCGTGTATGTCCATTCAGCCACCAGCGTATCTGGATCGATCGCCATAACCGTGTCAGGATTCTTGACCGTCGTGCTCGATGAAGAATCCGGCTGCGAAATGTACATAATGTTTCGCGCAGGATCCCAGGCAAGGTCGTTCACTTCTCCAAAGAAAATCGTCATTCCAACCAGGAACGGAATGGGGTTTGAGGGGCCCGACTTAGCATTCTTTGCCGTGACGGCCACCTCGGCTACTGCGGTTAGATCGGAAGCTGGAACTTGTGCTGTCAACTGAGTCGCGCTCATCACCGTGGTCGGAAGGGCGTCCGTGCCGAAGTAGGCAACCGCACCCGGGGCGAAGTTCATTCCGTTCAACGTGAGCGTGAAAGCTGGGCTGCCCACTGCCATCTTTGTCGGGCTTATCGAGGTGAGAGTCGGGACGGTTGAAGGCGACACGGCGATTGTGAACGGCAGCTCGTTTGAAACCGTACTGTCCGGGTTTAGGACAAAGACATTAGCGACTGCGGCGGTGGTGAGATACGTTGCGGCAACATTCGCAGTCAACACCGTGCTGGAAACAAATGTGGTGGGCAGTGCCGTTCCGTCCCAAACCACTTGGCTTCCGTTGACAAAATTTGTCCCGTTGGCGGTGAGGGTGATCGCGGGACTCCCGTTGTAAGCCGTATTTGGATTCAACGAGGTAAGGGTCGGCGGCGTGGCTCCAGACCCACCGCCGCTTCCACTACCGGTAATGGTGAATTGTATGGCGCCAGACGTGGTGGTATCAGCCTTCATCACACGAATAGTCACGGTGCCGGGTACTGCAACCTGCTGGGCAGAAATCGACGTGGTGAGCTGCGTGCTGGAAACGACGGTGGTTGGCTGCGCCACTCCGTTCCACAGAATCTGCGTTCCACTTGCGAAATTTGTGCCCGTGGCGGTTAGTGTGAAGGCCGGGCTTCCGGCGGCGATCGAAGCCGGATTAATGGCAGACAACGTGGGTGTCAACACACCGTTGAACCCTCCGCAACCGCAAAAAATTGCGGAGATGCCGAATAATACGAACAGGACGCGCAGCCGTGACAGGCTCATTTTGATTGGCCTTCCCCAAAAGTGGGTAACAAAGTTTGTACCGCAATGAGAAGAAAAAGGAATGTACAGTAATGATTTAGATGCAATCCGGCATTAAATGGTTAAGCGCGGGAGGAATTTTTGACCCCAAGAGGGGATCGGCGACTACAGGTAGCCAACCTGAGCATACCGACCCGCATCACAACTAACAAATTGACAGATTAAGAATGCACCTCATTTGTTGAATTCTCTCAAGACCCATGTCGCTATGGCCACGGTCGAGAAGATTGATGGCGTTGCCAGCATCATACTTCTGAGTGTTTTTTGAATTCCTCGAGCGGGTAAGGGCAGACACCGTCGTCAAACTGTGAGGCCAGGAGCTCCGAATGTTAAAACTAAACAATAACCGCGCAGGACTTTCGTTACTTGTTTTAGGACTTTCGAGTTACCTCCTTAACGCTCAAACGCTCTCGGTTCACCCGC
>Ga0302140_10006888_pt1 | contig 14251 bp, 9 predicted proteins | sample I_Bog_E1_1_FD_202095 | JGI IMG/M metagenome (GOLD analysis project Ga0302140, IMG submission 202095) | Peat permafrost microbial communities from Stordalen Mire near Abisko, Sweden - I_Bog_E1_1 | ecosystem: Environmental > Terrestrial > Soil > Wetlands > Peat | place: Sweden: Abisko, Stordalen...
CCGTGTTCTGAAGGGCCTGACCGAGGAGGCACGCGGGGAGTTGGGCAAGATGGCGGGGGAGTTGCTGCGGGAGGGGATTCATAGCCATTCGGAGATTCGGCAGGGCGCGGTGGCCCAAATGCTTGTGGATGTGGCGCGGCAATACCAGGCCGGGCTGATCGTGATCGGCACAAAAGGGGGAGAGGGCGCGGGGCCGGTGGTTGTGGGCGCCGTGGCGGAGCAATTGGTTCGGCTGGCGCCGTGTCCGGTGCTGGCTGTGGCGGCGGACTGGAATGCGGGCGAGTTTCGTCCCACTCCGGGCGGGCCGGTGCTGCTGGCGATGGAGCTAAACGAGGCGACGGCGTCCGCGGTGTCGACAGCGTGTTCCCTGGCAGAGACATTTCATCGCACGCTGCTGGTGTTGCATGCGCGCGGGCCAGCCGAGGCATCGGCATTTCTGAACCCGGCAGCGACTACGCTGGCGCAGTTCGGGATCGAGCCGAGCGGGCGTTTTCCGGTGCGATGCATTGTGAAGGACGGCAACCCGGCAGACGCAATCGTAGAAGCAATTGGCAAATACGGACCAAGCGTCCTGGTGGCCGGAGTGAAGCGCACCAGCGAGACGCCAGGACCGCACGGGACCGTCTTCCTGCTGCTGGCCCGGTCTCGAGTACCTGTGCTGTGCGTTCCGCCGGAGGCAAAGGCCGCCGAAGAGGAGCTGGAGGCATCAACTCCAGCGTTAGCCAAATAGCAAAGGAAACGCGTGGCGGTTGACTGTTCGATTTTTTGACTCGGGGCGGTTTGGTGGAAAGTTAGATTCCACCGCACCTTCCTATTGTTTCATTTCTCTGGACTTGTTCCATTTTGAGCGAATTGCCGCTTATGGTGTGTGGTTCAATGCTAAGCCGCCTAGCCGAAGACGCTCGCCAGGGACCGGCTTGCAAGCAGGTTGGACGCGCCAAGCTGCACGGGACCGGAGATGGGGCAGGGACAAAGGAAGAAGGAGTCATGCAAGCACAGGCAGGATTCGGGCAAAGGGATGCGATGGCGCCACGCCCGCTGGCAGAGTTGTTGCAGTGCCCTCCGGTTACCGGGAGTTTGCTGAACTGTTCGGCACAGTGCGTCGATTACGATTCCGGGGTAATTGTCTTTCGCCAGTCCGAAGTGTGCCTGGGGCTGTATGTGTTGGTTGCAGGACAGTTTCTGCGCAGGACGGAACGGCTTGAGACACGGCTGACGCTGGGGATATCGCGCGCGGGAGAACTGGTGGAACTGGCGGCGGTGCTGGGGGACGGGCGCCACACCTACACTCTGAGCGCGCAAACTTCCGGCTCGGTGCTGTTGCTGCCCATGGAGTCTCTGGTCGAGGCGTTCAGTGAATATCCGCCGCTGCGTATGCAGTTGCTGGAGGAGTTGGCGCGCGAGGTATCCAGGGGCTATATGGCCAGCAGCCAGAGCCGGATACTTCGGACCCGGCAGCGTAGTTCGGGGGCTAATTTGTCCGAGGCGTAGAGTGTTGACTCCGCAGGATTGCGAATCGCCGCTCTCGTGGACTCGGGCGGAGATTGAAGCAAAATCCCTGTGTTGAACGGTTACGGACCTTACGCGGGGGGGGGAATGCGGTATACTTCGATAGAACAGCAGAAAAAGTATGGCTACGTTCCATCCTCATCACCCCCCGGAAGATTGCATCAATTGTGAGCATCGCCATCTGCGGATGTTCTGCAATCTCACAGCCGAAGCGTTGCGGGACTACGACGGTATCGGCATTATGATGAGCCACGCACGGGGCGCAAAGCTGTTTACCGAGGGGGACCCGGCACGCAACGTTTTTGTGATCTGTTTCGGGCAGGTGAAGATTTCGTCCACTTCGCGCGACGGCAAGACCATGATTCTAAAGATTGCCGGTCCCGGTGACGTGATGGGCTTGAGCGCGGTTCTGGCCAATGTCCCGCACGAAGTAACGGCGGAGGCGATTGAGCCCTGCCAGGTTAAGACGGTGCGCAAGCAGGAGTTTGTCGATTTTCTCGGCCGCCATGGAATCGCCAGCATGCATGCGGCGCAATCGCTCTCGGGCGAATACCTGACGGTGTTTCATGACGCCAAGCGGCTGGCGCTGTCAGGGTCTGCCGCGGGCAGGCTGGCACGATTGCTGCTGGACTGGGGCCGGTCGTCGGCTAACGGCAAGCCTGAGATCCGGTTCACCATGGCGCTGACGCATGAGGAGATTGCCAATATGGCAGGGACCTCGCGCGAGACCGTGACGCGGCTTCTGAACCAGTTCCGGCGCGACCAATGGATCACCATCAAGGGGTCCAGCATGACCATCGTCAAGCCGGATCAACTGGAACGGCTTACAGCTTAGATTTGTCTTTTTCGTGTGACCGAAGAGGCTGCGGAGAAAGTTGGCTTTTGTCCATCGCGGCCCAAGCGTGCCCTTCAGTGGCTAAGGCTCACGCTGATCCGAACTAAAACGTCATCCTATTACACGGCGCATTAACGGCTCCCAGATTGCCTTTTGCACCTTCTGGCCTGGTTCACATAGACAATTGCGACAATCCGAGGTTTTGGCTTGAAGATGCATGATGGAAATGCAGGACTAGCCATCTAAAATCCCTTTGGGAGGTGTTAGGAATGGAAACCTCGAACACGGGTCAATCCGATGCCGCGGCGAAGCCAAAATGCCCTCTGTGCGGCAGCGGCGACACGCTCTTCGAAACAAAAATCGGCATAGATCTTATCGTTCAATCGTATTGGAAGGAACAGAGGGAGTTGGTGAAACACGATCTCAAGGGAACACCTTGGATTGAGGTTTACCGCTGCCGGAGATGCAGCCTCGTCTTCTTTGATCCGGAACTGCCAGGGTCCCCGGAGTTCTACGCGGGTTTCCAGTCGTTCGATTGGTATTACCTGGAAGACAAAGCCGAATACGAAATGGCGATAAAATGGATGCCGCCAGGCGCGCGCGTACTCGAAGTTGGCTGCGGTGTGGGATGGTTCGGGAAAAAACTCACCTCCGCTCAATATACGGGCCTTGAGTATTCTCATACTGCGGCAGAGAAAGCTCGAGCGAGCGGACTTGATGTTCGCACCGAATCTATAGAAGGGCATGCTCAGGCTTGTCCGGCTGCTTACCAGGTTGTCTGTTCATTCCAGGTTTTGGAGCACGTCTCCGGGCCAGGCGCCTTTATCGCCAGTTGCATCGAATGTCTCGAGCCGGGTGGGCTGTTGATTTTTGCCGTCCCGAGCGAGGACTCCTACCTGAAGTTTGTTCAAAATGGCTTTCTTAATCTGCCGCCGCACCATCTCACCCATTGGCCGGACAAAACGCTGGAAGCCATTGCCGGGATTTTTCCGGTCAGCCTCGTAGCGATCGAGCATGAAGTCGTGGCTGACTGCCACTTGCAGGCCTACGTTAGCACTATGATAAGCAGAAGGCTCAATGCAATATTGGGCCGCCCGAAAACTGTAATCGATCACTCAATCACAGCTAAGCTTCTCAATAAGTTTGCTTCGGTCACCGGTGGGTGGATGTCGAAGATGTTTGACGACGCGGTGTTTCTCCCGAGAGGGCACACTGTTCTTGCAACGTACCGGAAAGATGGCGCGCTGGATCGAGAGTGAGAGCGGAGAGGCGAGGCACGGCGCGCCTGCTGTTCAAGAATGCATGGAACTCAATTGTTCCTTGAGCGGGACAGATGCGGCGAATGGTTCGCGGAGGGTGAGGACGGGACAGCGGGCGTGGGCCAGGACCCGGTAGATGGTGCGGTCGCGGGTAAGATTCTGGAAGATTGAGCGTTCAGTGGCGGCCAGAACGATGAGGCTTGCGTGGCATTCAGCGGCTGCGGCCAGAATCTCGATGGACGGGTTTCCATGCACAACCTGGGGCACAATGGCCGAGCAGCATCCGGCGCCGGTTTTCGCCACAAACAGACTGAGCTCATGGAGTGCCGCGGCGTCGAGGCTGGCTGGTTGCCCGCTGCGGCCTGTTTTGCCGGTGAAAGACTGAAACACGCCTGGCTCTTCAGCGGGAGGGAGCACATGGAGCAGGACCAGCTTCGCTCTCTGATTTGCCGCGATTCGACATGCAAGTGCTGCGCTCGGAATGGAGGTCTCTCTGAGTGTGGTGGCGTGCAAGACGACGCGCGGCTGTGCGTCCACCGGGAGATGAGCCTCGGGTCCCACGGTAATGACCGGGAGGTTAACCGAGCGCAGCACTTGTTCCGCCACGGACCCGAGCAGCAGCTTCCCTAATTTGCTGCGGCTTCGAGTGCCGAGGAGAACGCGATCCGCCTGGAATTGGCGAAGAACTTCCGCAACCTGGTTAGCGACACGGCCTTCGCGGATCAGGGCATCGCACTCGATGCCTTTGCGGCGTGCCAGTTCGCACCAGGGATTCAGGGCTTTGGTAGCCGCTTCAAGAGCTGCGGCGGGATCGTAGCAGGGCATGCCGACAACATCCACCGCCATGCCCGTACCCGCGGTCAGCACATGGAGAAGAAAGAGGCGCGCCCTGGTTTCCAGGGCCTGTTCGAGCGCAAAAGGCATCAGCCGGTCGAGGTCGGTTAGATCGGTGGCGACGAGGATGGCTGCCGGATTGTACCAAGCGTTCCCGGCGGCATTTGGGGAAGAATCCAGCATGGGATTCACCTCGTACTGGACAGGGTGGCACCGTGGCCAGCCCAGAGATGTGTCAGCGCGCACTCTGCGGAGTGATTTAGCTCACCGACTGATTCGGTCCACAATGAGTGTGAGCCTTCCCACCCTTGCGCCAGGAAAAAGCGCAAGAAGAGGCACCCGCCTTCAGCGATTATGGGCCGTATCAATAAAAATGGCGATTTAGATGCTTAATTTGACGGGATGTTTGTTTTGGGTTGCGGCTTTGTTGAGAGGTTTCTTCATTGAATCTTTATGGGACATCAAAGTAGTGTTGGATATGGAAGCACATCCGCAAACATACCATCCTTGTAGACACCCCAAGAAAAAATAGGACTTAGCACGCTCATGCGCGCCCGCGCATCCGCAGTTGTTTTTCACGTTTCCGGGCGCATGACAGCACAACTCTACCTGCATCCCCTGGAGGATAGGCCTAATGAAATATCGAATGACTCGAAGTGGATTGACTGCGTGGCTGCTGGCACTCGCGGCGCTGATGGCACTACCGGGCTTTTCACAAACGTTCCGTGGCGGCATCAACGGCACGGTAACCGATCAATCGGGCGCCGTGGTGCCGGGGGCGACAGTTGAAGCAACAGAGACGGCGACCAACACCTCGCATAAGACGATCAGCTCGAGTGCGGGCGAGTACAGCTTTCAGGATTTGCCGCTGGGCAGCTATACCATTGCGGTGAATGCCAACGGCTTCAAGTCGTCCACGGTGGTCAACGTTCCTGTTACGGCAGGCGTCATCTACACGCTTGCGGTGAAGCTGAATGTGGCTGCCGCGGGAGAGACGGTGGAAGTTTCCGCATCCGGTCTTGCGCTGGATACAACCACGACGACCCAGACCACGGATATTCCCGAAATCACCGTACAGGATATTCCGCTCAACGGCCGAGATTTTACCCAGCTGATCGGGCTGGCGCCTGGGTTTGCCGGCTACTCGCTGGGCGGCTTTGGTTCGGTAAACGGAACCCGCGGTAACCAGGTCAACTGGCAGATTGACGGCGCAGATAACAATGACTGGTGGCACAATATTCCGGCGGTCAATCAGGGCGGTGTCGAGAACATTGCGGGCGTTACTCTGCCGATCGATTCCATCGCCGAGTTCAGCCTGCAGACGCAATCGTCAGCGGAGGTGGGCCGGAATCCTGGGGGAAGCGTGAACCTGGTGACGAAATCGGGAACCAACCAGCTTCACGGCTCCATCTACTACTACGAGCGCAACCAGGCATTGGCGGCGCAGAACCCTTTCAATACGCTGGGTGAGCTGCCGCTGGAGAACGTGCAGTGGGGCGCGTCGCTGGGCGGGCCGCTCTGGAAGGACCACACGTTCTGGTTTACCAATTTTGAGAAACAGAAGTTCAACATTGCGACCGGCGACACGGGATACGAGCCGAACCAGTACTACCAGGCCGCGGCGACGGCGCTGCTGAAGGCAGCCAACGTGCCACTGAATAGCGCAACCTCGCAGTTGATTGCAATTCTCTGGCCGGCAAACCTTCTGACAGGCACGTCTGCGGGCGGAATTCAGAATGCGGCTCCGGAGTTCGGCTACAGCTACAACGGCGTGATGAAGGTGGACCACACCTTCAACGACAAACAAAGCATCTACGGGCGCGCGTTCCTTGGACAAGGCAACCAGACCGCCCCGGTGGGCACGACGGACATCAACCCCTACTTCTTCGAGATCGGCCCCATCCATGTCTACAACTACTCGGCGGGCTACAACTGGTCCATCCGGCCTTCGCTCAGCAACACGTTGACCGCAGGCGTGAACTATTTTCACCAGACATTCTCCGACGCCAAGACCGACTTCAGCGACGTTGCGACGGCGGGATTCGTGACTGGTTCTCCGTTTGTCAACGCGCCGAATATCAACATCGGGTATGACTTTGAACCAACCGGGAACACGCCGCCCGAGGGACGCCAGGACGTGACGGGCGTGCTTGACGACGCGCTCAACTGGACCATCGGCCGCCATCAGCTTCGCATGGGTGGCGAGTTCCGTCGCGCGCAGGTGGACGAGTTCTATCATCGCCACGCTATCGGCAGCTACAACTTCATGGGCGGGCAGGGGCCGAAGGGGGACGGCTCGGTGCCGTGGAATACGACGGACCCGGATGTGGCGGATCTGGCGGACTTCCTGGCGGGATATCTGACCAAAGGCTCCATTGCGGTCGGCAATCCCGAACGCCTGGTGTTTTCGCATGGATTCGATCTTTTCGCGCAGGACAGCTACCAGATCACCACATCGTTCAACGTTAACTTCGGAATCCGCTACGACTACATGCAGCCGATGCAGGACTCGAAGAAGGATCTCTCGGTGTTTCGTCCGGGGCTGACTCCGACGGGCATCGCTTTCCAGGGACAGGACATCAACCAGATCTATGGCAGTGATTGGAACAGCATCAGCCCGCGCCTCGGATTCAGTTATCAACCAAAGAGCCTGAAGGGGATGGTGATTCGCGGCGGGGGCGGCCTGTTCTTTGACACGCCCAATGCGAACCCGTTTCTCGACAACCGTCCCGGCAACAGCGCACCGAACGGCCTTGAAGGCAATCCCGGCGGATCGAGCCCGGTGTTTACACTTACGACGGGCGCCACCACGATTGTCCCCGGCGTCGAGATCATTCCCACCTCAACGCTCGGTTGCCCCGCGGCCAACCCATGCGGCGTGTTCAGCGTGGCTCCTAACTTCCGGTCGCCTTACAACTTCAATTTCAACCTCCAGATCGAGCAATCGCTGGGCAACAAGGCATTCATGCAGATTGGCTATGTGGGCAGCCAGGGGCGCAAGCTGCTGAGCCTTCTCAACATCAACCAGCCCTACCTGGGGGGCACGCCGGGAGCATACAGCGGCCTGCCTTCGCCTTCCACCCCCGGCGCCCCATGCACGTTTGGCGGCTACTGCTACTCCGACATCAACCAGGTGGAGAGCATCGGCACGTCAAACTACAACTCGCTTCAGGCAATTTTCCGCACGACAAACTGGCACAATCTGACTTCGCAGGCAGCCTACACGTGGGGTCACAACCTGGATGAAGTGACGGCCTATCGCGGCGCATTGCCGCAGGACAGCTATGACTTCAAGAACAACCTGCCGGGAGATCCGGGTGACTACGGCAACTCGGACTTCGATACCCGCAACTCTTTTGTGGGCTATCTGAACTATGACGTTCCGACCTTTGGCGGACCGAAGCTCCTGACCGGAGGTTGGTCATTGAACTCGGCATTTGCGTTCAAGGGCGGCCAGCCGATCACGATCTACGATAGCAACGACACCAGCGGAACGAACGAATTCACGCAGCGGGTCAACCAGGTGGGCAATCCATTTGCTGGAGTTAGCCATGCCATCCTGACCAACTCGAACGGCGGAAAGTATGTGCAGGTGCTCAACCCGGCGGCATTCGCCGATCCGGCAAGCAACACCTGGGGTTCGATCGCGCGCAACAGCATCTACGGTCCGGGTTATGAAGATTTCGATCTGTCGGTGTTCAAAAACACCAAGTTCGACATTCATGACTTCCCGGTGAACGTTCAGTTCCGCGCCGAGATGTATAACCTGTTCAACCGCATCAACCTGGCCAGCCCGGCCTGCACGCAACTGTGCAATGACTATTGGTCGACCAACAAAGAAACGGGTGGGGGATTCGGTACCAGCGGATCTACGATCGGCTCCGGCAACTACTCCCCAGGCATCGGGCCAGGCGAACCCTTCAACGTTCAGCTCGCGCTGAAGATTCTGTTTTAAGAACAGTTGTCAGTTGTAAGTTTTCAGTTGTCAGTAAACGATCGGATGTTTACTGACACATGAAGAATAGGCCGAATCACAATTCCGAGCACAATAAAAACCCCCGTCATTTGACGGGGGTTTTTATTTCTGTGGTAACTCAAGGGTTGAGACGATCAAACGGGCATTTAACTTACAACTGAGAACTTACAACTGAGAACTTACAACTGACGACTGCTCTTACGACAGGTGGGTGAAGGGCCTATCGGCGAGGCGGCCGGGGCGGGGCATGGGCGTGAGGCCGGAGGTTTTGCTGGCCATGACGTCGGAGAATGCGCTGCGGAAGGCGGCCATTTCATCGGCGGTGCCTACGGTGATGCGCACCTGGGTGGGCCACGCCGGCCAGATGCGGCCGATGTAGATTTCCTTGGCGGCCATCGCCGCGAGCACTTCCTTGCCGGGGCGGCGCACGTCGAGCATAAAGCAATTGCTCTCCGACGGCGTGCAGGCATATCCTTGCGACTTCAGCCAGGCCAGGTTCTCCATGCGGATATCGCCAATGATCTTGCGGCGCGACGGCACCAGGTCCGGATCGGTGAGGCTCGCCTTCGCCGCTGCCAGCGCGGTAATCGGCAGCGCGTTCTGCCCGAACTGCTGGTACTTGGCAATAAGGTCCGGCCGGCCAATCGCAAAGCCCATGCGGATCCCAGCCATCCCATAGAGCTTGGAGAAGGTGCGCAGAACAATCACGTCCTTGCCTTGCTTCACAAAGTCCAGCGAGCGCGGCTCATCGCACAGGTGAATGTACGCCTCGTCAATCAGGAGGATCGAACCCTTCGGCTGGTTCGCCACCGCGTATTCAAGGTCCGCGCGCGGCGTGCAGGTGCCAGTGGGGTTGTTGGGGTTGCAAATGTAGATGACGCCGGGCGTGGATGCGGCGGAAATCATTTTCTTGATGTCGTGCGTGGCGGCGCCCTTGGGATCGGCCAGCGGCACCTTGATGATCGGTGCCCCGGAAACCTGCGCGGCCCACATGGGCGCTTCATAGCCTGGGTCGGCGATCACGAGCGGCTTGCTCTTGTCGGTAAAGGCCAGCACGGTGTAGTGGAGCGGGTCGCTGGAGCCGGCAAAGGGAAGGACCGATTCTGGATTGAGGCCTTCGATTTTGGCGAAGGTCTCTGCGAGGTCCATTTCCATACTGAATTCGTATCGGCCGCCTTTGGGGATGATGTCGGCGATGGCCTGGCGCGCAGCTTGAGAGGGCCCGAGCGGGTTTTCGTTGGCGTCGATATGAATGCCTTTGTTGGGGTCGGCAAAGTGGGGGCGCGCGGCGTAGGCGAGGCGGGACTCAGTCAGGATGGGCATACTAGCTATGGCGGAGACGCCGGCAGCGAAGCGGAAGAAGGTGCGGCGTGAGAAGCCGCTACAACCAATTGGATCAACAGGCGAGCGCATGGTTAAGACTCCTTAGGGCGAGGGTGAGATGACAAGTGCGCCGAGGACGCAAAAAAGCTGCGAGCGGTGAGAGCGTAGTTGAATTGAGAGAGGGGAAAGACGGTCCCATGTCTCAAAATACCCCTGTGGACCCAGGGAAGACAAGAAAGAAATGATGGGGGTGGAGGAAGGGGCTGCGAATATGGTAGACTTCGTCGAGTAAACGTTTGCTACACCCTGGATACATCCTGATTTCCAGCACATTGCGATTTCGAACGGTGCGGGGTGGGCTCCTGTCCAGTATTATTTGGGCGGGGCAGTTTCTCGCTTGACAAGACTTGGAGTAAACCCATTTACTTAGGGGCGAACGTCCGGCAACCTCTAGGGCGTCACACCCTGTTCAGGTGACAAGAATGTTCGGTCTCGTCCCACACGCCATCTCCGCCGCCGGTTCTCCTTCAGCTGCCGCATTGTTTGCCGGGCTCGGAGCGCCCTCTCTCGCGCACCTGCGCCCTCTCGACATCGCCGTGATCGCGATTTACTTCGTGATGGTGATCTGGATTGGTTTCTACCTCAAGAGCAAGGCCAACACCAGCGAAGAGTTCTTCATGGCCGGGCGTGAAATGACGGCGTGGATTGCTGGGTTGAGCTTCGTCTCCGCCAACCTGGGATCGCTTGAACTGATGGGCTGGGCGGGTTCGGCCTACCAGTATGGCATTCTGGCAGCGCACTGGTACTGGATCGGCGCTATTCCCGCCATGCTGTTTCTGGGCATGGTGATGATGCCGTTTTATTACGTGTGCAAGACGCACTCGGTGCCGGGATATTTGAAGCTTCGCTACGGCCAGGGCTCAAGCACCGTGGCGGCAGTTTCCTTCGCATTCATGACCGTGCTCATGAGCGGCGTGAATATGTTCGCAATGGCTGAAGTGATGAAGATCGTTCTTGGCTGGGATCTGAACTTTTCTATCATCGTCAGTTCGCTCGCCGTTGCCGCCTATGTCGCCCTCGGCGGCCTGCGCTCCGCCATTTTCAATGAAGTCCTCCAGTTCGTACTCATCTGGGGTGGCGCACTCCTCGTCCCCATCCTTGGACTCGTTGAAACCGGCGGCTGGACCGGCTTCAAAGCCCGCCTGGCACAAAACATCGCCAACGGCGTCACGCCCGCCGGAGACTACACCCATATGTGGCGCAGCATGGGTCACTTTGCCGACAACCCCATGGGCATTCACTGGACCGGCATTGTGTTTGGACTCGGATTTGCCATCAGCTTCGGGTATTGGACCACCGATTTTCTTGTAGTCCAGCGGGTGCTTGCGGCCAACTCGCTGCGTTCCGCGCGCTTGGCTCCAGTGATCGGTTCGTTCTTCAAGATGGCCGTGCCCTTCATCGTGATTCTTCCTGGCCTGCTCGGACTGGTAGTGCTCCAGAACTCCGATGGCAGCCTGATGCACCTGGTCGGCGAAAACGTGGTTGCCGCGCATCCTGGCGCAGGCCTGCATAGCTATAACGAAGTGCTGCCCCTGATGATGGTTCGCTACCTGGGACCGGGCTTGCTTGGCCTGGGCATCACCGCACTCATCGCCGGATTCATGAGCGGGATGGCCGGCAATGTGAGCGCCTTCACCGCCATCTTCACCTACGACATCTATCAGCCGCACATCGTCAAGCATGCCCGCGACGAGCACTACGTCCTTGTCGGCCGCATCGTGACCATTGTCGGCGTGATCATCTCCATCGGTGCGGCCTACCTGGTCATGAATGCCGCGGGCATCATGGATTATGTTCAGGCGCTCTTCAGCTTCTTCATCTCGCCGCTGCTCGGCGTGGTGCTGCTGGGCATGTTCTGGAAGCGCGCCACCAGGCAGGGCGGATTCTGGGGCCTGCTCATCGGAACTCTCACCTCCATCGGCCTCTGGGCCTGGGTCAAGGCAGATCCCTCCGCGCTCCGCTACGTGGCCATCTCGCCCGATGCCAAGGACATGGCGGAGAACATGTATCGCGCGCTCTGGTCGGTCAGCACATCGGTCGGCGTCAATGTAATTGTCAGCCTGTTTACCAAGCCGAAGCCGCTCTCTGAGCTCACTAGCGTGGTCTATGGCGTAACCCCGCTGCCCACCGAAGAGCCGGTTCCCCTCTACAAGAACGAATGGTTCTGGACGGCGATCGCCATCGTTATTTTCTTCGCCCTCAACATTTACTTCTGGTAAGGAGCGCTCATGCACTCGACTGATATCCCTATCTGGTTCTTCATCGGTGTTCTGCTCATCGCTTACGGCGCGCTGATTCTCGGCTACGGGCTGTACGAACTCGGCACTGGAACCATGGCGGTCCAAAACTACCACGCGTCCATCTGGTGGGGTGGATTATTGCTGGCGCTCGGCCTGTTCTACGGAGTGCGCTTTCGCCCGAGCCGCAACGGTTGATGAAAATGCGGCAACAAGGAGCTAGTGAAAGATGACAACAAAACGGAAGATGACATTTGGAATCGTGGTAGGCAATCGCGGATTCTTTCCTGGCCATTTGGCCAACAGCGGCCGTGAGGAGATGATTGCGGCGGTTGAGTCGGCAGGCGACAAAGCGATTGTGCTGAGTGCGGAGGATACGACTTACGGCGCGGTGGAGACCTTTTCCGATGCAATACGCTGCTCCGATTTGTTCAAAAAACATGCGGTGGAGATCGACGGAATCATCGTCACACTTCCCAATTTTGGCGACGAGCGCGGTGTGGCCGATACTTTGAGGCATTCCGGGCTCAACGTGCCAGTGCTGATCCAGGCTACACCGGATCGCAGTGACGCGATGACCATCGCGACCCGGCGGGATAGTTTCTGCGGCAAGATGAGCGCGTGCAACAACCTGATGCAGTATGGCATTCCGTATTCGCTGACCACGCTGCACACGGAGAGCCCGGCGTCGGCTGAATTCAAGGCCGATCTGGAGTGGTTTTCGGCGGTCTGCCGCATCGTGAAGGGACTGAAGAATCTGCGCATCGGGTCCATCGGGGCGCGGCCCGCCGCCTTCAATACGGTTCGCTACTCCGAGCGGATCATGGAGACGAACGGTATCTCCATCGAGCCGATTGATTTGTCTGAGATATTCGGCCGCATCAACCGGCTCGCAGATGCAGACGACGCTGCGCAGGCCAAGCTGGCGGCCATCAAGAAATATGTGACGACCTCCGGTATTCCCGACGCGGCGCTGCTGAAGATGGCCAAGCTGGGCGCGGTGGTCGACGGCTGGATGAAGGAGAAGGCAGTAACCATCAGCGCGGTGCAGTGCTGGACCTCGTTCGAGGAGTACTTCGGCGTGGTGCCCTGCACCATCATGAGCATGATGAGCAACGACCTGATTCCATCGGCTTGCGAAGTGGATGTGCCCGGAACTCTGAGCATGTACATTCTGGCCCTGGCCTCGGGCACGCCTTCGGCACTGTTGGACTGGAATAACAATTACGGCAGCCATCCTGACAAATGCGTCTGTTTCCATTGCTCGAATCTCCCGAAACACTTCTTCAAGGAAGTCAGGATGGACTACCAGGAGATCATTGCGGGCACGGTGGGCAAGGAGAACACGTTTGGCACATGCGTGGGCCGGGTGAAGGCCGGCGCCATGAGCTTTGCGCGCTATTCGACCGACGATCGCCGCGGCGTGATTCGGGGCTACACGGGTGCGGGCAAGTTCACCGACGATCCGCTGGAGACCTTTGGCGGCGCGGGCGTGGTGGAGATTCCGCAATTGCAGAAGCTGCTGAAGTTCATCTGCCGCGAGGGCTTCGAACACCATGTGGCCGCCAACTTCAGCGACGTGTCGAAGGCCGTGCACGAGGCTACCGTGCGCTATCTGGGCTGGGAGAGCCATTACCACCCGGCGCTGGAAGATTGATGAGGCAGGGACTAAGGGACTAGGGACTAGGGGACTAAGGGACTAGGGACTAAGGGACGAAGGGATTAGGGATTAGGGAATAGGGGCTCGATACGTTTCCGTCGAGGCGATTTTGCTTCGAAGGAGCTTTCCAGTCCCTCAGTCCCTTAGTCCCTAGTCCCTGTCCTTCAAAAGGAAGCGAAGGTATGAGCAAGCGAATCGGCAAGAGCCTTGTGGTTGGCGGCACGACGCTGGTGACGGAAGCGGCGTGGAACGCTGAGTTGGACGCGAAGCACGAGAAGCTGGTTGAGTGGTTGAATGCACAAGGTTTGGCCGGTGTGCTCATTCGTCGCAATGAGAATGTGGCGTGGGTGACGGGCGGCGCGGTTGAACTGCGCGTGCTGACGCCATGCGAGACCGGCGTGGCTTCGTTGCTGGTGACGGCGGCGGGCAAGCGCTATTACTTTACTACGGAGAACGAGGCGCCGCGGCTGCACGACGAGGAGTTTGGCGCGCTGGATTTTGAGCCGGTACTGTTTCCATGGTGGGCGGACGACACGAATGCAGCGGCGGAGAAATTGG
>Ga0302140_10006901_pt1 | contig 14240 bp, 13 predicted proteins | sample I_Bog_E1_1_FD_202095 | JGI IMG/M metagenome (GOLD analysis project Ga0302140, IMG submission 202095) | Peat permafrost microbial communities from Stordalen Mire near Abisko, Sweden - I_Bog_E1_1 | ecosystem: Environmental > Terrestrial > Soil > Wetlands > Peat | place: Sweden: Abisko, Stordalen...
GATATCGGGGCGTTCGATGCCAGTTTTTGCACGAATCCACGGTAGGTAATAAATCCAAACGCGGCCGGGTTTGAAATGAACGCAAGTCCCTGAGGTTGTCCGAAGGCAAAACCCTGTTTGACTCCGAGCCCGAAGAAATGGTTCGGAAGATCGACGCCGACGTTGGTGGCGTTTCTGACCGAAGTGGCACCCAGGCTGCTCACGGTAGCGCTCACGCTCGCGTTGTCGTAAACAATCGCTCCAGCGGAAGCGTTCGTCGCCATCGCCGTGGCCGAACCGGTCACCGCCGCATAAACCTGCCAGTTCGCGGCGCTGCGTTTCAATGCGTCCGCCAGATTCGTCGCCTTGACGTTCGCGAAGTAAGAATTCAGACGCTCACCTGCGCTGACGGTACGATTTTTCACTTATCACTCCTCCGAATATATGTAAGGTTACAGTTAATACAAGTTAGCGGGTGGCGCTCGGAAAGTCAATTCGTACACTTCCAGCACTTCCAGCACACCCAAACCGTCCGTAAGGGCTGGGATCGGGGCGCGCGAAACGACTATCACCCTAACGGACGGATCTGGGTCCACCGGGTCCTCCGGGGTCCTCGCCCGAACTTGTTTTCGGTGACCCGTTTGTATTACACTGGGAGTTTTGGCATCGGCCCGCGCGCTGAAGGTGTGCGCGTGAGCTCTCCAGATCAGGACAAACGACTCTCCATGCATGCAATTATCGAAACTGGCGGGAAACAGTTCCGCGTCGCTCCGGGCGATGTGGTGCGGGTTCCGAAACTGGCCGGTGAACCAGGCGCCGAGATCGCTCTCGGCAGAGTATTAGCGGTTTTCAGGGACGGCGGCGAATCGGGCGAACTGCTCGCGGGCAGCGGAGCCTCGGACGCGCGCGTCAACGCGACGATCTCTGGCCACGATAAGGCCGACAAAGTCCTTGTCTTCAAGTTCAAGCGCAAGAAGCAGTACAAGCGCACCCAGGGACACAGACAGGAATTCACGGAGGTCCGGATTCGCGACATCGTTGCATAAACGATTCCGAAAGAGTTTGTTATGGCGCATAAAAAAGGTTTAGGCAGTTCCAAAAACGGGCGCGATTCCACCGCGCAGCGGCTGGGCATCAAGGCTTTCGGCGGGCAGTTGATTTCCGGCGGCTCCATCATCGTGCGGCAGCGCGGCACACCCATTAAACCGGGTGAGAATGTCGGCTGGGGCAAGGACGATACGTTGTTCGCAACCATCACCGGTGTAGTCGAGTTCAAAGACCGCGGCCGCATGGGCAAGTACGTCAGCGTTAAGTCTCTCAGCTAACCAATCGTTTTAAAATTAAGGAGTCGGGCCGCTGGTTCCAGCCAGCGGCCCTTTTTCATGCTTGTAGATGAAGTAAGAATCACCGTCAAAGCGGGCGATGGCGGCAACGGCTGCCTCGCTTTCCGGCGCGAGAAGTACGTGCCGCGCGGCGGCCCCAGCGGTGGCGATGGCGGCCACGGCGGCGATATCCTCATGACCGCCACAATCCACCGCAACACCCTGCTGCACTTCCGCTTCAATCCGGAATACACGGCGCAGCGCGGCCGCCATGGCGAAGGCAGCCAGAGAACGGGTCACGACGGTACGCCCATCACCGTGCAGGTGCCTGTGGGCACCACCGTCTATGACGACGAGACCGGCGAAAAACTCTACGATTTCACCTCTGACGGCGAAACGTGGCTTGCCGCGAAAGGCGGACGCGGCGGACGCGGGAACGCGCGCTTCGCCACCGCAACGCATCAGGCCCCGACCGAGCACGAGGAAGGCAAACCCGGTCTGTTCCGGAAGCTGCGGCTCGAATTGCGCCTGCTCGCGGACGTCGGCCTGGTGGGGTATCCGAACGCCGGCAAATCGACCCTGATTTCGCGCATCTCGGCGGCGCGCCCCAAGATTGCCGACTATCCCTTCACTACGCTCGAACCGAATCTGGGAGTCGTGCAACTGCCCGATCTACGCTCGTTTGTCGTGGCCGACATCCCCGGAATCATCGAAGGAGCTCACGAAGGGCGCGGTCTGGGCATTCAGTTCCTCAAGCACATCGAGCGCACCAAACTGCTGGTGCATCTGGTCGATATGTCGGAGACCGGGCGCGATCCCGGGCACGATTTCGAAACGCTCATGACCGAACTGGAGAGTTTCAACGAAGATCTTGCCCGTAAGCCGATGATCGTGCTTGCAAGCAAGATGGATGTGGCCCAGGATCCGGAGAAGGTCGACGCAGTCCGTGCGCTTGCCGAAGCGAGGGGCCTCGCATTCTATGAAATATCGAGCGCAACCGGCCAAGGCATCGAAGCGCTGAAGTTCACGCTCGCGGAGCGCGTTCTCGGCCCGGCTCAGGATTAAGCTGCGGCTGCGGGCAGAACGCTGACGGAATCGACCAGCGCGTCGACCAGTGAGCCAATGTTTTCCGGCGTAAACTCCGCCGGATTGCCCGCCCGTTCCGCCAGCAACTGATCGCGCAGGGCACCCTCGGTGAGGCCGATCAACGCAGACCGGATTGCCTGAACGTTCAGGTCCGGCCGGAGCTGGCCGGCATTCTTCATTTCCGCGAGCGTTCCGTCGATCAGCTTGACGAAGCCGAGGAAACCGTCTGTCAGCGTGGCGAGGCGGCCTTCTTTGCGGATGCGCCGGCCTTCCAGCAACAACAGTTGGCGAAGTTCGGGATCGCGCTGCAGGGCCTCAAACATCAGACGGGGAATAAGGCGCAGCCGGTCCACCGGGGGGATCGTATTGGGAAGCTGCTGCTGAAGCCAGATCGTCAGCGTGTTCCAGCCATCGACGAAGATTGCGTCGAGCAGACTGGCCTTCCCGCCGAAGTGCTTGATAAGCTGTGATTCACTGGTGCCCGCCATGCGTGCTATGGAGGCGGTGCTGGTACTTTCATAACCGTTTTCGGCGAACAATTTGCGCGCCGAGAGCAGCAGGCGGGTGCGGGACGGAACTTCGTTGAGGGGCATCGTCGTAATTAGAGAGAAAGTCCTACATCACTAGTAGCACTCTTAATCTTTATAGTAAATAAACAATTGCCGGCATGATAGGGTGGCGAAGTGGATATTGTTTTGAAAAGTCCAGAAGTTCGCGTTCTCGGCGCGCTGATTGAGAAAGAGAACACTACGCCGGAATACTATCCGCTGACACTGAACAGTCTGGTGGCGGCCTGCAACCAGAAATCGAACCGCTGGCCCGTGATGGAATTGCAGGACCACGATGTTCAGAGTGCGCTTTCGAACCTTCGTGCTTATGGGTTTGCCGCGGAAATCTCCGGAAGCAGCCGGGTGCCGAAGTACGCGCAGCGCTTCACCGAGAAACTGAATATGGGTCGTCGCGAGACGGCGATCCTGTGCGTTCTGATGCTGCGCGGGCAGCAAACTCTGGGCGAGATCAAGGGCCGGACCGAGCGCACTTACGAATTTGCCGATCTGGACGAAGTCGAAACGGTGATCCGGAAGCTGATCAACCGGCCCGAAGGCGCGCTCGCGCAGGAGTTTGCGCCCGCGCCGGGGATGAAAGAGCCTCGCTACGGGCAGACGCTGGGCGGCTTCCTCGATCAGGCCGTTGCCGCGCCGCTCCCGGCCTCGGCGGCAGCCAGCCAGGACCGACTGGGCGCGCTCGAAGCCGAAGTCGCCCGGTTGCGCGAAGAAGTGGCGGATCTGCGGCGGCGGCTCGAAGAGGTGCTCTGACCTATTCCTGTTTCGGACGTCTCGATACCCGGGCGCGATCAGAATTCCCGCGCCGAGAACCGGGTAAAATGAAGCGCAAAACTGCGGATAAGGATACTACGGCTTAGCGGGATACACCTGATTATAAAGAGCAACGACCGGATCGGTCACGTCTTCGGCGGCCAGCAGTCCCGCGGTTTCCCCGATCTCCGAATATCCCTGTTCCACTGAATAACGCGCGATCACCAGCTTCATGCGCCCGCCGATTTCGTTCACCACCCGCGTTCGCTCTTTATCGAAAATTTCCCTCAGGTCGTCCCGTTCCCGAATCAGGTCCCGCTCCCGATGCGCAATTGCCGCCAGCCGGCCAGCCCTGGCTTTGGCACTGAAAGCATGCCGCCAGGGAAACCACCAGCTGCGGTGCCGGCTGTCCCGGTCGAGCTTCGCCCGATCCGCCTTGATCTGCGCCTCGGCATTACTGAGGCGCAGCTGATCCGGTTCGAACTCGCGCCGCAGGCGGATAATCGCGCGCTGACCATCGGAACACTCGATAATCGCTCTTTGCAGATTCACGGTGCCTACCTTTGCTGGCTGGCCGAGGGCGCATTGAGCAATCAAAGCCAGGGAGATCCGGAGCACAACGGGCTTCATGGGCCTGCACGAGGCATTCCCCGTCCCAAACTTGCTGAAAACAAGGTGCATCCGCGGGCCCTCTGCGTGAACCCGCGGCCACAGACGTGAAATCAGAGGGTTTTCATGTATGCCACCAGATCCCGCTTCTCCGCCGGTGTCAGCTTAACGCCCAGCACGATGTTGAAGAACTCAACCGTATCGTCCAGCGTCAGCAGCCTGCCGTCGTGGAGATAAGGCGGGGTGTCCCGGATTCCCCGGAGTGCTTCCGTCTTGACAGGACCGTCGCCGCCTGCCACGATCAGGCCGTTGATCGTCTGAGGCTTGTAAAAGCGTTCCATGTGCAGGTCGTGGAGCATATTGTCGGTGAACGCGGGGACTGAATGGCAGCTGACGCACTGACCTTTTCCGAAGAAGACTTCCTGTCCGCGAAGCTCTTCAGCGGTAGCCTTGCCGGGATCCAGCTTGCTGAATACGTCCAGCTTGGGTGCCGGCGGAAAGTCCAGGATCTCCTGAAACTCGGCCATGTCGTGCACCTGACTGCCGCGGTCGAGAATGTTGACGCCTTTCTTGGTGGCGATAACCGGGTCGCCATCGAAGTAAGCGGCGCGCTGTTCGAATTCCGTAAAGTCTTCCACGGTCTTCAGAGAACGCTGCGAACCGAAGAGTCGCTGAACGTTGACGCCCCTGAGCGTAGGCGTGTCGATGCGGTGCCGCACCTCCTGAGGACGAACGTCGCCCGCCTGGTGCGTAGCGCCGTTGGTGCTGCCGTTCTGGTGACAATCGAAGCAGGCAACACCCAGGCTGGCGCGCTCGCTGCGGCGATCGGAAGTTAGGTTGAACTGCTGCTGAGCGAAAGGGGTCACCAGCATGCGCAACCCTTCCAGCTGCTTAGGGTTGAGAATGCCGTCGAAGATCTCGTAGTAGTTGGCGGAAGTGATCAGCTGGCCTTTCGAAACGTCTCCGAGATCGGGCCGCGTAGTCAGGTAGATCGCGCCGGGAAACTCCGGCAGGAAATGATCCGGGATGTCGAAATCTACGTCGAAGCGCTGCAGGTCGCGTCCGGTTTGCTTCTTGAGTTCCTCGATCTGGAAATGCGGAAACACCATGCCGCCTTCCTCGTTCTTCGGGTGAGGCAAAGGCAGAAAGCCCGCGGGGAATATGCCCTTCTGGCGGATCTGATCGGAAGTCATGGCCGCGAGCTGTTCCCAGGTAACTCCGGCGGGAAGCTTGACCCGAACACCCGCCTGCAGGGGTTTGCCGCGACTCATCTGAGCCTTCGGATCGGGCCTGTCGCTCAGATCGTAGCGCTGGTTCAGCAGGTCGGTCTGGCGTTTTGTGACCGGGGGTTTATCGGCGCTGGTGCGCGCGAACAGTGATGCGAAGGCCTCTTCCGCAACCGGAAACTGGTAGCTGGATTTGACGGGAACGGTGGGCGCGGAGGGCTCCTGAGCGTTCGCATTCAGAAACGGGAAACAAATCCGTACGGCGGCGCTTACGGGCAGATTTGCCTTGAGATGCATGACGGCTCCTACAGGTTGAACTTTCGATTCCGTTCAGTGGTGGCGCATGCCGGGTTCCAGTCGCAACTACCCGTTTTGTGGGCGAAAACGGAGCTCAGACGTGTGCCGACGTCGCGCGACCGACAGTCGCGTCGGAAACCGGACAAACGCCGGCCTGTTCCCAGGCCAGCAGCTTCTCCTTAATTTCGACGCCGTAAGCGTAGCCCGTCAGCTTACCGTCCGAGCCGATGACGCGATGGCAGGGAACGATGAGCGCGATGGGATTGGTGGCATTCGCACGGCCCACGGCCCGCGCCGCGCCCGGACGGCCCAGGCGTTGCGCAAGTTCCGCGTAGCTGATGGTCTCACCGAACGGAATTCGGCGGAGTTCCGCCCAGACAAGTTTCTGAAACGGGCTGCCCTTCGGGGCCAGCGGCAGATCGAAGGTGCGTCGCGAACCCGCGAAGTACTCTTCCAGTTGTCGGACCGTCCGGGGATTCGCGGCGTCGTTGCGGTCCGTTTCGCCGAATCCAAAGGCCGTGACCGCGTCGTCGTCTTCGGTCACCCATGCGGCGCCGAAGGGTGTTTCGATTCTCATTCACTGTTTCCTTTCAGACTTGCCCATACGTGATAAGTGGCCAGACTGCGCCACGGGGAAAATTTCGCCAGCATTTCCCGGATCTGCGGTTCGCCAGGCCGCTCCCCGCGCAGGCGCGCAAGGCCCTGTGCAAGTCCGGCATCTCCCGCGGGCAGGCAATCGGCGAAACCGAGGCCACGCAGGAACGCGTATTGCACTGTCCACGGTCCGACTCCCCGAATCCCGCTCATCAGCCGCGCGGCGCGCAATGCGGACATTTCCCGCAACGACCCGAGCGGCAGTTCGCCGCCGACGACGGCGCGCGCGGCGGTTTGCAGGTAATCCGCCTTCGGGCCGGAGAACTTCAGCTTACGGAGCGCTTCCGGAGCAAGCGACGCGACGGCTTCGGGCGTCGGATGGGCGCGCAGTCCCGAAGTGTGAACCGCACCCGCCGCGCCGATCAGTTCACGGCGGAGGGTCACGGCAAAACCCAGGCTGATCTGCTGGCCGATAATCGCCCACGCGAGCGCTTCCCATGGTCCGGGAGTCAGCGGTATCCGGAGGCCTTTCTGCCGGGTTACAAGGGTGCCGAGCAGCGGGTCGGACGTGAACTGGCGCTCGAAACCGGCGGCGTCCGAGTCGATTCCGAGCATGCGCACGATCGCGTGATGGCCCGCATGAGGCGCGCTATCGACCCGGCACTGCGCGGTCTCTCCCGCGAATACGATTTCGAACAGGGCCGGCTGGCCGTCGATCAGCGCGCATTTCCGCAAGCCATCCGACGAAACGGTTTCGCTGACACTGAGCGGATCGCGTCCGTAAAAGGCCAGGACTTCCCGGAAGCGGTAACCCGGCGGGAGTCGCAAAACGAACTCGCTTCCCAGATTCGCGTAGGTGCCGGGAGTCAGGCCGGTACGCGCCGTGAACTGCTCGTGGAACGAGGACGAACTTTCAAATCCGGCGGTAGCCGCCGCCTCGGAGGGCCTGATTCCGCTCCTGAGCAGCCGGCAGACATATTCCACGCGGGTGCGCCGCAGGAAGGCGCCCGGCGATTCCTGGGCATGGACCCGGAAAAGATCGGTCAGCGCCGTCCGGCTCAGGCCTGCCGCGGCGGCGAGGTTCGGAACATCGGGATACGCTGCCGGATCGCGCCGGACCCTGGCCGCCGTTTCTTCGAAGAGGTTTTCATGCCATTCCGCGCCGCGATAAAAAAAGTCGGGGCGGCAGCGATGGCAGGGGCGGAGACCGTCTTTCCGTGCTTCGTCGGGTGTGTGGAAGAAGCGGACGTTTTCCCGTTTCGGACGGCGCGCCGGGCAGGAAGGCAGGCAGTAAATCCCGGTTGTAATGACCCCGGTCAGGAATTTGCCGTTGTCGGCCGGATCGCGCAACAGAAACTGCGCGTAGAGAGCGTCGTCGTTCCACCTCATGCTTCGATGGTACGGCGGCGGCCGGTACGCGGTCTTCCGGATTTAGCCGTTCAAACTACTTCAGCTGCAGATTAATGGTGGCCTCGGCGTGGCTGTCGAAAGAACTGAGTGTATGCGGCGGGCTCTCGTGGCCGTTCGCCTGCGCTTTCAGCTCATAGTCCACCTCGGTACCCAGTCCGTGGAAATAGTAATCGCCCTTTTCACGCGCGATGAAAGAACGCACCTGCATGGTCTTCATGTTCTTGAGTTGTATGACGGCGCCGGGGACGGGCGCGCCGGTAGCGTCGGTAACGACTCCCGTGACGGATCTTTCCGGGGGCGCTTTCTTGCCCTGAGCGAAGGCCACGCTGGAAAGTGCGAAAACCAGGGCGACGACTACAATCGATGAAACGATCCGTTTGAGCATTCTGATTTCATTGTAGCCAGTTCTCCAGGTGGCGTTTCTGCTCGGCTGTAGGATGCGGAACGGCTTCCAGACGCCATTCGTTGCCGGGTTCGGAGCCCAGCCGCAACGGGATTTCGATCAGCCGCTCCCGTCTGGCCGCGAGAATCGTAATCTCATCGCCGGGCCGGTAACATTCGAGCCGCTGGACAAAATGATCGGCGCGTACGCGAAAGCCATCGACCGCCACGATTTCATCGTCAACGCTCAGGCGGGATTGGTACGCCGGAGTGTCGCGGAGCACACGGGTCACAACCAGCCTTCCGGAGTCGTTTTTGGTATGCGCTCCGGTCCATGCTTTTGGGGAGACAGGCTCCGGCCGGAATCGCAGACCGAACCAGTCGAGCGCTTCGGAATAATCCAGTTCCTCGCTGGACTCCACGGTATGCCGGAAGAAATCCGCAAGGGGTATCCCCGCAATTTCCTCCGCCGCCGATCGGAACTCTCCCGGCATGAACCCCTGCTCGCCCGAATAGCGGGCGTACAGCAAACGCATCAGATCGTCGAGAGAACGCAGATCGTTTGTCGCCCGCCGGATGCGCGCGTCGAGAAGCCAGCCAATTACCGCGCCCTTCACGTAATAGCTGATCGAAGTGTTCTGCGTGTTCTCATCGGGCCGGTAGAGCTTGATCCAGGCGTCGAAGGACGATTGCGCAACCGGCATGGCAAGGCGCCCGGGCGTGGTCTGCAGGGTGCGGATTGCGCCGGACAGCCCGTCGTGCGCGCCGGACCCGCCGCAGCCTTCCAGATATTCTTCGCGCGACGACAGCCCCGCCCGGTGAACGAGCAGATGGCCGTAATACTCGGTGAAGCCTTCGGCGACCCAGAGGCTGGTAGTGTGATTCTCGGCCTCGTAATCGAACGGTCCCAGTTCCGCCGGTCGCAGGCGCTTGACGTTCCAGACGTGAAAGAACTCGTGCGAAACCAGCGAGAGCCATCCCAGACAGCCGCGACGGCTCCGCATCGCCCAGCGGCTCGCCATCATGCAGACCGAATTGCGGTGTTCGAGACCGCCACCCGCTTCCGTGATCAGGTTGAGGAAGACGTATTTATCTTTGTAGGGCAGCGAACCCCACATCTCGCGCTGGCGCCTCACAATCTTCTCTACATCGGCGGCGGAACGCGGCCCGTCCCAGACGCCTGATTCCCCGTGGTTGATCAGATAATGCGGCGTGCCGTCGACTTCGAACGTATAGATGGCCGGGCTGCCCGCATAGATGGGCGAATCGACGAGCGTGTCGTAATCGGGTGCCGTGTAGAGATGCGTGCCCGTGCGAGGCAGGCCGGAAGCGCTGGTCGTCCATCCGGCAGGCAGTTCCAGCCCGATTTCATATGCGAGACCGGCGAAATCAACGGGTGTGAGAAACGTCGCCGCGCCAATCAGGAGCGCGTATTCCTCTTCGACCCAGTTGGTGCGCACCGACATCTCGTGGCAGTAGACACGCCACCTCACACCGACCTCCGCGACGCCGCCGGTTTCAACGCGCCAGCGGTTCTTGCGCGTCTTCGCGAGCGGGGTTCCGTTCGACTGCACTGCCTCCACATGCCGCGCGTATTCGCGAATCAGATAGGAACCCGGCGTCCAGACCGGCAGCAACAGTTCGAGCGAAGTTTGGCCGCCTGTCGGGAAAATCGCTTCGACTTCCGCATAATGGGTGTGCGCCTCCGGGAAGCGAACTGTATACCGGACTGGTCCAAGGCGCGCAGGCTGGTGGTTTTCAACCATGTTCGGATAGTTTATGATAGCGGGAAACACAACGAAATCAAAGAGTTACGCTTTGGCGGGAGGATTGCCTCTACTGGCGCAGGATTGACAAGTATGCGGGCCACCAGACTTCTTCTCGGAATCATGACACTAGCGGCGGCGCTCTCTGCGCAGCAGTACCCGCCGCAGAACGCACCTGGCGGCCCGGCCCCGCAGGATCAGGGTCCCGCTGATGCACAGGCTCCGGCGGATCAGCCCGGTCGCGCCGTCGCCCGCATCAGTGTTCTCAGTGGCGACGCTTCGGTAACACGCGGCGATGCGAGTGCCCCGGTTGCCGCCGCTGTAAACGCTCCGCTGATGGCCGGCGATTCGCTTTCCGTTGCGCCCGGCGCCACGGCCGAACTTCAGATGGACGCGGCGAATTTTGCGCGTATCGCGGGCGATTCGCAAATCCGCCTGTCGAGCCTCGACGGGGACAAGTATCAAATCCAGTTGTCGAAGGGCTTAGTGACCTACCGCGTGTTGCGGCAGACCAACGCGCAGTCGGAAATCGACACGCCTCTGGTTGCGGTGCATCCTTACGGGTTGGCGGCCGTCCGAGTGGAGGTTGCGCCGGACGGATCCACGCGCGTCACCGTTCGCCACGGTGCGGTTGACGTTTACACTCCGAAGGGAACTGAGCGCATCAACGAGGGCAGCACCATGATGGTGCGCGGCTCGGCCGACGATCCGGAGTTTCAGGTGGTGTCGGCGCTCGCAGTGGATCAGTGGGACACCTGGAACGATCAGCGCGACACTTACCTGTCGCGCGCCCAATCCCCGCGCTATGCCAGCCCCGACGTGGTGGGTACCGAAGATCTGGACAACTACGGCCGCTGGAGTAACGATCCGCAATACGGCAACGTCTGGACCCCGACTGTCCCTTCCACATGGGCGCCATACCAGAACGGCCAGTGGGTCTGGGAGGATTATTACGGGTGGACCTGGGTGCCCTACGACCCGTGGGGCTGGGCTCCGTTCCATTACGGATCGTGGTATTTCCGCACGGGACTAGGCTGGTCGTGGTTCCCCGGCGCGCGTTATGGCCACTACTGGTATCGCCCGGCGCTCGTCGGATTTATCGGCTTCGGCGGCGGATTCGGAGTGGGTTTCGGTTTCGGCAACGTGGGCTGGATTCCGCTGGCTCCGTTTGAGGTGTTCCGTCCGTGGTACGGAGCGGGGTGGTATGGAGGACGGTCTCTTCTTTCGATCAACATTGTCCGCAACGTCAGTGTGGTGGGCGCGTACCGCAACGCGCGCTTTGCCAATGCTGTGACGGCTGTCTCGGCGGCGGATTTCCAGCGCGGCGCTTTCCGCAATCGCGTGGGTGTGGGTCAGGCACAGCTGGCGCAGGCTTCGCTCGTGCGGGGGGCGGTACCCGTAACGCCGAGCGCCAACAATCTGGCGTTCAGTAACCGCGCGGCAACCGCGGCCGGTCCGCAGGGGAACATCAATAATCAACACTTCTTCAGCCGTATGACTCCGTCATCGACAGCGGCGCAGAGAACGCCGTTCACGCAGCAGGCGTCGGCCGTACACAGTGCGTTCCAAAGTCGTGGCATTCAGACAGGCGCGCCGCCTTCCGCATTGGGCGGCGGAGCGCAGGCCCGCGCCGCAGCCCCGGCCGAGGTCCGTGGATCGTCTGCCGGCGGCGCTCCGGGGTGGCAACGCTTCGGAGGCTCCGGGTCGGCCGGAGGGGGCGGAAATGCGTATGGCGGTGGAGCGCGTTCGCTGCAGGTTGCGCCTCCGATGGTCCGCCAGCGCGAAGCCGCGCCGCCTTCATCCGGTTATCGCGGGGCCGCGCCTGCCCAGCAGGCTCCCGCATACCGGAGCGCACCGGCTCCGTCTTACCGCAGCGCGCCGGCGGCACCGTCCTATCGCAGCTCTCCGGCGCCCGCGCCGAGGAGTGGCGGGGGCGGCGGCGGTTCCCGCCCGAGCGGTGGCGGCGGCCATGGCGGCGGACGGCGTTAGACGTAACGACGAATGCTACAATTGGGTTGTCCCACCTGCTTCAGTTCATGGCGGCTGTAGCTCAGTTGGTAGTAGCGCCAGATTGTGGTTCTGGATGTCGCGGGTTCAAATCCCGCCAGCCGCCCCATCCTTCAAATTCAGATCCGTTTCGTCCGATTTCGCGCAAATGTAGTGTTGCGCGTTCCTTTTTCGTTACACCCGGCGTGAAATTGGCAGTACCATGACTCTTGTAATAGCGTTCACTTTATTTTGTCTGTACAGTGGATCGGGTAGCGTTACTAGCACATCATGCTTGGCCAACGAAGATCGTCAAGTTACAATCGGGTAGAGGAATACTTGGCACCGCCACGCCGGCCGCGGAACAGCTCGCTGCAGAGAACAAACCCGCTTCGCGATCTGGTTTCGCAGAAGCAGCGGGCTTCGGAAATTATTCGCGAAAAACAGCGTGTCCAGCAGCTGAAGAGCGACCTCCCTTCCATCATTGAAGACCGCGTCGGCCAGCAGATCCAGAAGCTCGAAACCAAGCTTTTGACCGATTTCAAGGAAATGGGTCAAAAAGCGATTGAGCACAGCACAGCGGTCCTCAGCGAACAACTCAACGACCGGATCGACACACTCGAAAAGGTTTCGAAACTACAGACCAAGACGATCAATACGCTTCGGGATTCTACCCACGAGGCTGAACAAAAGGTCAGCGCGGTTGTTACGCAGATCGAGAAGAGCCTTGCCGGCGCGGTTCCGGGGGGGTTTACTCTCGAGCCCTCGGCGTTCGAGCCGCTGCCCGCCCCCGCGCCTCACGCCCTTGAGGGCGGTTCCGGGGTTCATCCTCAGTTCCAGATTCCCGAGCCTGTCGAGATCGTTGTCGCCGAACCTACCGACATCAGTGAGATCGTCGGAAAATACGGCTTTTGCCCGAACTGCACGTCAATCGACGTGCGCCGCGCGAATCGAAAAGGCATTTTTGAAGAATTCCTGCGGCTTTTCTTCATTGCGCCGTTTCGCTGCCGCGCCTGCCGCCACAAGTTCTACCGCTTCTAAGCGCCTGCTGAAAGTAAGCCGCAGGCCAAAAGGGCTACTTCGCAGAGTCCGCAAACTGTTGATTCTTCGTCGTGGAGCCGGCGATTTCGCCTGGTAAGCTGGAGAAAACCGGCTTCGAGCAGTGAATGAAAGAGTCATACGGAGAAAGGAGTAGCGAACCACTCCGGCACTGAGTCATGCATGACGCATTGCAAGGTGCGGCGCGAAGCGTTGACAGGTGCACATACAGACTGGCTGTTGAGCCCCGAAAAGCGCGTTTCGGAGGGCCGACGCCGTCAGATGAAGCGGAAGGTCACATGGACCGGAACGACCCGAACCAATGTAAAGCCACTGCCGCGCAATAGTGGATCGCCTCTGCCGATTCAAAGACGTGCCGATCCCCGCCGCCTATCAATCAACTTCAGGGCCCCGGCCTCCGCGGTGGGTGTACTGCCGGACACCGTCACATCCAGTGCGTCAAGGTCGAATTGTTCTGCGGGCCTTGCAAGAGCTTTGAAGACATCGGCAATTGTAACTGTTCCGCCAGGTGCGTGAGCGGCGGGAATCGGCACAACTCGTGAGTGTTGGCCGGGTGGCAGCCGTGACGTATGGTCGACCTTTGTTGCACAACGTGATCCCTTCATGTGCGAATTTGGCCGTCCGTCTGCATGAATTGCAATCATGGCCGCTCAAATTCATTCCTCCCCAGTGGGCAATAGGATCCGCCGCGCCTGGGGCCGGGTTCGCTGGAAGATCGCGGCAATCATCGTCCTCACGGGGACTTCGACACTTCTGATTGCCGGTTTGGCGGTCGCTGCGCTGAATGTCTTGGTGCGGCGCGAAGGAGCCAACGTGGTGGAGAAACAGATTCAGATGTTAGTGCAGGCCGGCCAGCCGGTCGGTTCCGCGATTCCGGACGATGCGGGCGCCGGACTTCCCCATTGGCTGCCGAACAGCGGCTTCAATGGCCTGGTGGCAGATAATGGACGGCTTGACATTCGCAACGTTGTGACGCGAAGCAGGGACGGGAGCCAGGCAACCTCGATGTCCAGCCTGCCGCTGGGCCCGGAATTAGCCAAACGGCTTTCCCTCGCATCGGGTATGGAAGTGACAGCCGTTTCGCCCGGTCCGTTTCGTGTCCACTCGCCATACCAGCGCGTGCTGCGGACCATCGCGGGAAATTTCGTACCGGGGGTGTCCAGGCCAGCCGCAGTTGTGTTCACCGTTCGCAATTGGGAGAGCGGCGAG
>Ga0302140_10006906_pt1 | contig 14237 bp, 12 predicted proteins | sample I_Bog_E1_1_FD_202095 | JGI IMG/M metagenome (GOLD analysis project Ga0302140, IMG submission 202095) | Peat permafrost microbial communities from Stordalen Mire near Abisko, Sweden - I_Bog_E1_1 | ecosystem: Environmental > Terrestrial > Soil > Wetlands > Peat | place: Sweden: Abisko, Stordalen...
GGCGGGCTGACATACTTCGGTTTCGGCGCTTCTGACATGCTCTCCGCAGGAGCAGTCTGGGCAAAAATATTCGGCAATCCAATTCCGGCGATGACAAAACAACACAGAGAACTGGCGGCAATCAAAGACACTCGGGTAAAACGCATGATGCACCTCAGGCCAGAGTGTAGCAAAGCAGGATTACTTTGAGATCTGCTTTGCGGACTCTCTTCTACAGGGCAGGAATTTATACGCGAAATGGAGTATTCTTTTCTAGAGCGCACCCGTAGCTCAGCTGGATAGAGCGAACGCCTCCGAAGCGTTAGGTCGCAAGTTCGAATCTTGCCGGGTGCACCATATTCTTAGTACCTCCCCATATCAACCTCAGATCAGTCCCCTCCATTTCACCCTTTGATTGTTTTGCCAGCTGCTTCGTCAGCACCATTGCTGGCCTGGTTGATCAGGAAACGACCCTTCCCACCAATTACACTGAGGATTACACCAAGGTTGCGAAGCTTTCATTGCTGCCCCAGATGGTGCCAAGGACTTCTATGCATTTAACTGTTCTGCAGATTCTGTGGGCACTCGTCGTCGCCGCCCATTTGCTCCTCCTTATCGTCCTCATGGGACGAGACCGCATCCGCACCTTCCCCTGGTTCACGACCGCGATCGCCGTCTCAACAGTTCGTTTGCTCGCCGACCATTTGCTGCACGGAAAGCTCACCACGCTGGCCTTCTACTGGCAAAGCTACTCAGCCATGGCAGTGGACGCAGTTATCGGAATCCTTGTTCTCGTAGAACTCGCGCGCCATGTCTTTTCAAGTGGTAAAGGTCGCCTGCTACTCAAACCAAACGGCTGGCTCGGTTGGATCCTCGTTACCTTCTCAATCTCAATTGGGGCAGTGTGGACCTGGGGACCGTGGCCAAGTTGGGCTGCTCTCAAAGCTGATCCAAACCAGCTTCCTCTCCTCATCGTCGTTCTCACTGGCTTGAAAGGTCAGCTCTTCCTCGCCATCCTTACAGTCCAGGTCGCACTCCTGATGAGGTTTTTCGGCCGGCGGTTTGGCTTTGGATGGAAAAGCCACGATCAGCAGATTGCACTCGGACTCTCAACCAATGCCTTGGGGTTTCTCGCAGTACAGGCAATCTCCGATGCAATCAAGAGAACCGTCCACCTCACCAGCCGCGAACAATACGAGCGAGTAGTTCACCTGATGACCAACCTGGACAATGCCCGGTTCGCGATCTGGTTTCTAGCCCTGCTATGGTTCATCATCTGGCTCTGGCGTGACGAACCAGGCAGTCCCTCGACCGGCGCAACGATTCCTATTCCCGTCCACGACGAAATACCTTCCCAGTTGATCCTCGAAGGCTCCCAACCAGAAATCGCAGAATAACCCAAATAAGAAAATCTCAAGAGAACACAAATTCTTCTTGACAACAGTTACTCTATAAAATAGAGTTCTCTTCATTGAGGACTGCTCTGGATCTAAAGAGCATTCCTGAGGAGAACAACGATGATCGAAGGAATGCAGCAGCAGGAGCTCAAAGACCGGTTGAACCTCATAGAAACCATGATCGCCGAAGGCCGTCAGACAACCGAACGATGGGGATGGACATTTGTATTGTGGGGCATCGCGTACTACGTCGCGATTGCCTGGTCGACCTGGGGCCACAGCAATCTCGCATGGCCATTCACCATGATCGCCACCAGCGTCGTCACGGCCGTTGTCAGCACCCGCCAGGGCGGCAGCACGCCTGAGACGACAATGGGGCGCGCGATCGGAGCCATCTGGATAGGGGTTGGTGTCTCGCTCTTCCTCATCTGCCTGTGCGCCAGTATTGCCGGCAGAATTGATGTACAAACCTTCATCGCAGTGGTCGCTGCGATGCTCGGAGCTGCAAACGCAGCATCCAGCATCATCCTCAAATGGAGAGGTCAATTCATCTGTGCACTGGTCTGGTGGACCGCGGCGGCTCTCTCCTGCTTTGGCACTGTCATGCAGAGTTCAATCATTGGATTGGTAGCCATCTTTCTGTGCCAGATAGTCTTTGGAAGCTACATGATGCTCTCTGAAGCGCGCGAACGAAAGGCCAACGGAACTAAGTCGGGTGCTGCCCATGCCTGATGCTGCCGCAGACGTAACTACGGACCTGCCAGAGCTCAACCCCATCATCCATGGGAAACTCCGGCTCGCACTCCTGAGCCTCCTCTCAACCGTAGAGGAAGCAGAGTTTACGTGGCTGAGGGCCAAGACTGGCTCAACCGACGGCAACCTGGGAGCACAACTCCTGAAACTCGAAGAGGCCGGATATATAGCCATGGAGAAGAAGTTCGTATTGCGAAAACCGCAGACCCTCTACCGCATGACTGAAACCGGACGCAAAGCTCTCACCGACTACGTGCACGCACTGAAACAACTTCTCGGCTCTGCTATCAACTCCTAAAGCAGACAAGCTCTGAAGGAAAGCTCGAAAGGAAGCACCTCGTGGAACATACTCATCTCGCAAATCAACTCAGTGGAAGAGCAATTGGATCAATCTTCTTTTCATTCTTTGGAGTTGTATGGCTTGGATTGGCGTTCTATATCCGTCAGGCGCTTACGACCGGCACTATCATCGGACTTGCGTCCCTGCTTGGAGTTCTGATCCTCACAGCTTTATGGCTATTTAAGCAGTCAACACGTTGGCCGAAAGCTACGGAAGATCCCAATCGGAGTCGCGCCTTTAATCGCGTGAACGCAATCCAATGGATCGCAGTTGCAGTCATCGCCTTCAGCTTCTCGAAGCTGCATTTGGATGCGTATATCATGTCGGCAATCACCGCCGTCGTGGGCATCCATCTGTTCCCCCTCGCTAAGCTGTTTCGCTATCCCATGCACAACATAACTGGCGCAGCGCTCGTTCTTTGGGCATCCGCCACCGTCCTGCTCGTTCCCACTGAGATCCTTCAAGGCATCACAGCCCTGGGTACCGGAAGCGTCCTTCTGACGAGCGCAGCAATTGCTCAGGGATTAGCGGTACGAGCCGCAATGCGGGCGAACGCCGCCGAGGCAAACCGTACTGAACACCTATGCATGGAGCGCTGACACTTCACTGTCCCTATGCAAAAAGACGGATGCCTCAAGTCTTCTACACGAGACTTGAGGCATCCGTCTTTTTCTTGTCTACTGAAAAACTTAGATGTGGCAGCTGGCCAATCCACGCTTCTCAAGATAGCGCTGGTGATAATCTTCTGCGCGCCAGAAAGTCTGAGCAGGCTCGACCTGAGTCACGATCCGCCTGGGAGCAAACTTGCCTGAAGCCATCAGCTCGGCGATCTTCGCCTCAGCTTCAGCCTTCTGCTCCGGCGAATGGTAGAAAATCGCGGAACGATATTGAGTTCCCCAATCAGGCCCCTGCCGGTTCAACTGCGTAGGATCATGCAACGAGAAAAAAGTATCCAGAACCGCACTGTAAGTCACCCGGTCTGGATCAAATTCAAGCTCCACAACTTCCGCATGACCAGTCGAATCGGTGCAGACATCTTTGTATGACGGCGCCTGCGTCTTACCGCCTTCATATCCAACCGCAGTCGCTGTAACTCCCGGCAGATTCGCAAACGCAACTTCCACGCCCCAGAAACAACCAGCTCCAAACGTTGCCTTCTCCATTGTGTCCTCCGCTTAATTAGATGGACCCGGCCAGATTCGGTTGCATAGCCAATCATGGGAAGAGGAAACAATCTTCTCCCTTAAGAGGCGATTACTCTTCGCTTTTTGGCCTTGGCTTTGGGCGTCCCTTGTTTTTGCCCGTAAATGAATCGCGCGCCCTGACTTTAACTCGGGGCAACCCATCAGGTCCGAGCTTCCCTGAAGGTTTGCTGTTGCTGCCGCCGGGAGCGGGTTTTGGACTATCGAACTTTCGAGCTCCAAAACTCTTTCCCGCACCAAACTTCTTCGGCCCGCCAAAGCTCTTCGTATCGCGCGGTCGGAACTCTCGCGGTGCATCACTCGCACCCTCAAAAGACTTCGGTCGTCGTGCTGGAGGTCCGTCCGTTCGCGGAGCAAACCTGGGCGGACGAGAATCCTGGCCCGGACGTCCCGAATCGGGACGAAACTGGCCCGGACGAGAAGATCCTAGCCGCGAAGACCCAGCCCCGGCACCTCGCCCAAAAGCTGGACGCTCACCAGAAGGAGCCCCATCCATACGTGGCCTGAAAGGCCGGCTTCCGCCTGCTGGCGCGCCAGGACGATCGGTCCGCGGACGGAACGGTCGCTCCCCACGCTCGCCTGACGGCGGACCATCTGCACGAGGGCGGAATGGCCGCGCCGGAACATCTGGTCGGTCTTGGCGATCCGTTCTCGGCCGAAATGGCTTGTCTCCAGCGGGAGGTCTTGAACCCGAAGGACGATCTCCCGAAGGACGCCCCCCGGCGGGGCGATCACCCTGGAACCGTCCACCTGCGGGACGGAAAGGCTGTACACCGCCCGCGAATCCTTCACCACGCGCCTGGAAAGGTTTGCCAAAAGGCTTGCCCCCGGCAGGACGCGATGGCCTGTCCTGCCTACCGTCACGATCAGAGCGTGCATCCCGAGGACGCTCCATCACCGGCTCAATGCCTATCCGGATCGGCTTGCGAGGTTCGACAGGCATACTGCCCTCGTCGTCAGAACGGGGAGCCGAACGGAACGGAGCTGGCCGCTCGGAGCGAGGCCCACTGCTATGCGCTTGATACGGCTTATCACGATCGAAACTGGCGCGCGAACCACCGCGCGGTCCAGAGTCTCCGCCAAAACGCTTCGCAGCGCCGCCAGCGAATCCGGGTTTCCCACCAGTGCGGAAACCGGGCTTGTAATCAGGATTGAAACCTCCCCGACCACTCTCGCTTGCTTCATCAAACTCGGGAACAGGCTTGCGTGGCACTACATAATCGATGACCGGCGGCTCCGAGGAGCGAGGCTTAGCGTTGAAACCACCCTTGCCAAAAGCTGGCTTGCTTGGCCCGCCTCTATCGAACCTGGGCCTATCAGTTCCCGACTTTTCAAAACGTGGCTTGCCAAACGCTGGCTTGCTAAATCCCGGCTTATCAAAAGCAGGCTTTGCATACGGAGGCTTGGAAAAACCAGCCCCCACTGAGGCGGGACGGCCTGATCCAGATGCAAACCCGCCCGAAGACGGCCCAGCCTGCATCGGACGTTCCAGCCCAGGACGAGGCACTACAGGTCTGTCTTTTACCGGAATCCCATAAGTCTCTGGCTTCTTGTAGCCAGGCTTCCCATCTGCCTTCTTGAACCGCACTGTCTTGCCTGCTTCCCGAGGTAGCTGTGCCGAAGCAGGACCACGCCTGCGTCGCGTCTTGAGTTTCCCCGCTGCAGCCAAACGAAGCTGCTGCACCTCTTCTGGTTCCAGTTCACGTAACTTGCCTGGTTCAAGATCAAGAACCAATGGACCATAACCAACGCGGCGAATCTTCTCAACGTGATGACCGATTTCCTCGAACATCTTACGTAGCTCGCGGTTACGGCCCTCGATAATAATCACTTCGTACCAGGGATTGTCCCCCTGGCGTACCTGGCGAATCTGCGCTGGCGCAGTTCGAACGCGGCCAGAACCGGTCCCAGGCCGACCCTTTTCAATCACCACACCCGCTCGCAAGACATCGAGCATATCTTCCGTAGGCTGGCCAGCGACCTTCACCAGGTAGGTCTTCTCAACTCCCGAAGACGCCTTCGTCAGCTTGTTCGCTAGATCGCCATCATTGGTCACCAGCAGCAAACCTTCGCTGAGATAGTCCAGGCGGCCAACAGGGTACAGCCGCTCATTCTCACGCTCGAAGAACTGCATAACCGTTGGTCGTCCCTCAGGATCGCTCACCGTTGTCACAAACCCCTTGGGCTTGTTCAAAACGAAATATCGTATGCGCTCCGGTCCTTGCAGCAACTTGCCATCTACCCGGACGTGATCCCGCGCCGGGTCAGCCTTGCTTCCAAGTTCCGTAACAATCTTTCCATTGATCTGAACCTGACCGCCAAGGATCAATTCCTCAGCCTTGCGTCGCGATGAGATTCCGGCGCGAGCAAGAATCTTCTGTAGCCGTTCCAACTTAGGCTCAGGACCTCCAGCAGCTTCCTCTTCAACCTCCGGCTCAACTTCAGCCGCTTTCTTGGCCGCCACTTTCTTTGCAGCTGTCTTCGTACCAGATGAGGTCTTGGTCGACATCTTCTTTGCTGGAGCCTCACCCGTTTCCTGATCCGCGAGCTCTGCTTGCGAAGACTGCGCTTCCACTTCCGGAGCCGTTTCCTCTGCCTTCGCCACTTCGGCGAAAATCACTTCTTTAGTAGCGGCTTTCTTCGTTGCTTTCTTCTTGGCGACCGGCGATTCTACGACCGGTTCAGCCTCAACAACTTCTTTGCTGGCCACTTTCTTGGCGGCGACCTTCTTGGCAACCTGCTGCACTTCAATAGGCTCGGCTACGGACTTCGCTTTTTTCACCTTGGGTTTTACTGCCTTGGTCTTGGTCGATTCAGCTTCGGTACGTTCAGTCGTCATGGTTCAGCCTCTATTTCTTCGGCGTCCTGTCTCTCGACGGGCGCATGTGCTTCCGCTGCCTCCAGGGAGGTCTCTGCGGTAGGAGTGATTGTTTCCTCGGTTTCCGTTCTGGCCGCTTGGCTTTCCGGTTCCGGTGTGACTTCTTCTGTAATTTCGTTCTCTTCTAAGTCCGATGCTCGGGGGCCGTCAGAAGACTCGGCTTCGGCGAAAAGATTGCCGGTTTCCCCTGATGCATCGTCGTCATTCTCGCTCAACTCAATCGCCGCCATCTTTTCGAACTCCTCCATGGAGGGCAGTTCGGCGACATCCTTGAGTCCAAAGCGAAGAAGAAATTCCTTGGTAGTCTTGTATAGCATCGGGCGTCCAACAACCTGCTTGCGCCCAGCCGTAGTGATTAGCTTGCGGCTGATAAGAGAGCCAAGCACGCCCGCAGAATCAACCCCACGAATCTCTCCGACCTCAGGAGCCGTTACAGGCTGCTTGTAAGCAATGACAGCCAATGTCTCCAAAGCAGGCAGCGAGAGCTTCAACGGCGGCTTAAGACTCTTCACGAAAGCCCTCACCGCATCATGGCACTCCGGCTTGGTCGCCATGCGATAGCCACCAGCAATTTCGCGGATTTCAATCCCCCGCGGAGCACTCGTGTACTCAGCCAGCAGTTCGTCGAGCAAACCGCGCAAAACATCACGAACCTCGCGATCACGCAACCGGGCGAGGCGCTTGGCCTCCAGCTCCGGGTCTGCTGCCGCCGACAGCGTAGCGTCAACAGCGCTCACAGTATCCACATCAGCCAGAGTGGGCTGCTCCGGCGCGTCAGTGATGGCTACAGCCACACCTTCAGAAGTTTCGGCAGACTCAGTCACTGCCACTTCCCGAGATGGCTGGACAGGCTCAGGCTCCTCGGTCGGAGCAAGATCGAGTTGCGGACTGGCGTTCTCTTCCGCGCGCTGGGCTGCGAGTTCCGCCTTCAACTCCAGGGCCTCGTCGGCAAACAAAACGGCCATCTGAGCGAGGGTAACGGGCTCCTCGGCAGCGTAAATTACGGCTTCAAGCTTGGCTTTCAGACTCATCTTGTTAAATGTGCACCTTAGGTATCGTACCGGAACCAGGGTCGCCCTGCGGGATCTGGACACAAATAGAAGAGGGCGCCCAGCTAACTGGACGCCCTTCAATAAGTTACCAGCTTCGGAAAAAGTACTATGAGATCATTCGGAACAGCCAGAAAAGACCACCCGAAAGCAGGGCGGCGGCTGGTAGAGTGCAGACCCAGGCCATCGCAATGCTGCGTAGCGTCGACCACTGCAGGCCACTCCCATTTGCCACCATTGTTCCGGCAACGCCGGAGCTCAATACATGCGTCGTGCTCACCGGCAGCCCGAAGTTGTCCGCAGCGATAATCGTGGCCATCGCAATCAGCTCGGCAGAAGCTCCCTGCGCATAAGTCAGGTGATCCTTGCCAATCTTCTCGCCAACGGTGACAACGATGCGCTTCCAACCGACCATCGTACCCATGCCAAGAGCCAGAGCAACCGCGATCTTAACCCAAAGCGGAATGAACTTGGTCGACTTATCCAGGCGCTTCTGATAGTCCGCCAGGATCGCATCTTCCGCCGGAGTAAACGCAGGATTGTTCTTCTTGTGCATAATCGTCAGGGCAGCGCTCGTGACATACATGTCATTACGAACGTTCTGTTGATCTTTAGCAGGAACAGCCTTCAGCTCCTTATAGAGACCAACCTCGTGGCTGACATCCTGCACCAGTTCTCGCAGAGCAACCATGGTGGTCGGCGTGAACTGCTTGGTCTTCAGAAAATCCGTAACGTCCGCTCGGGGGTCGCCCATAATCGCGTCCTTATCGACGTGATTAGTCAGCACCCCAGCCACCTGATCAGATACCGCTACGAAACCAATTACATCCTGCGTTCCAATCGCATGATTCAAAGCGTAGGCAGTCGGCACCGTGCCGATCAGAATGAGCATGATCAAACCCATGCCCTTCTGTCCGTCATTCGAGCCATGGCCAAAACTCACACCAGTGCAGGTAAGCACCAGCAACGCACGAATTAGAAACGGCGGTGGTTCTTCTCCCTTGGGAGCAGTAAACAGGGCCGGATACTTGATCAGCTTCTTCGTCAGCAACATCAGCAGAAAAGCCGCGCCAAAACCCACCAGCGGAGAAATCAGCAGAACGCGGAAGACCTTCGTCACCTGCTCCCAGTCCACGCCGGCAGTTCCACTGTGAGCACTCATCAACTGGTTTGCCACGCCCACTCCGATAATGGAGCCAACCATCGTGTGCGAACTCGACGCCGGCAGACCCAGCCACCAAGTGCTCAGATTCCAGATAATCGCAGCAATCAAAAGTGCAAAGACCATCGCAAAACCGGCGCCGGAACTCACCTGCAGGATCAGTTCAACCGGAAGCAACGAAACTACCGCGAACGCAACCGCACCGCTTGAAGTCAGCACTCCGATCAGGTTCCACATGCCAGACCACACCACCGCAACATGCGGTTCCAGCGAATGCGTGTAGATCACTGTAGCCACAGCATTTGCCGTATCGTGGAAACCATTCACAAACTCAAAACCCAGCGCAATCAGTAGCGCCACCCCAAGCAGGATGTACGGCCACGCACTGATAAATGCCACATGCCCTACATCATGGACGATATTGAAACCGCAGTAAGCAAGCCCGCCAAGCAGGACTGCTCCAAAAATTACGCCGCCGAGAAGACCGGGGCCTTTCTTCATTTTCTTATCCAGAAGCGATACACCAGCCTCTGGAGTAGCCATAGTCGCCATTCAAATCCCCCAATGTAACACTCGGAAACTAACAGGACAATGATTGCCAGAGTGTGAATTCGGGGTCACCTAATTTATGAATATTTGATGAACGAAGTGTAAAGTACCCGAAACATGAGTGGCCTACTTAGAGAATTAAAATCGACCTCTTCCGATTGAACAAACCATTGAATTGCTCCCAATCTATAACGCACACAGCGGACGTAATATCGTCAGTGAGAAAACCGCTAAATTAGCCCTCGACCTATCGCCAATCATCCTGCGCGCGACTCGCAATCTCGTTCACCACGTTCTCGAACTCTGTATTCTTCTTAATGACAATATCCGAGAATATCTTGTCCTGATTCAACAGGATAGCCTGCAATCGCACCAGTTCCAGCAACGCTAAAAACATTGCAACCAGGGCTCGCTGAGAACGGCTATGACCCAGTAGCCGTCGTAGCGACACTGGCCTATCCTCCAGCGTGAGCCGTCGACCAAGGAACTGGATCATCTGCCCAACGGTCACTGAATCCTCTTCCACATTCAGCACTGGCCGGGTGCGCGCTCGCTCTAATATGTCTCGGAAAATCCGAACAAGATCGACGGTGTCCGCAGCAATTTCCGGTTCCGCTGCGGCGTCATCACGAAACTCCCGCATGCCTGGGTTGGTCCAAGTCGCGGCTTCAAGCATCTGCTTCTGCTGCAGCATCTGGGCTGCGTTCTTGAATCGCTCATGCTCCAGCAGCCGCTCCACCAGCTCGCGGCGAGGATCATCTGCATGAGGATCATCCGGCCCAGCAGGAGCACGCGGCAGCAGCATCTTGCTCTTGATGTGAATCAGCAGCGAAGCCATGTAAATGAATTCACCCGCCACATCCACATCGGTCGATTTCAGCTTTTCAACATACCCCAGGAACTGCGCCGTAATCCGCGCGATCGGAATGTCATAAATATCTATGTCCTGCTTGCGAATCAGGTCGAGCAGCAAGTCCATCGGTCCGTCATAGACCTTGCCCACCGTCACCGAAAAAGGAAACGCCTGCGGGTCTTCTAGTTGATTTTTCTGCTTGGCCCCATGCTTCTCGTCCGGAGGATTGAACGGGTCAAACTTCACCGGCGTGACAGGCTTCGGAGTGAGCACGAGGACCGGGCCGCTCGTCTGCTTATCTGGGGCACCATTTTCGCTGGTGCCTGCTTCTGGATTGGAAGGCTGATCGGTCAAAATAAGCCTCCTTCCAAAGATTCGCTGAGACTCTGCGGCATCTGCATAGCTGCATTCACCTCATGCATAGTCTCCGCTGCGCGGCGCTCGGCGCGAACCGAACCTGCGTCAATAATCTCAAGCGCCTGCTTCGCCGTAAATTGGGCTCTCCGTTCCTGAATCGGCTTCAGTACTTCAATCAGAGAATCAGCCGCCCATCCCTTGCACTGAATACACCCTATGCCCGCTGAACGGCACCCGTCATAAACCTCGGCTAATTGGTCGGCCGATGAGAAAACCTTATGTAAATCACCAACAGGGCACTTATCTGGATCGCCGGGGTCTGTCCGCCGTACTCGAGCCGGGTCTGTCACCATGGTCTTCAGCTTCTGGCGAACTTCCGCATCGCTGTCGGTGAGCTGGATCGTATTCCCATAACTCTTTGACATCTTGCGCCCATCAGTTCCCGGCAGCTTCGGCGAAGGCGTGAGCAACACTTTCGGCTCGGGTAGCACTTCCTTGCCCTCCAGCTTGTAGAACTGGTTAAAGCGCCGCGCCACTTCTCGAGTTAGCTCAACGTGCGCAACCTGGTCCTGCCCGACCGGGACGAATTGCGGCTGATAAAGCAAAATATCCGCTGACTGTAGCAAAGGATATCCCAGGAAGCCGTAAGTGCTCAGATCCTTGCCCGAAAGATTTTCCTGCTGCTCCTTGTATGTGGGAACGCGCTCCAACCAGCCCAAAGGCGTGATCATGCTGAACAGCAAATGCAGCTGTGCATGCTGCGGCACGAAGCTCTGGAGAAACAGCACACACCGTTCCGGATCAAGGCCCGCTCCCAACCAGTCAAGAGCTACTTCGTCGATATTGGTCTTAACCTTTGAAGTATCCGCATAGTCCGTCGTCAGCGCATGCCAGTCAGCGATAAAGAAATAGCAATCGTACTCATCCTGCAGCTTGACCCAGTTGGCCAGCGCTCCCATGTAATTACCGAGGTGGAGTTTGCCGGTGGGGCGCATGCCGCTCAGGACGCGGGGTCGGGGGATGGGGGTCATTGCGAGCTATATTTCCAGGGAGATGTGTCTCACGTACATTGTAACGGGACAGTCAGGAAAGCAGTCCCGTTTAGTCAATTGAGCAATTTCCGCCTGGAAATCGTGGCTCACGCTACAATGGCATCCATCAAGTATGGCGACAATGAATCCAGTTGTAGTACCTCCCGCCGTCCCGGGTCCGGGTGACGACCCGATCTATCAGCGCCTGACCGACCAGCTCGCCTGGTACAGCCAGAAAAGCCGTTCCGCTCGGTCCACTTTCAAGCGCATTAAAGTCACTGAAATTGTCGCCGCCGCAGTTATTCCCTTTCTGACCGGGCACACGTGGCCTGGAGTAACCTACGTCATCGGCGGCCTGGGCGTGCTCATCACTATTCTCGAAGGCATCCTCCACCTGAACCAGTACCAGGAAAACTGGACCAACTATCGGACCACAGCCGAGTCCCTGAAACACGAAAAATTCCTCTACCTCGCCAAGGCCGGCCCTTACGCCAATGCTGTCGATCCCCGCGCATCCCTCGCGGAGCGGATCGAAGCGATCGTCTCCCAGGAAAACTCACAGTGGGTCGCAGCCCTGCAGAAAACCTCACAGGGTAGCGCCACGAGGTAGCTTTTAACCGGCCATCTTCAAGGAATCTTCATAAACTGCACAGGAACAAAGCTCTCGCGTGGCGCTCCGTTCAAGTCATGCCAAACATTGTGAACGGTCGTTTGCATTCCGCTCGCAGTAGGCTCGATCACCAGCGTAACCTGCCGGTCATGATCTTTCTCCCATTGCGTGTTGCGCGGAGTCCACTTTGCCGTCGTCGCCGACGTACCGTTAAGCTGGGCTTTCCTGTCTCCCCATGTGCACAAACCATTAGGCTGATCGGGACAGTTGCCCATCACCTCAACCACAACTTCACCACCAACATTCGAGATCTCGACCTGAGACGGATAGTCCTGTCCACCACTTTTCAAAGCCTGCCACTTGCCTAGCAACGGCGATGCATTTCCCGCAGCAGGAGTGGACGAATTCGCAGAGCCCGAGGCCGCCACAACAGCGCCACCTTGAACAACTGGCGACGGCGCTGAAGATCCATTGTGAAACACCGCAAAGAGAACAATACCCAGCACCACCACAGCTGCTACGCCGATTCCCACAAAGAGTGGAAGCCTCGGTTTCTTCTCTAACCCACGAGCGGCTACGGCCTGTGGAGCTGGCAATTGCACCGGGATCGTCGCGTGAACTGTCTCCGTTTCATGCCCTTCGCGAACATTCACATAGCCCTTCAATGCCTCGACAAGCAACGCCACATCGGAGTTCCAACGAGCATGGGTTATCTCAACACTGTTGCGATAACGCAGGTCTTTTAGATCGTCAGGCAGTAGCTCCAGAGCAGGCATCTTCGCATCATGAACCAGCACAGGGATCACAGGAATCTTGCGCCCCAATGCCAAACCAATCTCCAGCCGAACGAAGTCGTTGGGATTCTCAAGCCTCCGGTTGCCGCTGGAGTCTGCAATCGTAGCCCACGTTGGCCCGATCATGGCCAGCAGCACACCACAGCCTGCAACATTTGCATCGATAGCCTGGCGGAAATCAAGCCCCGGCTGAATGCCAGCGACATCCATAAAAACGCTGTCGTCGCCATAGGCTCGAACAAGATCGTCAAACAGCCGCCCAGCTTCCCCCTCCGAATCGTCCCGTCGATAGCTGATGAAGATTGCACGCCCCTGGCTTGCTGCGTTACCTTGCGAACTCATCTGATTGACATCTCCAACCATAATCCGTGGTCATCCCCCGAGCCAGAATAGGCGCAAAGGGATAAATCAGCAATGACAAAGATATGCCTCAGCACGACGAAGCGGCGGTCTCAAATTGCGGGCGCGTATTTCTTCCCGAATGTACGTAGTTTCTGAAGTGTTACAGCCGCCATGCCCGAATCGATAGCTTCTCCACCAAGCGCAACTCCCTCCTTCAGATCCCCTGCAAGTCCCACCGCAACCAGAGCCGCAGCAGCATTCAACAACACAATCTCCCGCTTCGGCCCCGGAATGCCGGTAATGACGTCGTAAAGAATGCTTGCATTCTCTTCCGCATCTCCGCCCGCCAGCTCCTCCAGCGTCGCAGGCATCACTCCAGCCATGTCAGGAGTAATGCGCGCAGCCTTGATCGCTGGCTCCGCCGCAGGCTCCACGCGCACCACAATCGACTCACCAGTAAGCGTCAGTTCGTCCAGACCATCCAGACCATGCACGACAAATGCCCGGCGCGTCGTCTTCAACTCCAGCAGAGTTCTGGCCATCAGCAATGCCCTGCTCGGCGCCAGCACCCCGATCACTTGTGCGCGAGCGCCTGCAGGATTCGTCAACGGGCCGCACAAATTAAAGATCGTGCGGAATCCCAAAGCCTTCCGCAGCGGCGCAACCGCCTTCATCGCCGGATGCAGCATCGGCGCCAACAGAAAGACAAACCCAGTCTCACGCAGACATTCAGCTGCAAGATCCGGCGAAAGCGTAATAGGTATCCCCAGCGCCTCGAGCACATCGGCCGATCCACAACGAGAAGTAACCGCGCGATTGCCATGCTTAGCTACCAAAGCCCCGGCGGCGGCAGCCACAAGCGCAGCACCTGTAGAAATATTGAACGTGCCCGGCCCCCCGCCCCCAGTTCCGCAAGTGTCGACCAGCAGGTCCCGTTCTTC
>Ga0302140_10006908_pt1 | contig 14231 bp, 15 predicted proteins | sample I_Bog_E1_1_FD_202095 | JGI IMG/M metagenome (GOLD analysis project Ga0302140, IMG submission 202095) | Peat permafrost microbial communities from Stordalen Mire near Abisko, Sweden - I_Bog_E1_1 | ecosystem: Environmental > Terrestrial > Soil > Wetlands > Peat | place: Sweden: Abisko, Stordalen...
TCGCGAGCCGGCCATGGAATCGGGGTTTGGAATATTTTTTGGGAATCTGTACCGGACAATCCACGGCAGCGATCATCCCCGTCCACAATGAGCGCCACCACGCGCAAAACCATACCGAACAGGATTTTGTCAGGAGTTCGCTGGTGAATTTTCGCAGAAACTGGTTGAACCTGATCCTATTTCCTTTCGCCGTCGTCCGGTTGGTGCACCGAACGAAGTCAGCCGACATACTTCGTTGGCGAACGGAAAAGCCGGCGTTATATCGTCGCGTCCAGCGGGAACGGCTCGTGGTTCTGGTGTTTTTCATTGGCCTGTTGCTTTTGGACTGGCGATCCACCCTGATTTATTTTGGCGTACCATGGTTGTTTGCCCAATGGGGAATCGTCACGATCAATTTGCTCCAACACCAGGATTGCGATCACGATTCGGCTTTTAATCATTCGCGGAACATCACCGGGCGATTCATCAACTGGCTGTTCTTGAACAACGGCCTCCACACCGCGCACCATTTGCGTCCAGCGATGCACTGGAGCCGGTTGGCGGAATTTCATCGCCTGCATGTTGAGCCCCACATGCGTCCCGAACTGAACCAACGCTCGCTGCTGGTCAGCATTTGGAAGCAATTTTTCCAAATTGGCGAAAGGAAAAAGTCGTGAATGTTTTTCCACGCGTTACAGCGGCCGCACCGGACCAGGTTGATTTTTCCCGCTGGTTCATGCCCGAGGAATTGACCCCGCTTTATTTTACGCCCGCGTATGCCACACTGTCAGCGGCCCGGAAGTTGCGGTACAACCAATTGAACGCGCTCTATTTCAACGAGCAAACCATGTTCTTTGAAAAAACGCTGGCGCGAAATGTTCTTGGCTGTTTTCTGAAGCGGCCCCTGCCGGACGATTTGAAAAGCGGCTTGCAGCAGTTCCTGGCGGAAGAAGAGCGGCATTCTGCCATGTTTCTGCACCTGAACCGGTTTTGCGCGCCGGAAATCTATACGCACGCGGACTTCCATTTCATTCAAGTTCCGCGCGTTGCGGCAACGTTGCTGGATGCACTTTCCAAACGGCCCGATTGGTTTCCTTTTTTGCTGTGGTTGATGCGTCTCCAGGAAGAGCGGGCCTTGTTTTTTGGCCGGGCATTTTTGCGAATGGCCGATTTACTGGAGCCGCATTTTGTTGCCGTTCAACGGCGGCATGTGGCGGATGAAATCGGCCACGTGCGCTGGGATGACGCCCTGCTGGACTGGGTCTGGCCGAAAGCCAATCCGCTCCTGCGACGCCTTAACGTCCATTTCCTCGCCTGGATGATCAACGAATATTTTACCACGCCGAAGCGGACCGCCATAAGGGTTGTAGCAGCGTTGGTCCAGGAATTCCCGCCGCTGCGGCCGCAGTTTCCCGCATTCTGCCGGCAGCTCCGGGCTTTAAAAAACGACTCGGTCTACCGGCGCTCCTTGTATTGCGCGGATAATGTGCCGATGACGTTTAAGCGTTTTGACTCCTGCCTGGAGTTTAAGTCGTTGGTCAAAGCCATGCCGGGCTATGCGCCTGGAACTCATTAATGAATCCTCCGGCATATCCAATTCCCGCTCGGCTGAATCTTTGCCTCTCGGCGTTCGTCGTGCTGGCCTGCACCGCGTTGCTGTGGGCGTCCGGTCAGGTACAAAGCTGGTGGGCAGTGGCGGGCATCGCGGTGGCTTACGGCTTGGTGATGAACACCGGGTACGCCCTCTGCCACGAGGCTGAACATGATATTCTTCATCCCAACCGAACGGTCAATGATGTGGCCGGCATGATCGTTACCCTCTTTTTTCCGGCCTCGTTTCAACTCCGGCGCCAGGGGCATCTGGGCCACCATTTGCGTAACCGAACCGACGACGAGGCCTTTGATTTATATTTCGAAGGCGAAACCCCGGTTTGGAAATGGCTGCAATTTTACGGAATCCTCACCGGCTTTTTCTGGCTGATGATCGTCCTCAGCAATTTGATCGCCGTGATAAATCCCAAATGGCTGGCGATGAAGACCAAACTCGACCGACCAACCGCCGCGCTTCAGGAAACGCTCAATCCGAAATATTTCCGACTCATACGAATCGAGACCCTGTTGGTTTTTCTGCTGCACGGTTCCATGATTTACTTCTTCAAAATCCCGGTTCTGCATTATTTCGCGGTGTTGTGTGGATTTGGATTCCTCTGGTCAACGCTGCAATACATCCATCACTATGGAACGCCCCGCGATGTGAACCGGGGCGCGTGGAATGTGCGGACGTGGCGGATTTTCGATTTGATCTGGCTGAACCACCATTGGCATCTGAATCATCACCTGTCACCGACGGTGCCTTGGATATATTTACCAGGACTACGACATGAAGATGCCAGGCCAATTCCTTTTTGGATCGCCTATTTTCGCCAATGGCGCGGACCGCGATATACCCGCGAACGAATCAACAATCGTCATGCTGGCAAGTTCGTCAGATAACCTGGCCGCCGAGCCAAAGGTGGTCCGGGCTGCCCTGAATTCAACGGAAGTCTGTTGGAGCGGGCGGCTTTTGCTGCTGGCGTTGAATTGCGTGCCGATGACCCACGTTCTGATTGTCGTTGGCCTGTTGGTCATTCGCCATGGCGGCTGGCCGGCCCGGATTGGAGCCGGGCTGGCTGCGCTGTACTTGCTGCCGCCGCTGATGGCGCGATTGATCTTGTTTCCTGGCACTTTTCCACAGGGACGTTTTGCCATCGGCAGCCGGCCGTTTTTTAGATGGTGGAGCTTGTTTCAGCTGCAAATTATTTTTTGTCGGCTGCCGGCGTTGGAGGAAATCCTGCGGCTGGTTCCCGGCCTATATTCATTTTGGTTGCGGTTATGGGGCGCCCGAATTGGCCGGCTAACCTATTGGTCGCCGGGAACCACCATTACGGACCGTTCGTTCCTGGCCATCGGCAATGACGTCGTTTTTGGCGCGGGTGTCCGACTGAACGCACATGTTTTGGCCAAGAATCAGGATGGCCAGATGCAGCTCATTTTGGCACCGGTGAATGTCGGCGATCGTGCTATCGTCGGCGGTTATTCTCTACTAACGGCTGGGACCATGATTTCGCCCGGTGAAATCACCCGGGCCTGCCTCCTATCGCCGCCATTCTCCGTTTGGAAGGATGGCAAGCGTATCAAACATGGCGAGGAATTTGAATAACGCGCAGAACAACACCATTGCCGGGCTGGCCGGTCGCTTAAAAACCGAGCTGGCGTTGAAGCTCGGTCTGGTGGTGATCCTGTATCCGCTGGTGTTTGTGCCGTACTTTTTCCTGCAACGGCATCATTTTTTCCCGGCCAGCACCATGTCATTGGGCTTGTTCGACCGGCTTATCCCATTTTCGGATCAGGCGGTATGGCCGTATTTCTCCATCTACCTGTTGTTGCCGATCGGGCCATTTTTCATGGGCCGGCGAAATCATCTTCTTCGCTACGCCGCCGGAATTGTCCTGATGAGCTTCATTGCCGACCTCATTTTTCTTTGCTGGCCGACCTTCTGCCTGCGACCCGCCATTACCGGCGTCAATGCTGTCTATCGACTACTGATAGCCGTGGACAGTTCTTTTAATGCCTTTCCGTCGTTGCACGCGGCTTTTGCTGTTTATTCGGCGTTGTGCGCCGGACTGGTTTTGCGCGAACTCGGGAGTCATCGCCTCTGGCGATCGGGGATTTGGATTTGGGCCTTATTGATTTTGTACGCCACTCTGGGCACCAGGCAGCATGTGCTCGTGGACATCATTGCGGGAAGCGCACTGGGCGCTGCGGCTTACGCCGCTGTGTTTACACCGGGGATTTCCATTTTCAAAAGCAAAACCTCGTTGCAAGCTGTTGCCCTCGATCTGAACAAAACACAAGCAAACATTAAATGAAAACCAGCCAGGTACTCCTATTTTCGATTGCCGCCGTTCTTTGCGGTTGGAATACCATTGCTCGCGCGGATGATGATGGCGATCGCGCCGCATTAAGGATGATCCGAACCAATTACGAAGTTGCCGTCAACTCAGGTGACCCGTCGAAGATAAAAGGCGATTTGAGCAAGGATGTGACCGGCGTGATGGTCACCGGCAAGGAAGTCGAAGGTTACGACGGTCTGGTGACGTATTGGAAGGAAGTCCAAGCGCTCATCGGCACTGGCGGCACGTACCACGTGACCGTCAACGTGGATAAAACCGACTTGCTTGGCGACGTTGCCGTCTCACGCGGAACCACCGACGAAACTGTCCGGCTGCCGAATGGCAAGGAATTGGATTTTAACGCCTTCTGGACGGCGGTGTGTCACAAGGAAGACGGCCAATGGAAAGTGTTCCGGATGGAAGCCACCTTGGACCCAGTTCACAACGTGTTCGTGACATTGCAAATAAAGAGGGCCAAGTTAATTTACGGAATCGGCGGTCTGCTCGGCGGAATCCTCTTCTTTCTGGTCATTCGGCTATTTTGCTGCCGTACGTGGTGCAAGCCGGGCCAGTCTCTTCCTCCACAGCCTCCCGCCATTTGAATCACTGGGGCATCCTTGGCATGGGCAGCCCGCGGACACAAAAAGCTTAATCCATTAAGGGTAGGGCTTGCCCTGGGTAAATTCAGGGTGAGATGGTGACTCTTGGTTTTAACAATCCCAGCTTGATAGAAATTTTAAACCATGGCTTTGCGAGGCGAGGTCAAGACCGAAGTTGGCGATTATTAAACCAACAGACAATTACTGAAATGCAAAATGGTATTACAAATGACAAACACCAAAGTTTATCTTGACCTGTTTGGAAAACATCAAAAAGTTTGATGAACAAAATGCCGCTGATTAGCGAAAGGACTACGCTACCAATCGCACAGCCCATTGAAGTCCGTTTGAAGTCATCAACCAAAGACCAGGCAATTAAGGCCATGATGGCGGACAATATCGAGACCGGATAAAATAAGAGCAACTCAATTAAACCGCTGGGGTTGTTAGTATACATTTCAAAGTGATTAAGGCGCGCTGACCTGCTCAAATGATTGCAGTCCTTGCAGCAAGTTTTGCTTGGGGTCAAACTCAATGTTCCGGTCGTTGGGCGTCGGATTCAAGTAATAGCGGAACTGCATAAAGTCACCATAGATTTTGCCGTAATGTGTGCTTAAAATGTTTCCCTGACTATCAAGGGCGGTATGCACGCGAAAGTAGTAAATTCGATTCGGATCCGGCATTTGCGTTTGCTCGTATTTTGGCTGATAGCCGTCAATCGGCGCTTCACGTGACGACAGCAAATGGCTAACACCCAAATTCCAGTCCCTCGTAAATCCTTGGATGCCATCCCCCCGATTGGGAAAGCTTACAGTAAAAGTGTAACCGGATTTGGCATCCGGGTGCTTTTCGGTGAATAGAAAGTCTGCATTGACTCCCTTTCCGTAAGGCGCAACCCAATCACCGGAAGTCAAATCATAGCCGATGCACTTGTTGTATAAGGGGAATGCTATGCTATCAATTTGCTTTGCATACATCGCAATGGGCCTGCCATTGTTTTTGAGCAACAGTGTGAAAGATGGATGTCGGTTCTTTTCGTCAAAATAAAATTGGTGACCGATATGAGTCGTGTAGTAGCCAGCCTTGTCGACTGTGACTCCTAAGTCCGAGGAACTATCTGTGTGGGATGCTTTGAACATTCCATTGGTGTCCGTCATGCCTTTAACTTCGCTATACGTTTGATCGCTCAAATTAGGCTCTGTCGGAACGGAATATTGAACTGAAACATTAGCCCCAACAATGGGATTACTGTCCTCGCCAATGACCTTGACGGTTGCCGTCCACTGATGCTGGCCAAATTGAGCAGGCAAAGTCGGAGCTTGGCCTAAAACAGGACGATTGCTCAAAAAAACATATTTTGATAAGAATAGTATCAATGATAATTTCAAAAGTGATTGAGATTCCCGGTGGTTGCAAATGTGTAAAACACTTGATGAGCGTGTGTTGCAAGGTGAGGCAAACGGAATGCTGAATGGCCAGAAATCCTTGACCTGAGTGAACACTTTTTCCAGCACACTTCGCGGGGGATCGCCGGTGTACATTCGCAACACCTCTTCGCTGCTCCGCTGGAATAGAAATTTTATCATAAGTATTGGTTCGAACACACTGGATTTAGCCCCGGCTGTCACGTCCATGTTTTCTGCCTCGGTGTCGGCATCAGCAAATTGCGGACGCGCGGTAATTGACCAATGTCTGTCATGACATACTGTTATTGAACAGACTCAAATCGCACTAAGCTGTCGCTATACCATTGAAATAGTCACGGGGCCTCGTCACCAGCCGTTTTCAAGGGGCGTTGTGGCTTTATGGATGATGAATCAGTATACTAATGACAAATATTAGCTCGACAACGAATAAAAATTATAAACATCTACACTGCCAAGGTTTCCCAGTCGGTTGTTCCAAAACAATGTGCTGCGGGCGTCGTTGGTGGGGAACAACTTATACCAATCGGCTGCAAACAACCGGTTGCTATAGCCTGCCCAGGTGGAAAACGTCATAAATGACTCGCTGGTGCTTGCCGGATCAATGGCTTCGATTGGCACGGCAGCGTCCATCATGAAGTACTGGCTGATGGGCGCATGCCAATCGTTGATGGCGCTCAAGGTCAACATATTTCCAAGACTATGCGCCGCCGCCACCACCGGCCCGGAGTTGGTCAAACTGGTGATAAAATTCGCCAGCAACGGCGCTGTATTGAACGCATCCACCACATTGGTGTGGTAATTGGGTGTGAATTTGTCGCTAATCTTTGAATCCGCCCCTTCCCATGTGACTGCCCAAAATCGGGCATGCGACCCTGACCAATACATGCGCTTGTACATGTCGGCGGCCACGCCACGCGATTCATTGGTATTCACATTGTAGCCATGCATGAAGACAAAATTCTTCTCAATTGTGTCCGGCTCGTTGGGCACACTGGCATCGGTCAATCGGTCTGGTACGGTTACGGGTGCCGAATTCAGATACATAGTTTTGTTGCGGAACATCTGCTCCACACCAGAGATGCTGATCGACAGTGAAGTTTGGGCGATCTGGTTGGTGCCATGGTAAATAGTCAGAACCAACGGCTGGGTCGTGTTGGTCGCGGCCTCAACCAAAATGATGACGCCATTGTTGGCGGCAACATCGTTGACAAAGTTGTTCGGACTGGTTATCGCGCTATCATTCAGCACGATACCAGTGGGATAAATCGGCCATGCTATGGCATCCGCGAGGGCGCCGGATTCATTGGTATCCCACAAATAATTCATGTAGTTCGTTGGCGTCAGGTCGGTATAAACAAAGCGCAGCGCCCTGTCGGCCTGGCTCAAAACAAAATGGTAACTGGTGTCCGTAACACTGATTCCCGCGCTAAGTGCATTGCTCTGGAACAGACTGCCGAGGTTTAAATAGACCGAGAAGTAGTCCACCAAATCACGACGGCCATGCACGGAGTAGGTATGGTCAAAGACATAGTGAACTCCAGTGGTAGAAAACGCAGGTACCGATGCTAATCCTCCAAGCATGTTGGCATCCTCGTCAGCGTAAGGCAGGTATCCGGGAACGCCGAAGTCGCCGCCGAAGTCGCCGCTGTCCTGGTTGTCATTGACCCAAAAAAGTCCCCGGTGCCTTTTTTCACCAAAGGCAGTATTCCCAATGGCTTCCGACGATTTTCCGCCCCGTCCTGCTTTGTTGCATGACGGGCGGGAGCCTTTCTGACGGCGGCACTGTCGGAGCATTTTCACCGGGGGCCAGCATAAGCGATTCGCCTCCCCCCGGCTAATCGAAAAAACACCGCTTTCATTGATTCAATCAATGAAGCGGGCGGCTCATTCCCGTGCGGCCTTGCGGCGTAGTTGCTGCTCCCTGGGGTGGAACTTCCGGTGCGCTTCTTTCAAGTCGGTAATCGTCAGCCGCAGGTAACGCTCGGTGGTCGCCAGCGACTTGTGCCCCAATATCTCCTGCACATGCCGCAAGTTCGCGTTGTTCTTTAACAGGTGGGTGGCGCAACTGTGCCGCCACAGGTGGCAGGTGACATGCTTTTTGAGCCGGGCCTGCCGGACGTACTTGCTCATGAGCCGGTCAATGCCATGCACCCCCAGCGGTCGCCCGGCCTGCAACGAAACAAACAGTTTGTCCGTCGTCCGGCCGTGCAGCAGTTCCGGGCGGATGGCGTTCAAATAGTTTTCCAGGTGCTGGCAGGCAATGCGGCTCAAGGGAACGACCCGGTCTTTTTTGCCTTTGCCGCGATTGACCCGCAATAGCTCCTCCTCCAGGTTCACGTCCGCCACGGCCAGATTGCGCAACTCGGATTTGCGGATGCCGGTGGCGTAAAGCACTTCCAGCAACGTCCTGTCACGGTAGCCGATGAGCGTCTGCGTGTCGGGCATTTCAATGAGCTTGCGGGCCTCCTCCGGCGTCAGGATGTTCCGGGGCAGCGCGTCCGGTTCCCTGGCCAGCCGCAACCCCTGCGCCGGGTTGTGCGCCAGATACCCCTCCCGCAGCAGGAACGCAAAAAAACTGCGCAGGCTGCTCAAGACGCGGTTTTGGGACGCCACGGTGCGGGCCGTGCCCCGGTTGGTCGGCTGGTAAAAGAGCCAGCGTTGAAAGTCGGTCAGCGTCGCCGCCGTGATGGCCGACACGTCGTTGATTTTCACCTCGGTTAAAAATTCGCCAAAGCGGTTAAAATAGGTGGCCTGAGTGTCCATCGTGCGGACTGAGTAGTTGAGCAGTTCCAACTGCTGCCGGTAACGATGGCACCAGGTCTCGTAAGTAATGGGTTCGGGGTTCATGGGCTTTTCAAGGGTGGGCTTGTTTATGGCCGATGTGCATATCTGCCGCCGCCTCGCGGCTGAGTCCGGGCGGCGTGGCCGTGCGCCGTGCGCCGGGATGGGCACGCTGCAACGTTTTCTTCAAATCCGGCACGCTGACGCGGGTGTAAATTTCGGTGGTTTTAAGCGATTTATGGCCCAGCAACCGCTGCACATAAACAATGTTCGCCCCGTTGGATACCAGGTGCGTCGCGTAGCTGTGCCGCCAGACATGCGGCGAGACGTTCCGGCCCAACACCTGCCGGGCATGTCGCCGGACGATGGCGGCAATGGCTTCCTTTTTAAGCGGGGGATGCGGCTGGATGGGGGAGAGCCAGAGCGCGTCCGTCCAGCCGGGATTGCGTCGGGCTTTGAGCCAGACGCTCCGGGCTTCCTTAAGATATTTGCCAAGAGCTTTGCCCGCCGTCTGGCCAATGGGCACCACGCGTTCCTGGCCACCTTTGCCCCGGACACGCACCAAGCCGTGGCGGATGTCCACGTCCGGCACGGTCAGTCGGGCCATTTCCTCGCGGCGGATGCCACTGGAGTAAAACAGTTCCAGCATAGCCTGGTCGCGCCGTCCCTTGGGCGTCCCGTCCGGGGCGCTCAACAACTTGCGGACTTCGGACGGTTGCAACAAACGCCGGGGCAGACGCCGCTCCGCCTTGGGCAACGGCACGGCCAGCGTTGGATTGAGCAAAATTGCGCCAGTGTTTTCCAGATGCGCAAACAACTGGCGCACGCTGCCCACATAGGCGCACACGGTGCCCACGGCATGACCCCGCAACCGTGCCCGCTGATAATCCGCAATGGTGTCCCGGCTGACTTCCCGGAGATCCGCCACGCCGCTGGTTTCCAGCCAGGCGAAAAGGTCGCCGATGGCCTTGCGCCGGTTGTCCACCGTGGCCGCTGAGAAGTGGCGCACCCGCAGCATTTCCAAAAAATTGGCCAGCACCATTGAGTTTTTCACAAGGTCATTTCCTCCCGTTGATGGGTTTTTCCAGTATATGTTCCCCCAAAAAAGGCGCGAGGTTCCCCGCCGGTTTCATAAAACGCCCGTTGCCATTGGTCAAAACCGGGTTTTCCACCTCGCAGGTTGCCACCTGCGAGGTGGGTGCGAGGTGCCCGTTTGGGGGTGCGAGGTGGTCATTTTGACCTGCGAGGTTGCCCAAAACACCCGCGAGGTGCGGGCCGCTCGGGCCAATAAGCTGCGCTTCCTTCCGTACTTGTTCCACTGACTTGATGCCCGCCAAAAACCGGCCTTCGGCCTGCTCTGGTTCATATACCAGCCGATACTGATAGGTCTGGCCAACCGCCCGGACAGCGGCACGACATATTCCATTTCCACCAGTTCATCGAGGTGCGTCCGCAACCGGGTGTCACCCCACTTGAACGCCTCCCGCAACTCGCGCCGGTTGAAGGTCGGCGCATTATGGCCGGTGGCGCTGCCACCACCCACTTTTTGGCCGGTCGTGCCTGGATCGGTTTTGGTAGTCACATACCCGGCGATGAGCCGCAGCAACTCCCGGCCTGACCGGGACAAGTCATCGAGGCTGACCGACGGCGAAAGGGCAAAAGGGAGGCGGCGGGCGGGGCGTTTGCAGCCGTCCAGCCCCCCAAAGAAACAAACTTTTTCTCGGCTGGTCGGCGGTGGCGCTGCCAGGCCCGGCACGGTGGCGGACGAGAACCAAGCAAACGGCGGGACATGAAGGGCGTCCCCCTTTCAAAAAACGCGCCATGACCAAAACAACCAAACAAAACCTCTGCCCCCGGCAGGGCCGATGAACCAATCAAATTTCCTGCCGGTGATGGAATGACGGACGGTGGATGATCGAGCCGCTTGGTTGACCGGCAAAAGGCGGGGGCATGGCTGAAAAAGCCCGAAATATCCTGAACCAGGCCGAAGATCAACCACTTGTGCCGCCGCTGGTTTTCCGGCGGCAACGGCTAAGATTGAAGAGTGTTGAAAGGCGTTTAATTGCGTTTAACGAAGGCGTTGAACGGCGTTTAGCCGCGTTGAAACCATCAACGCCAATCAACAGTTTTCAACACCGGCTTTTGCCCCCGCCGTTTTCCTCAACGAACTCGTTAGGGGATGGTGTCTATCCGCAAATCAGGTTTCCAATGTGTTCACGGCAGCATTATTTCCGGGCTGGCCGGTATGTATGGTTTGCCGTTTCCAGGACGTGATGGGGTTGCCGGGCCTGTCTCTTCCTGTCTGTGGTTGCGGGTGGCCCATACGGTAAACCCAGCACGGTTAGCGATTGTCTGGCAACCTGTCTGCGGCTCATTGGTGACAGATTGGCGGGGCCTTGGCGGCTGGCTTGGTTTGGGGCTGTCGGGGTTGTTTCGCGGTCATGGGCTGTCCGTAGTCGGTGCCTGGCTGTGGACTGTTTGCGGACTGTCCTGGAACTTGGACTAACCTTGACCGTGGACAGAACATGGACAAGGTGGCGGACTGGCCCCGGTCGTGGACTGGACACGATCATTGCCTGTCCACGGACACGGACTTTCTGCGGACACTGCCTGTCCGTTGCCTGGACGCGGACATGGACTGGACACGCTCGCAGACACGGCTACGAACTTTGCCCGGACATGCCGCGTCGATTGCGTGTCCAAGTGGCGGACACGAAACACTTCCGTGAGGAAGGGGTAGGGCTTGCCGTGCATCAAATCCGCCTTGGGGTCATCAATCATTAGCACCATCTGACGGATTTTTGTTTTGATCGGGACTTTGAGATACATTCCTTCCTTTCCTGATGGGCCGGAAGAGAATGAGCACGAAGCACCATCCCAGCGCGATGAAAAATCCAACCACAACCGGAGCCATTAAATTGCCGGAACGGTCGCCGCCTCCAGTTGCTTCCCCAACACCTGCGGCCGTCATGAAGCAGCCGCCTTCATAAACAAGCCCGCAAAAGGCACCAATAAAGCACAACCATCTCACTAAATGAGATCGGCGAACGAAAGTGGCAAACAACAAAAAGCAGAAAGCCGCGACAAACCCCCCGCAGAAAAACAGGAAAATCAGGATTTTCTCATTCATGCAGCCACTACGGGGATTGAACCTGCTCATCAAATGGTAAATTTCCAAGCAGATTCTGTTTCGGGTCAAACTCCACGTTCCGGTTGTTTGGCGTGGGATTCAGATAGTAGTTAAATGCAATTCCGGCACGCGGTGCTTTTGTGCCGACCAAAAATCTCATGTCGCCTTGTATCTTGCCATAGAGGGCACTTTGAATGTTGCCGTTTGAGTCCAAAACCGTGCGCACGCGGAAAAAGTATCCAGAGGCCGGTTCGGACGTTTCAGTAAAATTGTGATAGCTCCATTTCAATGCGGATTGATAACCCGTTTCCGCAGCGGAATGCGGCATCAACAATGAACTGCCGGTATCGGGAGCGGGCGGTACAACGACAACCCCGTCACCGACGTTGGGGAACGTCAGTTCCAAGTCCGCATCAAATTCCTGCGGACTGATGATTTTGCGATGAACGGTAAAAAGCAGGTCGGCGGTTTTCCCTGCTCCATACGGCGCAATCCAATCTCCGATCATCAGATCAAAGCCGACGGGTTCGTTTTCCTTTGGCATTTTGATTTCCTCCTTCTTCGCGTACATGGCTATCGGGTCGCCAATTTTTTTGAGTATCAATGTAAAAGAAGGATTTCGTCTCTTGTCATCAAAATAAAATTGCCAACCACTATGAGTCGCGTAGTAATCAGCTTTATCAATAACGAGCCCCAAATCAGGCGAACTGTCCGTATGTGATGCGCTGAACACCCCGTTGGTATCGGTGAGTCCTTTGATTTCTCCGAATGTCGGATCACTTGATCCAGCCGGAGTGGGAACGGTATATTGAAGCGAGACATCAGCCGCAGCAATGGGGTTGCCGTCCTCGCCAATGACCGTGACGGTTGCTGTCCATTGGTGGGGGCCAAATTCCGGAGGCAAAGCGGGAGTCTGTCCAATAACACGACTATTGATTAGAGCAGCAAAAATCAGAAAAAGAAATACGATTGAGTTTTTCATAATTATTTCAGGTTGCCGACGGTTACCATTTTGTCGAATAGATGGTAGGTAAAAGGGTAGGCCACCGCCTCTACATCCGAATGATGCCATTCACCGGGCGCTTTAGTACCAGCGGGATACTTTGCTGCGCCACGACCAGGGGGCCAAGCATTTTCGCAGGTGGTTTGCATATCAAAATTTCTCGTTCCACCAAATTCGAGGTCGAGATTAGTGTCCGCGTTCGCTCCAAGCGGCAAAGTGAGGCAGGGAACTGCGTCAGACAAGATGCGGTTGCGGTTGTTCTGCGCGTAGCTGCTGGCGTAGCTGCTGCCATACGGAGCTTCCAGCGCCAAGTCGGCGTTGTACGGGAAGAGGGATAAACTGGGTGATCCCCAGTTAAAGAATGCGTTCGTTTCGAGGTGCCCGCTGTTAAACAGTAGTTCCGCATCCGATGGATACATATGATCGCCAAATATATCTCTGTCATAATAGGAATTGAACTGCCAGCCGCCATGATCGCTGCTCAAAAGTCCGTTCGCCGACATGAGCCCTTTTAACTTTTCCTGCCAAGCCCATGTATTAGCACCCTTTATGCCTTGTAATAGCGCCACGCCTTGGCCGTAGGCGATTGTGAGCAAGTAGGCCGGGGGATCAGTGGGATAATCCCGCAACACTTCTTCGCCGCTGGAATAGAAATTATAAACGCTGGCGTTTTGCAGGCCAGTTAACCGCCCGCTCCAAGTCAGCGTGCTGCGGCCGTCATTCGTGGTAAACATGGTGTGCCATCCGCTCGCCCATAAACGGCTATCGTAATTTGTCCAGGCGGAAGGATACATGTCAGGATTCCGCGGCGCGTTGGGGTCAATCGCCTCAATGGCGACCGCCGCATCAATCATAAAGTACGTGTTGATATTTTGATTGGCGCAATCGTTCAGAGTGCTCAAAACCAGCATGTTGCCCAGACTGTGGGCGGCTACCACGTTTGTGCCGCTCAGGCTGTTGATGAAGCTGTTCAACAGCGGGGCGGTGGCAAAAGCATGAAGAATGTTTGTCTGCAAGTTGATCGTAACAGCGTTGGCCACTTGCGAATCAGCTCCCGTCCACGTCACACCCCAAAATTTTGCGTGCGAGCCGGACCAGTACATCCGCTTGTAGATGTCGGCATTCCAGCCACGCGCCTGCGCTGGATTCACATTGTAACCATGCACAAAAATAAAATTCTTATCAGTGGTATCCGGCTCATTCGGCACGCTGGCATCCGTCAACCGGTCGGGAACTGACCCTGGTTGGGGATAGACCATCATGGTTTTGCTCCTAAACATCTGTTCGACACCGCTGATGCTTAAGTAAAGTGACGCTTGCGCAATCTGGTTGGTACCGTGGTAAACGGTCAGCACAAGGGGTTGCGTCGTGGGGGTCCCC